>Ga0233437_1003487_pt1 | contig 20568 bp, 22 predicted proteins | sample SI_122_August201_FD_182714 | JGI IMG/M metagenome (GOLD analysis project Ga0233437, IMG submission 182714) | Seawater microbial communities from Saanich Inlet, British Columbia, Canada - SI_122_August2016_200_MG | ecosystem: Environmental > Aquatic > Marine > Inlet | place: Canada: British...
GGTTCTAAAATTTTATTCAAACCTAGAACATCAGTTACAAAAGTCACAGCAAGATGATAACCTGTACCCTTGAGGTATCAGATAACATTAATGACTTGCAAAAGATTTTTTTATCAGAGAATCTAGAAACCAATCGGGCAAAGTGTACAATCTCAAAGGATAAAACGCTCAAATTTTCAATTGTAGCAAAAGATCCTGTAAGTATGAAAGCATTTGTCAATTCAATCTTAAAAGTGATTGAAACCTATAACAAAATTAGTAGGGTAAAATGAATGACGAAACCAAAGAGAAAATCAATCAATTACAAGCCCTAGAACAAAACATTAATTCTATTATTGGACAAAAACAACAATTTCAAGCTCAACAGTTAGAAGTAGAAAATGCATTAACTCAAGTTAAAACTACTAAAAAAGTATACAGAATAATTGGAAATATAATGGTAGCGTCAGAGAAAACTGATGTAACAACTGAATTAAACGATAAAAGTGAAATTGTAGAATTAAGGTTGAAAACTTTAGATAAACAAGAACAAAAACTTAGAGATCAAGCGTCAAGCTTACAAAAAGAAGTATTAAAAGAGATGAAGTGATTAAAAATGTCTGAACAAGTAAATGATATAATTGAAGTGTTAGCTGAACTCCTTGATGACCATACAGTACCAAAAAATGTCAAGATAAAACTTGGAAAAATTGTTGAATCGTTAAAGGATAAGCAAGATGTATCTATTAGAATAAATAAAGCATTAAGTCTGCTTGATGAAGTTTCTGATGACAATAATATTCAATCATACACTAGAACACAAATCTGGAACATTGCATCTATGTTAGAATCACTAAGTTAATTATTAAAAACTAAATTTTTCTTTTTCTGATTTTAATTGTTGACTTCACTGCACTAGAATTAGGTATCAAAATAACATCTTCATTTTTCAACTGAACTTTAATCTGCATTAAATCTACATGAATTAACTTTCCTTTTATATCTCCAACTTCAACATATTTTCCAACTTCTAAATTTTCTTTCTTAAATAAATACATCCCTGCTACAAAATTTGGAAAAAAATCCCTTACTGTTAAAAAAAATGAGATTAAAATCAATAATACAATTGTCAAAGAAACCATGTACATAATTATATTTGCTAGTCCAATTTGTTCAAGAGATGCTACTAATGATAAAAAATAAATGGAATATGCAAGCACAGTACTAATAAAATGCTCTGCATTAAAAGCAATCTTAAAGTTATCCTTAATTAATTTATTTAATTCAATTTCATGCAAAACTTTATACACAAATTTCTCTACCAATTTTCCAATAACAAATCCTGCAAGAAAGGTTAGAATTGCAAATCCTAGACGAAGAACCATATCGTTTAATGAACCTAATACTTTACTTGGACTAAAAATATTGAATTGAAAATACATATTAATGATAAAGAGGTAAAAATTCATTTATATTTTTTTTTATAATAACCTATAAAAAGTCAACATCATTCTAGATTTAACTATGGATACTCGTGAAAAATATATTGAAGCTGGAAAAATTGCTGCAACTGCACTTAAATATGGTGCAGAACATATACAAATTGGAAAAAGTCTTTTATCTGCAACAGACGCTGCAGAACAAAAAGTGTTGGATATGGGTGGAGAATTTGCTTTTCCGCCACAAATAAGTCTAAATGAAATAGCTGCTCATTATTGTGCTGAGCCAAATGACGAGACAATCTTTAAAAAAGGAGACCTTGCAAAAATTGATGTAGGTGTCATGATAGATGGATATGTAGGAGATAATGCCCTAACTGTCAACCTTGGAGATAATGAAAAATTGGTAAAAGCGTCTAGGGACGCATTAAACAATGTACTTGAGTTAATTAAACCAGGCATAACACTTTCAGAGATTGGTAAAACAATTCAAGATACTATCACTAAAGCAGGTTATTCCCCTGTTAAAAATTTATCAGGACATGGTGTTAACCAGTATGTATATCATGATAAACCAAGTATTCCAAATTATGACACTGGTGATAAAACAGAATTACAAGCAGGTCAAGTAATTGCAATTGAACCCTTTGCATCAACTGGTTCAGGAATTATATTTGAAAGTGCTCACTCCAATATTTTTTCAATGAGAAAGAAAAAACCTGTTAGAAATTTAATAACAAGAAATGTCTTAAAAGAAATTTTAAAGTACAAAGACATGCCTTTTACAACAAGATGGCTAACTAAAACCATTCCTCTACCAAAAGTCAATTTTGCAATTAGAGAATTATTACAACATGGTGTTATTAACAGTTACCCACCTTTACCAGATACAGAAAAAGGATTAATTAGCCAAGCTGAACATACTGTTATGGTTGAAGATGAACCTATTGTGACTACTAGGATTTAGTTTAATACATCTACTTTATCAATCAAAGTATAATTAACTTGAAGAAAACTATTTACTGTTGGTAAAAAATAAAGAGCGTGTGAATTAGCTTCTGTTTGAACGTACGGATTAGATTCTTTTTGATATCCAACTCTTAATCCATCCATTTTAAAAATTCTAGCTTCAATCTCTTTTAATAATTCATCTTCTTTAGGATTTGTAAAAGTAATATGGTAAATTGGTGTATTTGTAAATGAATCTTGTAACATAAATGTTGCTACATTTGAAAATTCACCCATTAATCTACGAGATTCATCAGTTTCTACTGATGCATCCAATATAGTACACATCCATGAAGGTTGTGAATCATAAATTTGGTTTTCATTAGTATTCATAACATCCCATAATCCGGCAGTACTTGGAATATCAAACTGATTAAAAATTGAACCATATAAAATGTTAGATGTTTCAATTGCTCTATTTCTATTTAGTAAAATAATCTCCCCTGCATTATCTTTTTCATCTTGTGCAGATAAATTTAAAGATCCTTGAACTGGCACTTCTGGAAAAATTGCTTTAAGTGCCATATATGACGAAGGTGCATAGATCTCAACAGGGTTAACAGATCCAGTACTACCTAATAATTCAGGTTCATACGAGTCAGAATCCCTTAAAAATCTTAATTGACTTTTCATAGCATGCCCAAGTGCAGGATGTAATGATTGAGCAATGGGCAAATAATAAGTCCATGATTCTTCAAGTTTCATTCTCACTTTTGGAACTGATAAAAATTTTTCTGCATTTTTATGGTTCTCTAATCTATCAAATACATGTATAATCCAAGGATCCATGTTACCATTCTTTACATCAAGCATCTCGCCCATGTGCTGTTTTCTAATTTGATATTTATGCATAAATCCATCTGACTTTTCAGAGTCCGACATTGTAACTACATCATCAACAATACTTGCATTAAAATTTTCATATAATTTTTTTTGTGTTTTTCGTCTATCTACTCCTTTCGGCAAATTATCCAGAACATCATGTAATGCAGCTTTAGACATAAGATCAATCGTTTCACTAGTGACACCAAACACTGCAATCATGAGCATAACTTTATCTAAATGAAAGTAGAAAGGAGTTCCATCAAACCTTTTCTTGTTTTCTTTATGATGTTCTGTTGAAAAATTATAAGCCTTCTCAAAACCTAATATCTTGTCTTCTCCAACCTCATCATCAATTAATATTTGTCTTAAGTTTTCATAATTAATGTATCTATCAGATGAGTCACCCTGTAAATTTCCAAAACTAGATAAAATAAGATCATCTAACTCAATTTTTTCAGGAGAATTTCTAATTTTTTTCCTAACTCTTAGGACTTCCGTATGGATTTGACTAGTCATCCTCATAAAAATGAAGTCGTAGTATATAAAGGTTTCTATTTGTATTTACTCCATAGTGGTAAAATATTTAAATAACCTTTAAATTTAATTAGTATGCTCTATGACTTCCAACCAGAAGAAGATACTGTTTACATATTAGACACTAGTGCATTTGATGAAATACATATTCAAACAATTCTTAGTCATCCTGATCAATTTTACATTACTTCACATGTTTCTAGAGAGGTAAATGATCAAATAGAAGAGTTTTATGAAAAAAATCCTAAAGGAAGATTTGCTGCACAGTTAAGAGGATTATATAGCGAAAGAGAAAATTTGGAAGATCTAAGAATGAAAAGAGAGCTTGTTGATGAATACTTCCCAGATGATTGGTTTGAAAATGAAACTCATCAAGATCTTCTAAAAGGGATTGTTTATGGCATTGTAATGAATCAGGGTTATGAGTTTGAAATCACAAGTCGTCAGAACATTGGTAACATTATAAGCACATTTAAGCAATTTGAACTTGTTTTAGCAGTCTATGGAGTTCAATTAGATATGCCAGAAATAATTTCAAATGGAATTATTAGAATTAACTCCCCTGAATATCGTTGTGAACATGTACATTCATATAAACTTTCAAGTCTTGATGATTTAGGTGAGTTACATTTACCGAAAATTGAAGATACTAATAAAGAATTAGAAAAAGTTAATACAGAAATTTCTAGCAAACCAGAAGAAGCATTTGGACATTGGAATTACGAAGAAATAGCAACTTTTTTTGAGAATCGTCCAAAAAACATTATTAATACAGATGAAATGGATGGATTGTATAGCTTAGCTGATTCTTTGTTGATAAAAAGACTTATAGGGCAAGTATTAGAAACATGTGATCAACCATATGGTGAGGTTGCAGCTGATGAAATAATGAATCAGCATTGGGCACTCATTGAACATCATTATTTCCCATTTGATGATTTAAGAGACTCATTACAATTTAGAATTGAATCTCCAGAAAAAAGACAACAACTATCAATTTATTTTAGCAAAATTAACTCAGGAAAAAGAAATCTGGATGATTTTAAAGGTAATCCATTAACTGATTTAAGTGTTTTATTTGCTGCACATAACAATGGATTTACAGAAGGGGAAAAAATAGTAGTGATACATGATGATTATGATATTGTAGATGCAAATGAGATTCTTGAAAAATTTTTTTATTATCAAGTGCTGCGCCCAAAAAACTCGAAGTTTGAACTTGCAAATTTACATCATTTGCATAATTAATTTAATTTCAAACTAAACTATTCCTACTTAAAAATTCATAAATTTCTTTAATTCCTGTAAACTTAACATTAAGTGGATCATATCCATCTCTAATAAATTCTCCATCTGTTAAAATTCCACATAATCTTTCTTGTCCAAGCCCATCCCTCATAATAACTGGACTTCCACTATTTCCCTCTCTTGCTAAAGTAAATCCAAACTTATCTTGTCTATGACAAAATTGACCAAGTCTTTGTACAACTACATCTTCACCCATAGGATCAATTCCATCAACTAATCTATATGCTCTAGTTAAATAATATGCTCCGTCATAAGATGAAGCTAATTCTAATTTAGGTACGTCCTTTGGTTCTTCAACATATAATAATGCAAGATCAGGCTCTCTATCTTGATCAACTATTTTTGCCCACTCAGTTACACCATTAATATGATTTATATTAGCTCCACCACGTTTAAAAGCCAAAGCGTGATTTGCTGTTAATATATGATTTGAATCAACATACACTCCTTGTCCATCATTAACATGAACTACACTCATTGATAAGCTACCTGAATAAGGTTGTTGGTTTGGCCAATAAAAATAAGGAACATTATCATTTCTTAATACATCTTTATCTGCCAAAAACCTCAACATTCTACTTTCAATAATATCTTTTCTAACTGGTAATTTAATTCCTTGTTCAGTTAACAGGTCACATATGTCAATACATAGAAAATAAAAATCTCTAACATTCCTTGCAGCGTCTTCAAAATTCACTCTACCATACCAATCTTTAGATTGAGTTTTAAGAAGATGTAGTTCACTAAACACTGCTGGTTCAAAATCTGCATGAATTAGACTTTTAATTCTGTTATTTAGTATTAAATTATGCTTAGCTAGTGTATCTGAATCTTCACCTAACATCTCACAAATATCTACAAACAATATTTGCTCAGCTGTAGCTTCCTTTAAAACCATTTACTATGTTCAGAAATAAGGTATATTTAAATCTAACTACAAAAATATAGAAAAAATAAATTAATAAAATTTCTTAACAATCTCTTTAACACTTAGTTTTTCTTCTTTCCCACTCTTCATATCTCTCAATGTCAACCTACCAGACTCAAGCTCTTTTTGGCCAATAAATAACACATAAGGTATTTCATATGAATTCGCATATGCTAAATTCTTTGATATACCTCTTCCAAGTAAATCAACATCTGTATTAATTCCAACATCTCTTAATTCTTTTACAATCTTTAAAGATTCGTTCATTGTTTTAATTGGAATTACAAAAACCTGTGTTACTGTTTTCTTTGTTGCTTTACCTTTTTCTTTTAGTGCTTCAATTATTACTTCAATACCAAAACTTATTCCTGTAGCAGGAATTTGTTCTTTTGTTCCTAAATAATTCCCTATTAATTCATCATAACGTCCTCCACCTGCTGCAGAACTTGTAATTGTTGAATCAGTTAACAAAACTTCATAAATTGGTCCAGTATAATATGCAAGACCTCTTGCAAGAGATGGGTCAAAAATTGAAGTTTTTACTTTGTAGATATCTAAATAACCCAATAATTCTTCCATCTCATCCAATCCTTCTCTACCAATTTTACTTTTAATATTTTTTTTAAGTTTTGTAAGAGTTAATTTATTAGTCTTTTCATGTTTTAATATATCAAGAATCTTTGAAATTACCTTTTTATCAAATCCTTTTCCAGATAATTCTTTAACAACTCCAGACTTACCAATCTTTTTTAATTTATCAATAGAAATTGTTACTCTTTCCCAATCTTTTTTCTGAAGACCAGCGTCTTCCAAAGCTCCTTCTATTATTTTTCTATTATTTATTTCAATTACAAACTTAAATCCAAGCTCTGAAAATACAGCGTTAGTAACTGCAAGGATTTCTGCATCTGCTATCATTCCTTTGACTCCAACAATATCTGGATCAAACTGTCTAAAACTTCTATACCTTCCTTTTTTTATTGGCCCATCTCTAAACACTTCACCAGTAAGATATTTTTTAAAAGGCATTTTCATATTTGGATTCATTGCAATAAATCTTGAAAATGGTACTGTCATATCAAACCTAAGTCCAAGTTTTCTATTCCCATTGTCTGTTGTTACAAATATTTCAGTAAGTGCATCTGATTCCTCTCCAGCGGCAAATTTTGCTGCAAGAGTCTCGTATCTTTCTAAAATTGGAGTTTCTATTGGGCTAAACCCATAACTTTCACACACTTTTTTTACAGTATTTAAAACATAATCTCTCAATATCTTTTCTTCAGGAGGAAAGTCCCTAGTTCCTTTTGCTAAGTCAATTTTAAATTTTTCTTTTTTCATCTTAATAGGCTCACTTTCTTTATCTAATATGGTTGACGTTATACTGTATGTATCTTTACCTTTTTTTTCAATTTTTAATATTTTAAATATACCAATCTCTGCAGTGTTATCAACGTGAGGATTACCACAAGCTTGTATATCAAAACCTTTTATCTCAACAACTCTAACATTATCAACATCTTTTGGAACCATTGATAAATTTACTAAACTGTCTGCTTTTATTCTATTCATATGAGTCTTTGAGACAAGCAAATTTTTCTTAATAATATTGTTTACCTTATCTTCAAACTCTTGAAACGGAACATCTTTAAGATTTTGTTTACATTCCATGACTATTCGAATTTTATCATCTCCAATTTGAAGTGCCTTTTGAACAGTTTTATATTGATTTTTTAATATATTATAAAAAATATGTTCACCTGATTCGAGTCTTGCTCTTTTACTTACCATGATATATCACCTATTAAATTATTAAGTCTTAAGTGGCCAAAACGGCCTAATTAATTGTTTTTCAAACAAATCTTTTTTACGCCAATTCATTTCAACTTTTTCATCTCGCATTATAATCATACCTTTCATATGAAGGGCAAACAAAACTCGTTTTAAAAATTCAGCTGGTACTTTGATTTTTTTGGATATGTCCTCTATCTTTGTTGGTTTTTGTGCATGTTTTACAACCAAATATTCTATTGGAGGTAATTTTTCGGGCTCAATAATATTTGAAAAATTTACTAGGAAATTTTCTAATTTATCTTTTGGTATATATTTAATGTCTAACTTATCAACATCAAGATATGAATTAACTTTTTCACGGTTGTTAGATAAATATTCCATTAATATTTGTCCAATTAATTTTTGACCTCCTGCCAAATATAATCTTGAAAATATTTTCATATATTCAAAATATCGTCTAGTAAAATTATGTTCGTCTTTGACTTTGCTATAAATATAACAACGTTCTTTGAAATGTTTTAACACATCCATATTTTTTGTTAGGTCATAATATATCTTTAATGAATACCACTGTGCAAGACCTTCTTCAAACCATTCAATATACATTTGATCTTTTGATTTATTTTGTGATAAACACGAATGAAGTTGTTCATGAATTAACAATAAAGGTGAAAATGATGAACTGACACGTTTATTCAAAAAATATATCCCAGCATTAGTTTGACCCTCAAATATTGTTACACTACTTGCACCCTTTGCTTCAAACCCTTCTAACCCTTGTGGGAATTTATCTTCAAAAAACACTGAACGTGTTTTAAAGTTCATTCCTAATGTTTTTTTAACATCATCTCTAATTTTTGGCAACATATCTCTCCATAAAGATTCATCAAACTGTTTTGGAGAATTAATTAACTCTTTTTTTAATTTTTTTACTTCATTTTTTAAAATCGAATTATAAGCCATGACATTGTCTGCCTTAACCAAATTCTTAATCTTAATATCAGTTGCATCACTATACTCATTTTCTTCTTTAAAATGCTTATTAAGCAATTTATACATACTTGGTTTATAGTATGTTAGTGGTGTTCTAAAAAAAGTATCTTCTACAACTCGTAATTCTGACAGGTTTATCATCTTATAATCGCCTCATTATTTACTATCTTTGTTGATTTTATATACTTTTTCATATAATTTCTTACTTTTAATTCATTTTCTATATCTTTAAAATTAATGTTATTCTTTATCATTAGCAAAGTAACAAAATACATTAAATCTGCAATTTCCCATTTAAGATTATTAATACCTTTGTAGTTTACTACTTCTTTAGCTTCTTCAAGTATCTTGTCTTTAATCTCAAGTTCATTTTTTAAGAGCTTACCTGAAAATGAGTCTGTATTTTTTTTTGATTTAATAATATTAAGTAGTTTATTAAAATTAAATTTCTCATCACCAAAACAACTATATGTATTTTTGTGACAAGCAACATTTTTTTGTTTTACTGTATATATTAGTGTGTCATTATCACAGTCAATCTTAACACGAATTAAATCTTGAGTGTTACCTGACGTAAGTCCCTTTTGCCATAATTCATTCCTCGTTCTTGAATAATAAATTCCCTTTCTAGTTTGCAATGTTTTTAACACAGATTCCTTGTTGCTAAATGCCATCATTAAAATCTGAGAAGATTCATCTTTTACAATTGTTGGAACTAATCCATTACTTTTTTCAAAATCAATTAATTCAATTATTGTCTGATTTATATCAATCTTTTTTTCATAATATGCCATTCCAATAACTGTGTCAATATCATATTTTGCTAATTCAATAATTTGATCTTTATTTGAAACACCACCGGCATACTGAATTTTATTATTTGTTATGTCTTTCAACCTAAGAACTGTATCAATGTCTATTGAATCCATTGTTCCTTCTTTATCAACATATGTGTATAAAAAACCATAACAATATTGTTGCAAAGTCATTACTTGCTCCGCTGCAGTTATATTAGTTTTATTTGTCCATCCTTTATCAACAACCTTACCTTTTTTTGAATCAATTGCAATAATTATTTTTTCTTTTGGAAGTTTACATAAGAATTCTTTATTTGCACAAGTTCCAATAATTATTTTATTAGCACCTAGTCTAAGAAGTTCATATGCTTTTGCTATGGTCCTAATTCCTCCACCAACATTACAATTACATATTTTACATATTTTTCCAATTAGTTCAATATTGTCACCAGTTCCAAATGCAGCATCCAAATCAATCAAATTAATCTGAGGATAAATTGAAAATTCTTTTGCTAATTCTAATGCATCCTTCTCAAACTGTTTATTATTTGGATTACCCTGGACTAATTTTACAGCTTTACCATCCATCAAATCAATGCTTGGGATTATCATCGTTTCATCTCTGTGAAACTCTGAAAATTCAAAAATTTAACAATTTTTTCCATTATCATAATTTCACCCCAATTAATTTTACAAAAATTCGAAAAATTTGATTTTTCCCTTTTATAATCTGACATCAACTCCATTTTCTTTTAAATATGTTTTAACTTCATTTATTGAATATTGATTATAGTGAAATATTGATGCTGCTAGTGCGGCATCTGATTTACCAATTGTAAATGCATCCTTTATTTGTTTTAATGTACCTGCACCACTACTAGCAATAACTGGAACATTAACTAATTCAGAAACTTGTTTAGTAATTTCTAGATCATAACCTTGATTCATACCATCAGTATCTAAAGAATTTAGTAAAATTTCACCTATACCTAATTTTTCACATTCTTTTGCAAAGTCAATTGCATTAATTCCTGTTGCTTTTTTTCCTCCATAAATATAAATTTCCCAAAAATTTTTATTTTTTTTAACATCAATTGATACTACAATACATTGAGATCCAAATTTAAGTGAAGCGTCTTTTATAATCTCTGGATTCAAAACTGCCTGAGTACATAAAGTAACTTTATCTGCACCAGCTTTTAACAATTCTTGGATATCTTCAACTGTTTTTATCCCTCCACCAACTGTAAATGGAATAAAAATATTCTTAGCAACATCTCTTACCATTTTTATCATAGTTTTTCTTTCTTCCATACTTGCAGTGATATCCAAAAAACAAAGTTCGTCAGCTCCTTCATTATAATATTTAATAGCTAAATCTACTGGATCTCCAACAACTTTTAAATTTTTAAAATTAATTCCTTTTACAACTCGTCCATTTTTCACATCTAAACAAGGTATGATTCTTTTTGTTAACATGTTATATCACCTCACAAAAATTTTTTAACAATTGTAATCCAATCTTTCCAGATTTCTCGGGGTGAAACTGTACTGCAAATAAATTATTAATTTCAATTGCACTAACAAATTCAATTCCATATCCTGTTTGAGCTAATATGACTGATTTATGAATTAGTTCAACATAATATGAGTGAACAAAATAGTAGTCTTTATTGTTAATTTCATTAAATAGTATTGATTCTTTTTTTTGTTCTACTTGGTTCCACCCAATTTGTGGAACTTTTAGGTTAGTTTGAAATTTTTTAACTTCACCATTAATAATTCCCAATCCTTTGACACCTGGATCTTCTTCACTTTTATCAAACAATATCTGAAGACCTATACAAATCCCTAAATAAGGTTTTCCATTCTTTATTTCTTGAATAAGTATTCTGTCTAACCCTTTTTGTTTTAGTTTATTCATAACATCCCCAAAACGCCCTTGGCCAGGTAAAATAATTTTGTCTGCTGTTTTGATTTCATTTTTATCACTCGTTAAAATGCTTTGAACTCCTAAATAGTTTAATGCATTCTTAACACTACCAACATTGCCTGACCCATAATCTATTATTGCGATTTTCATAATAATCCCTTTGTACTTGGTAATTCATTCTTTGTTCTGCTATCTACTTCAACTGCGAACCTTAAAGCTTTTGCAAACGCTTTGAAGATTCCTTCAATCTTGTGGTGATTATTTCTACCTTGATTAAGTAATTTAATGTGCAAATTCAATTTTGCATTCTGTGCTATTGCATCAAAAAAATCATAAACTAACTCAGTTGACAAATCTCCAACCGTTTCACTAGTAAAATCAACATCAAATACAAATGCATAACGTCCTGCAAAATCTAAACTTACTAATGCTAAAACTTCATCCATGGGCAAAATCATTGTTCCATATCGGTTAATCCCTTTTTTGTCTCCAATAGCTTTTAACAATGTTTTACCAATTATGATCCCAATATCCTCAACAGTGTGGTGTTCATCAATCTGCAGGTCTCCTTTTGCATCAATTTCCACATCAATTAATGAGTGTTTTGAAAGTAAATCTAACATGTGATTAAGGAATCCAACAGGAGTCTTTATACTTCTTTTACCTGTTCCATCTAAGTTTATAGATAATATAATTTGAGTTTCATTTGTGTTCCTTACAATTTTTGCAGTCCGTGAAAAATCATTTTGTGATTTTTTCGGCACCAAAAATTTCTCTGAAATTTTTTCGTGTCTCATTTTAGCACCTCTGTAATTTGACTAATGTTATCCAAAACAATTTTTGCACCTTGTGCTTGAAGTATTTCTTTTATTCTGGCAGATGGACTTGGTGGAATTATTCCAATAGAGTCAATGTTTGAATCATTTGCTGCTTTAATATCATCAACTGTGTCCCCAATGTAGATAGCTTTTTTTGAATTAAATTTTTCAATGCAAAAATTGATTCCATCTGATTTATCACTGAATTCATCTAGTGTTAACACAGTCTTGAAATACTTATCCAAACCAAATTTCTTGATTGTATACTCTGCATCTCGTCTAGGCCTACCAGTGATTATTGCTAAGTTATATTTTTTTGATATCTGGTCAAGTAATTTCAAGTCAACAATTAAGGTTTCATTATCAATAACACCACCTACATAAATTTCATCAAACTTTTGTTGAATCTCATCTCTACTTTTATTAACTCCATTATCTTGTAGAATTGCCTGAGTACAGTCCCAATCATTATTCAATCCACCCTTCTCTTTATATTTTTGAATCTCGTTGTATGAAATTTTTTTATTTTTTAAAAAATACTCAGCAGTCTGTTTAATTGCAACCCTATATGACTTTGACACATCAACAAGAACTCCATCCATGTCAAAAAGAATTGTATCAATTTTGTTTAATCTAAAAAGAATCTTATCTAAGTTTTTTATTAACTCAACACATTGATCTTTTGTACCTATAGTTATTCTTAAACAATTTTTAACATAACTATTCCTATCCCTTAGTAAAATATTATTTTTCTTTAATTCATCATAAACAAATTTGTAATTTTTACCAAAATCAGCTAAGAAAAAATTTGCACTTCCTTTAAAATATTTAATTTTTAACCTGTCAAATTCATTGTACAAATATTGTTTATTTTGATTTATCATTAAAATATAGTTATCAACATAATTATAATCATCAAGTGCTGCTTTAACAACAACTCCTGCAATAGAAGTTATACTATATGGGGAATTAACTTTTTGAAATAATTCAATGTTTTTTGAGTTTGATATTAAATATCCTAATCTTAATCCGCCAAGCCCATATGCTTTTGAAAATGATCTAAGAATCACTAAATTTGGATAGTCATCAATCAAATCAATACAAGAGTCATTTGTAAAATCATAATATGCTTCATCTATTAACACAATAGATTGTTTTACTTTATCTAAAATTGATACTATGTCTTTACGTTCAATCGATGTCCCAGTAGGATTATTTGGATTAACTAATACAACTAATCTAATAGTGTCATTTATTGCATCCAGAACTTCTTTGATTGGAAATGATAAATCTTTGTAATAATTGACATTAATAATTTCTGCACTGTTTAATTGAGCATAAAACTTAAACATTGCAAATGTTGGTGTAGGTAAAACTACCTTATCACCCTTATCAACAAAAGTGTTCATAACTGTCATTATACCTTCATCCCCAGCATTAGTCAATATTATTTTTGAAGTATCAATTTTATTAAAATCAGCAACTAATTTTTTCAATTTATCATATTCTGGATACATACTTAATTCTTCAGCAGTAACTTTTTTTAATGCTTCAATTACTTTTGGAGAACATCCAACAGTGTTCTCATTAAAATCTAATCTAATTTTTCCACTTCTACTAGATGTTGGTGGAGAATAGGGTGCCATTTCTTGAACTGCTTTTTTTGCTTTTATCATTATTCATCATCCTCAAATCTTATTTTTACTGAATTTGCATGAGCTGGTAACTTTTCTAATTCAGCTAGCGCCACAATTGTACTATTTAATGAATTTAATCCGTTCTTTGTCAACATTTGTACTGTTGGCATTTTCAAAAAATCATAAACAGATAATCCTGCTCTAAATTTAGCAGACTGTCCTGTTGGTAATACGTGGTTTGTGCCAGTACAATAATCTCCAGCAGCTTCAACTGAATACTCTCCAAAAAATATTGAACCAGCGTTAGATATTTTATCAAGTATTGATTTATCATAACCAATAATCTGTAAGTGTTCAGGGGCAAAGTCATTGCTAAACTTTATTACATCTTCAACAGAATCAACCAATACAATACAACTGTAATTTTCAAAAGATTTTTTTATAATTTCTTTTGATTTTAGTTTTTTGGTTTGCTTGATTAATTCATCTTTAACAGCTTCGGCTAATTTAATTGAATCAGTAAACAATAATCCACAAGCAACAACATCGTGTTCAGCTTGTGCTAACATATCCGCTGCAATATATTTAGGGTTAGAGTCAGAGGATGCAATTATTACAACTTCGCTAGGTCCTGCTAACATATCTATACCAACTTGACCATACAATAATTTTTTTGCAGCTGTAACATAAACATTTCCAGGCCCAACTATCTTGTTTACTTTAGGAACTGTTGTAGTTCCATAAGCTAATGCTGCAACTGCTTGAGCGCCACCTGATATAACTATCTTGTCAGCTCCAGCAATATCTGCTGCAACAACTATTGCAGGATTTGCTCTTCCATTTTTTTGAGGTGGAGTTGCTACAATTATTTCTTTGACTCCTGCAACCTTTGCAGGAACAATTGTCATTAATGTAGTCGAAGGTAATGGATAATTACCTCCTGGAATATAACATCCAACTCTATCTATTGGTTTAATCAAAACACCATTTTTGACACCTGGTGAAATTTCCATTAAGAAAGGTTTTGGCATTTGCTGCTCTGCAAACTTCTTAATATTAACCAAAGCTTTTTTTATTGAATTAATCTCATTTTGTGTTAGTTGTTTATATGCATCAATTATTTCAATTCCACTTACTATCAAATTTTGTTCAAGTAATTCAACATTATCAAATTTCTTAGCATAATCAATCAAAGCACAATTACCTTTTTCTTTAACATTTTTTATTATAACTTTAACATCATCCTCAATTTTAGATAAGTCAGTATTTGATCTACTCTTTACTTTTTCAATTTCAAACTTATCATCATTAAATTTTAAAATTCTCACATTCATCTGGATCTACCTCCAATTATTACAAAATTTGAATAGAATATTTTATCATACACTTCTAACCCAAGTTGATTAATTGACTTTCCAGTATACACAATGTCAATAACAATGTCTGACAACCCCATAGAAAAACTTTCTTCAACACTTCCCTTTACATAGAATTTTTCAAAAGTATACCCTTGTGTCTCTAATAAATTAAGATATTTTTTAGCAATGAATTTATATTTATCACTTATACAAATTCTTAAATTATTTGGAAGCCGATCTAATGATTTTCCTTTTGGACCTAATAGACACAATGTTGGTTTTGTAAACATTGCTTTTGGATCATTCCAGTTTATAACTTCTAAAACATTAGTTTTGGTTTTATAATTTCTTAAAGAATATTCTTTATACAAATCCTGACCAGTAATACCAATTACATTCTTATCCTTATCAAGTAATTTTTCTACCCAAAAAGGTACATCTTCTCCTCTGACTTTTAATATCTCACTTAGGTCCAAAGAATCTATAAATTCTTTGTACTTAGCTAGACCGCTATTCTTTGGAACTACAGTGAATGCTACCAGTCAATTTGACTCTGTCCATATTAAGACCTCCATTTGTATCACCAATAAAATTTGAAAACTTTGTCCTGTTCAGCTCTGCTGAATAGGACTTATTTGGGGTTTCTTTCGAAAATAAAATTTTCGAGAGATCCAAAAACCTACGGTTTTTGATATCTAACACCTTTCTTAAAGGGGTTAGATTTGAAAGGGCCACAGGCGAGAATCGAACTCGCGCCATAGGTTCCACAAACCTATATTCTCCCACTAAACTACTGCAGCCATAATTAAATTTAGAATTATTTTGATAAGATGTTGATACGTTAACTATGTTAGTTTTACAATTATTTAAAATAAATTTAGAACTACCGACAATGAATACAATCTTCAGGTTGGTTACTGGATCTCATAACTGATAGGGAACACACATCTTATATAAAAAGGTTTACATACAAATTTTATAGAGGAGAAATTAGACGAGCAAATTATTTTTCTAATAAAGCTTTTAAAGTTTTATCCAATTTATTTAATTTGAATGAAATTACAAACAATACACAAAAACATAGCAAATTGCAAACTATGTGAATTATCAATTACAAGAAATATTACTGTTCCTGGTGAAGGAAGTCCAACATCAAAAATATTCTTAGTTGGTGAAGCTCCAGGAAAAAATGAAGATAAAACAGGCAAACCTTTTTGCGGGTCCGCTGGTAAAATACTAACTGAAGTGTTAAATCATATTGGAATTGATAGACAAGATGTTTTTATTACATCAATTTTAAAATGTAGACCTCCTAAAAATAGACTTCCTAAAAAATCTGAAGCAAATCTTTGTATTAACACTCACTTAATTCCTCAAATTATATCAATTAAACCTAAAGTTATAGTTTTAATGGGTTTATCTGCAATCAAACATGTATTTGATAAGGTTGAAATAAAAGAAGAACATGGTACATTTAGACAAAAAAATGGCAGAATTTATTTTTTGACATATCACCCTGCAGCAGTTCTTTACAGACGCAAATTAATGGATGTAATAAAAACAGACTTTGAACTCTTAAAACAGTAAAATCTATTAAGTTATTATTCCTATTTAGAAATATGATTAAAATAACCACTATAGAAAAATCAAGATGGAAAGATTATAAAAAGTTAAGACTTGAAGCTTTAACTAATGATCCTATAACATTTGGAAGCAGTGTTAATGATGAAAAAAAACTAACTAAAAAAGACTGGGAAACAAGAATAATGTCATCAATTACTGACACATTGTTTGCTATTGACGACAATGAAAATCTTGCAGGAATGATTGTAGCTTTATATGAAAAAAAAGAAACGCAGAAACATATTGCAAGAATTGTATCTTTTTATGTTTCTCCATATTTTAGAAGACAAAAAATTGGTAAAAGTTTATTTCAAAAAATTCTAACAAAAATTAAACAAAAAAAAGGAATCAAAAAAATAAAAATTCAATTATACAAAAATAACTTAATTGCTTTAAAAATGTATAAAAAATTTGGATTTAAAAAAGTTGGAATTCTAAACAAAGAAATTAAAATCAAAGGAAGATATTATGATGATATATTGATGGAAAAACTAATCTAACTCTTCCCGACAAAATAAAAATACTTGAAACATATATCCAACAATACCTATACTCCTAACAATAGAAAAGTACATTTTTAAATCTTGATACATCCCTTTAATAAACCCAACTTTCATAGATTTAATTGTATTTTTTGCAACAGAATTCATCCAAAAACATTTTTTCTTATTCTCAAAAAAGTATTTATTCATTTTTAATTCAAGTTCATAGTTTTTTGGATTTTTTAATAATGCTTTTTTTAATAAATTTGTTTTAATTAATCTTTCTCCGCTAATTAATACATCTCCACGATTCATTCTTATGTATAATCTTTGAGCAATATTCCTTTTAAAAATAATCATATCAATCTTTTTTTTTTCATTTATTTTTTTTAAACCTAGCTCATAATCTTTATAATTTATTTTCTGGAGATCTGCATCAATTAACATTACAAATTTTGTTTTAACTTCTTTTAATCCTTGAATAATTGCATTACTTTTGCCTGAGTTTATATTAATTTTAATAATTTTGATTGATGGAAATCTTTTTTTAACCAAATTAAAAGATTCGTCAGTTGATCCATCATCAACACAAATTATTTTTATACCTTTTATTCTTGAAATCTCACCTAATACCTTAAGAATTCTATATCCTTCATTAAAAAATGGGATAATAACTGTACAGTTATATTTCATATATTTTCACTTATCTTCTTTGCCAATTTTAAAATAATCAGCAAAAAATAAAAAGAAACCATCACACTATAAAAATTTATGTTGTTGCCTAATGGTATTTGGAACTATCTCATCGGAGGTGCCTTAATAGGCATAGGTATAAGCTTTATCTATATCTTAACAGGGTTTATTACAGGAGCATCAAGTAATATTGACTCAATTTTATCACTAATTTCAAACAAATTTTCTAAAAAACATTCAAAATATAGAATTCTACTCCTAATGGGACTAATGTTAGGTGCATTTATTTATACCTTTTTTACCAATTCATGGACACAAACATCAGTTGCATATTGGAGACTCTTAATTGGTGGAATTTTTGTAGGATTTGGTACAAGATTAGGACGAGGTTGTACATCAGGACATGGTATATGTGGAATTGCATCATTGTCAAAATCGTCATTCATTAATGTTATAATTTTTGTAACAGTTGCAATTATTACTGCAAATATTGTAAAAATTCTTGGAGTTATACCATGAAAAAAGAATTAACAGTATTTATTGGAGCAACTATTTTTGGTGTTGGATTGGCTTATAGTGGAATGACCAAACCTGAAGTTGTTTTAAGCTTCTTACAATTAAATGATTTAGGACTCTTAATTTTGATGGGAACTGCTGTATTAATCTCAGGATTAACATTTTTCTTTTTATCACATTCAGGAAAAAAGGCACCACTTACACATCAAAAATATGGAATAAGAAATTATCCGCTAGATAAAAATATAGTTATTGGTGCAATAATTTTTGGTATTGGTTGGGGTTTATCAGGAATTTGTCCTGGAGCAGGATTTGCAAGTCTTGGAACTGGTAACTTTCCAGTATTGATTGCAATATTTGGAATGATGATTGGTGTAACATTGTTAAAAGTTTCAACTAAAGGAAAATATCCATTAAATTAAAAAATTAGAAAAAAATAGTTCTATTTGTCCTTAGGAATATCAACTAACTCATCCATCAATTTTAGAACAGATAACTTAACAGATTCACCTACTGTTGGATGTGGGTGAATTATCTTTGCAATATCTTTTGCTGAGATCTTCTTTTGAATTATTACAATAGCTTCCCCTACTAATTCGGAAACATTATGACCAATCATCTGAAACCCTACAATCATATTATTTTCTGATATAACTTTAATAAATCCAACTTCGTGACCACTTAGCTGTGCTTTTGCATTCCACTTTAAGTCAAACAAAGCAGTTTTTGGATTTTTACATTCATTCTGAGTTTTACCCACACATGCAATCTCTGGAATAGAATATACACATCTTGGTACAATATAATCCATGTTATCTTTTTGCTTCATTATGTTATGTGCTGCAACTATTGCTTGACGTGTCCCAACATGAGCTAATATACTTTTACCTGTAGAGTCTCCAATTGAATAAATATTATCAATTGATGTTTCCATTTTATCATTTACATCAATTCCTTTTTTTGAATATTTTACATTAACATTTTTTAACATTTCTTCATCAATGATTGGTGCTCTACCAGTTGCTACTAACACTTTATCATATTCATATTTTGCAGTTTTTGTATAAACAAAATTTTCATCAATTGATTTTACACCTTGTCCTAAATCTAGATTTATACCAAGTTTCATAAATTCAGTTTCAAGAATATTACTTATTTCATTATCTTCATTAACAAGTAATCTGTCAAACATCTCAACAATTGTCACTTTGCTTCCAAGCAATGCAAAAATACTAGCAAATTCTACTCCAATAACTCCACCACCAATAATAACAATCTTTTTTGGTAACTTGTTAATTTTTACAAATTGTTTACTTGATAATATATTGTCATTAAGTTTTATGAATGGTGGAAACACTGGTTTTGACCCAGTACATATAACCATATTTTTTGTAGAATATTTTTTATCTTTAACTTGAACAGTATCCTTATCAATTATCTTACCTTCACCAATTATAATGTCAACTCCAAAACTTTTCAATACTAATTTCATAGATTTTCTTGATAAATTTATCTGTTCATCTCTATGTTTTACAACTTTGTCAAAATTAACTTTTGTTGTTGTTACAATTCCTAATTTTTCTGATAATGAATTCTCATGAACTATCTTTGCTGACGCAACCATTGCTTTAGTTGGAATACATCCCCAATTACTACAAACTCCACCAAAAAAAGATTTTTCAACTATTGCAACTTTACCACCTAATTGCGCAATTCTTGCTGCACATGTTACACCTGATGGACCTGCTCCAATGATTATAGCATCATATTTCATATACTAATTTTTTTGAAATTGATACTATAAATAATTTATGTTAAATTAAGAATATGAAGACATTCGTTTTTTGGTATAAGTTTTATCATTTGCTTTGATTGTAACATTACAGGTATAATATCTTGCGAAAGA
>Ga0233437_1003490_pt1 | contig 20559 bp, 43 predicted proteins | sample SI_122_August201_FD_182714 | JGI IMG/M metagenome (GOLD analysis project Ga0233437, IMG submission 182714) | Seawater microbial communities from Saanich Inlet, British Columbia, Canada - SI_122_August2016_200_MG | ecosystem: Environmental > Aquatic > Marine > Inlet | place: Canada: British...
CCCTAAATGAAAGAGTTAAAACTCCCTCATTTCCATAGATAGTTCCTTTTATCTTCACATCTTGGTATTCAAGTAATTGGTTTAGTTCTTCTTCTGTTAGTTTAACTGTTTTAACTTCCATCTTACTCATCACCCCCAATAGTATGGGATGATAATCCAAATGAATTTTCACAACATTCATCTACCCAAGCATTATGGCAATCCTCACAATGGTTTGTATGAGTTGCTAACTTCCCACATTCATCACATTTTCTTGCCATCTTACTCATCACCCCCAACAACTTCAGCATCATCTTCAGCTTGTCTTACAACCTCTGTAACTAAATGTTCATTATAACTATCTTGAACATATTTAGATAAAGGGATAAGTTGAAATCTCTCTGTTACTAATGTTCTTGCTACAATCATAATTGCTGTATCATTTCCTCTCCATAAACCACCAAGACTTAATTTCTTTACCAATTCAAAAGACCTGTCCCATAGTGCCTTATCTTCCTTATATAGTCTGTTACAAAAGTCAGATGCAATCTCCATCTCGCTATCTGTCAAATTCATAATATCTACTGATTTTTTTTCTTGTGTTTTCTCCATTTTTTTATCTCCTATGGTATCAACCATGTTAATTAATAATTAACACTTCTATATAAAGGTTTCGTTTTTGGATATACTCCAGACTATACTTAGAATTCTTAAAACTTTTAATCAAAACTTAAAAGTTTATTTCTTCTTTTTCTTTCTATAAACAACCTTTTTTTGTCCTGCTCCAAGAGGATGTCTCTTTGTAGAACTTCTAACATAGGAAGTTCCTTTTGAACTTCTATATGTTTGATGAGTAATAAACCATCCTTTCTGACTTTTCTTTTTCTTCATTTCTTCACCTCCACTATATTTTACATTATTATTACGACTAATACGAAAGGAATCCAACCTTTTAGTTATAAACCCCTTTCGTATAAGTCACAGAAAGCGAAAGTTATTTCCTTCTCTTCCTTGTGGTTTTCCTTTTCTTAGGTCTCCCAACTTTCTTTTTTCTTGGCATTTGAACATTCACCTCCAGATTCAGTTCTATTCATCTCATCACTATTTCTTAAATCCTGTTAGTATCTCACTCTCCTTCAACCTTGCTATAACAAACAATAGTATTCCTATCACAAAGAACAATGGAATCAATCCCATCAATGTTCTTGATGTTGAACTACTTATGTAATCATCGTGGAAATAGCTATAATCTACTCTAGAGTTGTTATTGTAGTCCTCACTCATATTCCATACTCCTGATGTATTAGAGAAGTTTATTGCTTCAGTTACATAATTAACACTAAAGTCTGTTCCTTCAACCATATCATCTGTCCCATTCATTACTTGAACAGTAGCAGTCACCCAATTATTATTTGAGAGATTAAACAACATACTAGTATTGAAATCAGTATCGTTGAATCCTGCCGATATATCTAGAGTTTCATTAGTTATATCTATGTCACTAGTAACTACACTTCCCCTATCTGCAATAGCTGTTAATAGAACTGCTCCAACAACAACTGTCAAGAAGATACTTATTATTCCCCCTACACTTATCTTCATCTTTTTCTCACCCCCTTTCTTTTCTTTTTCGTTTTCCTCACATTCTTAGTAAATATTTTCTTCTGATTCTTGAAAGCATTTGGAGCTTTAATGATTTGATGTTTATCTCCCATTGGTCTCCCCTTCCATATCTCATTCTTCTGTTTCTCTCTATATCCTTTCAGTTCTCTCTTAACCCTAGCTAAGTATTCTTTCTTCTTGAACCATTCTAGTTCTACTTCATCAGCAGACCTATTATCTTTGTCTCCAAACTCTTCTCCTTCTTCCCTATTTCCTTTGACTATTTTTTTTAGTATTTCTCTTATTGCCATTTTAACCTCTAGATATAAATCTTGAATAAGCCAATCCTATCCCTGCTAATACTAATAACAAGATAACTGCTAATATCTTATTTATATAGTAAGATAACATTAGTGATACAGATATAACCATGATTAATGTAATTCTTTGAGAGAATCTCATTACTGCTGCTAGTATAATTAATCCGAACAAGATAGCAACGAAAAAGATTAAGTCACTACCAAATACTTCCACAACTAAAGTTTGCCATAAGTCTAAGATGTTTATTGTCATTAGTCCTTCCCCCTCCACCATTCAATTACAGATAAAATATATACTAATAGGAGAGGTGACACTAAAAAGGTTGCCAACATTCTACTTGTCTGTGCTACTATATTGAAAATTGCGATTAAGTCCCATCCTATCAAGAATAATAAACTAGTAAATGCAACTGTTGCTCCTTGTTCTACCTTCTGTGAAATTAATGTTCCTACAATAATTCCTCCACCTGCAAAGATAGCAAGTATCCCTTGAATGGTTGTAAAGAAAGCATTACTATCTAAGTTCTCAGGATTAAGGATTGCATCCATCAACCAACTAATTGGAGTCTCAGAAATTAATCCTCCAAAGTGAAATCCTATTATGACTACACTTAATACTGCCATGTATGTTGTTATCTTTCCCATTTTATCTGATATTATCTGTTATGATATAAGCTCCCACAGTTAATCCTACAACTATTGTAATGAAATACTTTTGTCCTATCTCTGGAATCACATTAATATATTCTCCCAACCATAATAATCCTATTACTGCTAACATGAGAGAGTATTCTACATATCCAGAATCTCCTGCAAAATAGATTAGAGTGGAGATAATTATTACAAACATAAATATAAACATAAGTGTCCTTGCAAATCCATCTGCTCCTGACTTATTGAAATTAGCTAAATCATCAAAGAAAGTTTTAAGACTTGCATCTCCTTGTGTTATGTTTCTTACTTCCCATATCCAAGTCCCATTAGAAACATTTCCATTAATATTCCAGAAGTAATCCATAGATAGTCTATCATGAAGAACTGTGTCATAAGTTTGATTTGCTAATCCTCCTCCAGTAACTCCTCCAGATGCAGAAGTAAGTAAGTCTCCTGAAGAATTATATAAACTAAACCCATACTCAGAGAGATTCCAATAACTACTTGTAATATTAAATCCAAAATTATATATTGTATTTAGATTTAATGTAGTATTTACTGGGAGAAGGTTAAATAGAATCCCCCTATTATAATTTGATTGATTAGTTCCTGTGGAGGATGACAATATCTTAGTATATGCAGATTGAGTAGGGGTAAGGTATTGAACCTCTGTGGTGTATCCTGTTTTAGAGAAAGTAAATCTGTGAGGACTAATTGGATTCACCCATAATGTTACTGCTCCTGCATCTCCAGTATTCCCTGAGGTGATTTCTGTATATGCTCCTCCAGATAAAACTTCCCCAGTTACAGTAACTCCTGAGATAGGAGAGTTTGCTAAATCTACTACTTGGAAAGTGGTATAGATTCCATCAGCAGTTGGGAGTAAGTATAAAACTTTTGATGTAGTTGAGTTTCCAATTATATTATCTTTAACTACAAAAGACCTTGCTTCATACCCAGATGCAGAGTAAGTGACTGAGATGTCACTTGTTAATGTTCTGTTTATAGGATATATTCCAAAAGCATAGCTATTGTTTGCATCTAGGAAGTTAAATGTCTGATAGGATGTATCTGTGTCTTGAGTATTAGTGAATTTCCATGTCATAGTATTAATCCTTCCATTAACTTTTTCTAGACTTGATTCATTCACAAAAGTAAAGTTTAATGCTGTGTTTGTCCCTTGTGTTACTCTATAAAAATTCATAAAGTTTAGAGTTTGATTAGTAGTATTCCCAGAACATTCATTATTTACATCACAAGTTTGTGCTTTCCACTTGAAGGGAGAATTGGGAAACCAGAAAGTTGCATCTACTCCAGCACCATCCCCAGAGAAATTAAGTTGGTGATTTGCACCATCATTAAAAGCAGACACATCTAACCTTGCCCATTGTAGAGAGAAACTAGCTTCATTAAAAATTGTTGTAGAATCTACCTTAATTTTAAAATTAGAACCTCCTGTCTCTTCAACATACACCCAGAAGTGGTCTGAATTAAATTTATAATTATCCACCCACATATTAACTGTGTCAGTAGGATTTGATATTTGATACCTATTTAGTTCTGATGTTCCTAATTTAAAATCTGGAGTTCCTCCTCCTTTATGAGTTCCCCAATCTGAGTGATGAAGGTTCTGAAAGTTGGATATATTTTGAATTCCTGTGGAAGTATTCCCTATTAAAGTATTATTTGTTTCATTCATAAAATACCAAAAGGTATAATTAAAATTATCTCCATCCCCATCAGTTGAACCTCCTACTGTAAGATTTACATTATTATAGAATACACTATTATTTGTTGGAGAAATAACAGTAGGAGTAGATGGAGATGCAGCCCAAACTATTAGTGCCATCATTATCATCCACATTCCAATCATCAAAGGTCTTTTTAACATCTATACTACCTCTTGTCTTTTCCTACTGAAGTAATAGATAAATCCGAATATTACTATTGCTCCTATAAAATAGGGGAGTAATAAATCAACACCCAGACAAGCAGACTCTTGACCATAGGTCAAATCTGGACTAGTGCAATTTAGTTTATCTGTGTCTCTTGTATCTACAATTACATCCTTCAAGGGAGTAATCAACACCAATGCTAGTAGTATTACAAAGACTACTATCATTAATCTATACACCATCACTTGACCTTTTTTATTTATATCCACCATTTTCTTTTCTGTATTGCTTTTATTAGTTTTATATCCTCCATATCTTTTTTATGTCTATAACTATACTTTTTTTGTTTGACTATCCTTTTCTTTGCTTTCTTAGTATAATCTAAATCTGCATATCTTATCCCCCCAACAAGATTTGTTTTTAATCCACTTGGGGTTTTTGTAACATCTGCCCAGTTGAAATCATCACTTGTTCTTGGTTTTAAATCGTGTCCAATGTCCATCACCTTGTAAGTCCCTCTATGTTCAGCAGGTTTTACATAGTGATAATCTCCTCCTCTTTCTTCATCTAATTCCCTATCTATTTCATTTGCAGATTTCTTTGGATTCTTTGAGAACACATCATAATCAGATGCTTGTCTCCTCAAAGGAAACTTAGATTGAGCATTAATTGATTGAGAACCATACACAATAAGTCTCTTTCTTCTAATATATTCTAGTAATCTCTTCTTTGCTAAGTTCTTTGTCCTAAGATATTCTACAATATTCACAGCCATTTTGTTTTCCTTGCTCTTTGTATCTCTCCAACTTCTCCCCTACCTGAGAGTCTCTTACTTGCTTTCTGGATGAAGGTATCCTTTAATCCTACCTTCCTCCCTTTAACGACCTTGTAACTTCTGAATATATTTGGACTGGGTTTGAAGAACCCTTTTCTTTTGGCAGCGACCTTTTGGGGAGTCTCTACTATTTTAAAAGAAGCAGCAAGGGTTCTTCTAACTCGCTCTGAACCGAGTTTTAAAGCACCAGTCCTTGTCAGAGTTTTTCTGGAAACCTTAATCCATTTCCCCTTTCTCTTGACATATACATCAAATCCTCTGACTAGAATGTTTTTCCCTTCTAATGTTGGAGTAGTTTTCCCTGATGGGAAAGGAAGTTGAGGAGCAGGTCTCTTAGGAATTCTTGGTGTTGTTGGTGTTCTTTGAGTAGTAGTGGTAGTTGTAGTTTGTCTTAATCCTAAATCTAATTGGGACTTTGAAATCAATCCAATCCTTTGTCGTTGTTTAATTCTTTCCCTTAAAGCATCTCTAGAAAGTATATCTGATTTTAACCCTAGTTGAGTAAGTTGGTCTGTTTTCTCTTTCTGTTTTGTTTTCTGACTCTGTTTTGTTTTCTCTTTCTGTTTTTCATTAATCCTTGTATCCTCTCTAATATCAGTATCAAATTTAGTAGAACCTAATCCTGTTGATGTTGTTGGAAGTAATGATACTGATGAAGTCCCAACTTCAGTAACCAAGACAGGTTCTTTTATATCATACACACCTAACCACTCTGAGGGGATAGGTTTATCTGTTACTCCTCCAGCTATTACAGGAGAAGCAGTTGCAGTTGCTTGGGATATTTTTGGTTGTTTTATTGGTGATTGGATTATTTGTTGAGAGGATGGTTTCACACCATAAAGGTCTTGAAGAAGTTGAGAGGACTTTGCAGTTTTAGATTGTTGAATGATTGACCTCTGTTCAAAACTTATATCTACTAGATTTTTTATTCCTTCAGGTTGTCCAACTACTAATGTCTCTCCCCTAGAGAAAGCAGTTGGTTCTTTTTTATACAATGATTTAAAGATTCCAATCTCTTCTTGAACTGATACAGGGACATTTTTTACTTCTCCCTTTAATATATTCTTTGAGAATCCAGAAACTTCTCCTGTCCTTTGAAGTCTCCTTCCAGAAAGAGAGACTTTACTTTTAGATAATCCTCTTGCAGATGTTAATGTTTCAGAACTAAATACTTTTCCACCCTTCACAATACTTCTAGAGTCAAGTCTTACTCCACCTCCCCTTCCCAAAGTCATTGCACCTGAAAGCTTAGCACCACTAATATCTCTAATCAATCCACTTCTGAATACTTCTGCTTGTCTAAGAGGAAGCATTTTTATAAATCCAACCTCCTCAGTTGTTCCAAGAGTAGAGAACTCAATCTTCTTTGCAGACTTTAACTTCAGTTTTCTAAAAGGTTTCTTTATAAAATTAAACTTAATGAGTCCAGTATCAACACTTCCAATAGTAAGTCCAACACTTTTACTTTTTAGTGTAGCTTGAGAAACCTCTCCTTCAGTAAGTTTCCAGAATTGTTTTTTTAATTTTGGTGCATAGATTACAACCTGTTCAGACTTTGGCATAGTTACTTGTTTTACTACTGAATATTCTTTTGTAGTTAGTTTTGGTTTCAACCATTTGAATCCTCCTCTAACTCCAAGTAATGTTATTCCAGTTGCAACTCCTACCTCTAATGGAGACACGAATTCCCTTTTGATAACCTTCCCAGTTGTTCCTGCCACAAAGGATGTCGCTCTTGCTGTTCCTACATAAGGGATAAACCAAGTTCCTAAATCTATTGCTTCAGTTGCATAAATATCTCTACTCATTACCTTTTTAAACCCAAAACTACTAGGTTTAGGTATGGATGTCGCTCTCGTAATTGCAGTTGTAATAGGATTGATAGTTGGAGTTCCTGCTTGGTTTGGTTGGGGAAGAGTAATGAATTTATTATTAAAAGATAAAGGAGTAAAAGAAGGGACTACTAAAGATACCTGACTTTCTCCTATTGGTAATTGACTAACTGTAACTGTGGATTTTAATGGGACTTTCTGTGTAAGATATGTCTTTCCATATTGTATTGCTGCTTCTGATTTTCCTAAATATCCTCCTATCCTTTGAGAGATTGTTCCTGTAACTGGTTTAGATAGTTCTTCCCTTGCTCTTATCTTTTCAAATTCTAAACTTGGGATAAGTCTCCCCTTAGATTCTCCAATAGGTTTATAGAATATTCCTACTTCTCCAGAGAGTAATGATTGTCTCCCAGTTGGAAGCTCTCCACTTCTGATTCTTTCTTGAGTTCTTAATACACTTTGAAAGGAGATTTTATCTAAGTTAGATGGAATCCTACTTTCAGTAGAGATTATATCTCCAACCCCAATTAGTTTCCCTGATTCATCAGTATAATATTTATTTAACCCTATATTATAAGTTGTTCCTCCACCTCCACCTTTAATGGTGTAGTATGTCTCTTCAACAAGTTCAGGTGCATTTAAACTTCTTACAGATTTTACAGGGATTTTTACTCTTCCAGATTGACTCCTTTCCCTCTGATATTGAAGTTGCCTACCTCTCCTTCTTCCCTTTCTTCTTTTTGATACTATCTCTAAATATTTCTCTTTTGCAAGTGAAGGTTCAACATAAGCCACTTCAGTTTCAAATTGTTCCTGTTTCTTCTCAAGTTCTAAGGTTGCTTTCTTTATAGTCTCTTTTGCTGTGAGTATTCTTCTGGTTCTAAGTCTCCCCATCAGAGGTTGTTTAGAACCCTGTCTTAATTGCATCTGATTAATTCTTGGAATCTTAGAAGAAGCTAATCTGATTTGAGACCTTACTCTAGCAAAATCTTCTCTTTGTTGGATTATTTGTTCTCTTACACTCATAATATACTTCTAGCAAAATAAATATTTACATACCCAGATTTTCTTTTGCTCCTCCTCATAGTAGATGTTGTCACCTCTGTTTGATACCCCCTTTTCTGTAAAGCAAGTTCTACCTTCCTTGCCATACTTCTTGGGACAGTAATTTTTCTCTCTCCAACTGCACAAGCAGCTTTACTTGAACCAGAGATTATAGAGTCTATCCTACTTTTAACTGCTTTCACCATTTTATCTTTATCTTCTTTTTCTTTTTCTTCTTCATTCCAAAGGTATGCATCACTTTCCCTGCGACCATTACAGTTCCCCCAATAATAGCTAGGTCTGTTGCTGCATCTAATAATTTATCTGTATCAACCATCTATCTTTTCCTCCTTCTTTTCTTTTTCTTTTTGAACCCCTTATTCTTATGAACAAAAGTCACCATTTTATCTTCTTAATATCAATAGTCAATTCCTTAGGTAATTTCTTTTTAAACTTCTTCTTTGGAATCGTAATAGACATTTGTCCATTCTTTTTGTTGAGAAACACCTTAGTCTTAAACTTCATTTTACTAGTAAAAGTGGATATACTAATATTTAAAGGTTAATATAAAAAATACCCCCCCTTTCAGAGTCAAATAGGGGTAAAGAATAGGGTTTCATTTATAAAGGAATCATGGATTTGACCACCAATCATAAGGTTCTTTTTTTGGGTTGTCCTTATTTTTTCTCTTTCTCAGGTTTATCTCTTGATACAATGTATCTATATCAACTCCAAATTTTTCCAACAAAAGGAAAATATCTGCAATCTTGGAAGTGTCATTTATATCTACACTTATCTTGTGTAATACCCTTCCTGAAATATCCTTGATTTTAATGTGCAAACTATCTAACCCACTAAAGTTGTAGGATACACGTTTAGATTCATTCATTTATCCTAAAGCACCTTGATATATTAAATACCCAATAGCAGCTACAATCAAGATTATCCAGATTACAGACTTTCCACCCATTCCACCTTTCATCTTCATCTGTCCCATAGCTTTCTCTATGTTGTGGATGATTACTGATTGGGGTTTTGCATACCTTCCTTCTCCAGACATATCCCATAAATACTTCCTAGAGAGAGCTTGTAAGTCCCATTCAGGAATAATTAACACAGGATATTTCTTGTAGTATCCAATACTATCTGTTGTTGTAGAATGAAAAGAATCTACCTCTTTGATATATACTTGGTCATCAGTTATCCTTCTCCACCTTATATCAAAATTTCCATTTGTTTTCAGGAAGATGACTAGTGCATAGTTCATCTTCATCTTCTTCTTTTCACCTAACTTTTGAACAAAAGAAAGTTTAAAATCCTTCTCTGTTTTCTTTCCTGATTCTTGTAGTTCTGCTAATTCCTTTGCTATCTTCTTTGCTAATCCTTCTTCAACCATTTACTTTTCCTCCCCTTTGCTGCTTCTCCAACTTTTGATTCAGTTGATAGTTGTTTCTTACTAGTGATTATTGCATTTATCAAAGCTGCATCTCTAGACAATGATGTAGATAAAGTTCTCTCTGCAAATAATAAAATAAACTTGGAGACTTCCTTCAACCCCATTTCATTTGCATAGTCAGCAGTATTCTGTAAAGTTCTTATTGCTAATAGTTCTTGTTCATTTAGATTTCCTGCTTTACTTGTGTCCTTTGATTTGAATATCTTATTGAAGAATCCAACTACACTATTCTGTTCTTGTAGTTTGGGACTACTCCCTCCTGCTCCAAGATAATCTAATAATTCAGCTTCTTCATCTGGAGATAAGTTTTCATCCTCATACTCCTGAGGGATTCCTTCTTCCCCTACCATCTTCTTCCCTCACTAAAACTATTCCCACACATTAAACACCTATACTCTTTCTTCATGCCATCATATATCATCTTAGCTCCACAGTTGTTACAAACAACCTCTCCTACTATTTTATTTCTTCTCACCATCTTAATCCTTATTTGCAAAGTATCTCATTATGAAATATGCAGGAATCAATAACATAACACCGAATAATATCAGTTGTCCTGTCCCTATTTCTAATGAAGTTCCTATCCATTGTTTCCTCAAATACAATAATATCCCTACTCCTGCTAACCACCCCAACAAAACTCCTATTGGGGATACATCCTCAAATATTTCATCAAACATCTTATTTATCCTCCCTATCTGGTTTTATACTTTCAAACATTTCCTTCAACACATCTCCTAATGTTTGTCCAGTATATTTAGCATACATCATCAGACCAATGAGACCTAATATTCCTGTCCCAATAATCGTGTCTATGGCTGCCATCTTTGAATCCTGTGTCCTTTTCTTTGTGTATAAAGGGGGAGGAATCCATGTTTTCTCAAGTCTCCTATGATATACTTCTTCACTTCTTCTTCAGAGTTCATACTCTCTATGTGACTCATGAATCTTTGTTTTCCTACCTTTAGGATTTCCTCATTACCTTTTCCTTCTAAGTCTGGAAATTCTTTTAGTATTCCAGCAATACTAAACTTTATTCCTTCTATATCCGAAAAAAGCAAATAACTCCCCTGCACCTTAGCGAATTTTAATGTTTTATTATTAATCCTCACCAAAGTTTTGTCGCTGCCTTTTTGAAACATTATGTCTATCATGAATTTAATATCTTGTGACTCTCTTCTACTTTCTCCTTAGTTTCGTAAAGGTTTGCTAATACTTGAGCTTTGTATTCACTCTCTTTAATACACACTACAAGATTCCCACTTCCATCTTGATAATTCTCTATTGGAAAATTATCTGGGACTACTTTCAACAAAGTAGTCTCTGACTTCTCAGGAGTTGTTTCTGTTTCCTTCTTACTCATTTTTAATTACCTCCTCAACACTTCTCATCATCACATAGAATCCTACCCCAATATGTAAGAAACTAAATGCAGTAGTTGCTAAATTATCTACTCCTGTGAAATTATTTGTCAATGTAAAGATTCCTACTGTCATCATTATCAAACCTGCAAACATTAGAATCCACATCTCTCTGACTAAGAACCCCACTAGTAAAGCAACCCAAACTATTACAATAATCATGTAAATATAGTCAATCATTTTTCTTCTGTTATAGAAAGTTTAACTAACAATCTATCTTGACTTCCCCTCCTACTTTCAACACTTATGAGTTCATAGTCTATCTCCATCTCTTCTTTACTTACTTGGACATATCCCTCTCTTCCTTCAAACTTCTCAAACTTGAGTTCCTCTCCTCCATTCCAAAGAGTTCTAAATCTTTGTCTCCCTATGTAAAATTGTTTTGCATAGTGACTAGTTACTTTTAATAAAAGAGGTTTCTCTCTTCCTAAAACATTCTTCTTTCTCCCATCTCCACTCCTAACTATTGGAGTATGTTGTTCTACTATTACTTCATCAGGAATTCCTGCTCCTCCTCCTATTGGTTTCTTTGGTCTCCCAGTTGGTTCGTCTGGATTATCAGGATTAAAAGCAAATACTAAAGGAATTACTCCTAACATCAACAATACCATTCCAACACCGATTATTTTTTTCATTTTAATTTTTCCTCCATTGTTTTATTAGTCCATCCAACATCTAATTAATAATCCTTCACAATATTCCCTATTCCAACTTGAAGGACAAACACCAGTATAAGCTCTTTCTCCACAAGCATAAACTTCTGCCCCATCTAATATTACCCTATTCTTTAAAGCAACTAATCCTTCCTCTGCAAAATCAACATCTGCTATGAATTGTGTTGTTTCTTGGAATTGAACATCTTGTTCAAATGTAGAACTTCCATGAACTAATAAATCAATAAACTCTCCATTACCATACAAGGTTCCTATTGTTCCAGCAGTTGCACCAGCAAACGAAACCAAAAAGATTCCAGTTACCAATATTATCTTTTCTAATTTATTCATGTTCCTATCCTCACTAAATTTATATTTGTTGAATGTGTTCCAGCATTTTCAGTTCCATCTTCATTTGTAATTAATATTGTTACTACATCTCCTACTGCTAATTGTAGGAATCCAGTTCCTCCAACATTACCAACATCTGTTGCAGTTCCAGTAAGTCTATGAACTTCTGTATTCTCTTGAACATTCTCATTAATAGCAACTATTGTTTTAAATTCTCTACTTGCACCACCACTTGCTCTTTGGAAACTAATTGAATAATCTAACTTGTATAATCCTCCAACTTGTGTAGTAAGCCATCCAGCATTTGAATTTGAACTAAAAGTAAATCCATTTAGAGTTTGACCTATTTCGGTTTCTTGTTGGAATCCAGAAAGATTATACCAATCTCCTTGAACAGATATAACTGTTGGGTTTCCAGAAGCAGTATCATTATGGAAATACATTTCTGCATATAATTGGTTTCCAGTAAAATTACCTTCTACACTTACATTTGAAAAGGTGGATATATCTGAACCACTCCAATCAAATATTCCTCCTCCAGAAACTTCTACTGCTTTTGAATTAATAGTCCCTGTTGTAGGAGTATTATCCCCCCATCCAGTAAAGAATAATCCTCTGGTATTTATAGTATTTCCAGTTGCAGCAAGAATATTATTTATATTTCCTCCCCCAACAAAGGTCATAAGAGTAGAATTAATATAGTTATTCCAATCAGTAGCAGTAAAATTAAAAGCAAGCATCTCAAATTTACTCCCCATAGTCATTCCTTTTCTATTGATAAATGTAGAATTACCATCTGTTAAAGTATTAATTTCATAGGGCATATTTTGTTCCCTATATGTAGTAGTTGTAAGACTATTTCTTGCTAATTTAGATGATGGGAAATATTCTAAAAGAACATGATTTCTATTTCCAGTTCCACTCCATTGAGGTCTTGAACTAATAGCAAAAGGATTAACAGTAGAACTTGAAATAGTTGGATGAGAATAAAATCCAATGTAATTCTGGTCATTAATTTCTGGTGCAAAATCTAAAGCTCCCAAGATTAAAGGAGAAGAATAATTGCCTTTAACTTGAATCATACCAGAAGAACCAACAGTAGAAATATCTGAAGAATCTATGTATAATGCTGGAGAAAGAGTAGAACTCGTTAAATTAAAAGTATCATTCATATTTATACTTTTGTATATACTTCCTCCTTGAGAAAGGTTTGTATCTACACTAGATACAATACCAGTTAAAAAAGAACCATTACCAAATAAATAATTAGCAGTTAAATTATCAGCACTAATATTCGGATAACCATGAATATTTCCAGCTAAATATAAATCTCTGTAATATCTTGGGTCTGGTGCTCCTAAATCATAAGAATTATTTACTCGTGGTTTTATATTTCTTGTGTCCATATAATTACTTGTTATCCCAGAAATAAAACCAGCATTTAAATCTTCAAAAACTGTTGTTGTTATTCTAACAAAAGTTACATTATCAGTAGTATTTAAATCTTGGTCAAAAACATTCCAAGATTCATTTGTATCTGTATCTACTGGAATATTATAACAAGCCCACCCTCCAATATTTTCATCATTATATTTATAATATTGTTCATTAGAACATTCATTTAATCCAATTACATTATTAGAAATATTTATAGGAGTATGATTTGTTAAAGGATTTACTTCTCCAATACAACCAGTTGAATCACAAATGCTTCCAGCAGAGGTTATATTTTTATTTGCACCATATTGATTAATTTCATTATGAGCATTTATATCTCCATCAAATCTATGTATATTTCCTCCATCTGCAAATAAAGTATTTCCAGTAAAAGAAGCAGTTCCTGAAACTGAAAACCCTACACTTCCTAAGGCAACATCATCAGTTGCACCAATGTAAGGGACATAGGAAGAATTGGAAGCTTCACCGAGTAAATAATTACTTTGGTTGGAGTATAAACTAAAATTAGTAAATATATTTGTAATATTATTAACTGTCACATTAAATTCATCCGAATCCATTAAATTTGCACATCCCCAAGTTCCAAGAGATGGGCTTCTATAAAGAACCGAACCTGAAACATTACAAAGTCCCTCATCAATTTCCTCAGAGACTATCTTTCCAATTACAGAAGCTATTGGAATAAGTAAAAGGATTAAAATTAATACGACAGTAGAATATTTATGATTCATTCTTCAACCTACTCCCAAGTAAGATAAAAAGAAAAGATGGGGTTCTTGACGAACCCTCTTTAATTCTATTTTGACTCATTGTCTTATTTAGACAAGTCCAGATGCTCTTAGACCTTGTGCTGCCACAGATATACCTGCACTTGCTACCCCCAATACATAGAATAGAGTTGTAAGTCCCATGATAGTAGATGATGCACCAGTAACATTACCAGCTTGAGCAGCAACTACTTGGTCTGCAACTGTTGGAGCTAAACTAGTTCCAACTAAGATGACAATAAAGCCCATTATTAGATTTCCTAACATTTTTAATTATCAACTCTGTAATACCTCTCTGAAAAAGATAATATATAAAGGTTAATATTCTATTTTACTAGTAAAATAATAGGTTTATTGGAATATTAATATTTATATATTATGAAATTTAGAAATGATTAGTGAAATTTTGGGGAGACATATAAATTTGAGGTTAAATGAGGGGAGTGTCCTAAAAAAGGGGAAATTGAGTGGGATATTTATAATATATTAACTCATAGGTAATGTGAAAAAATGATAGATAAGACAGGAAAGAGTAAGTATAATATGTCTAGTTTTATGGTGATGAACCTAGCTAATATGATTATCAGAGCATCAAATTGTTATCGTTCAGGACAGATTGATAGTTGGTTCTATGAATGGAAGAACATAAAGTTCTATATCATTGCAGAATTAAAACCTAACGAGAGAACAAAACTCAAGGAGATGGAAGTAAAGATACAACCTCTCATCCACATACACAAGTATAGGGAAGTCATCCCATATATAGAAGAATACCTTGAGACCATTCAGGATTATATAAAAGATAAAGACATTGGATTAGTTGAGAAAGGAGATGAGACAGTATTCACTTAGGATGGTAAGAGTCATTTGGAATAAACAGAATTTCTATATGTCTAGTTACTGGTTGGAGAATCTAAAGAACTATACTAAAGGAGTTATGGAAAAAAACACATCAGCAGTAATCCTCTTTGATGGTAGAAGTGGATTGGGAAAGACAACCCTCTCATCTCAAACTGGATGTGCTTTGCATAATGAGATTAGAAACTATATGGGAAAGAAAACTCCTCCCTTTACATTGGAGAACATTTACTATACTCCTGACAATTTTGTAGAGAGATTAAAGGTTGCAAAGAAAGGAGAGATAATAATCCTTGATGAAGCTATGATACTTTCTAACAGAAGTGCAATGTCAGATATGAATAAGAAAGTAATTATCATTATGAGTCTAATCAGAAGTAAGCAAATCTTTGTCATATTTAATCTGAATAGTATCTTTGACATGGACAAGAATCTTCCCCTACATAGAGCAGATGCTTTAGTCCATCTCTACGCTGAGGATGATAGGTTTGCTGCTAGAGGAAGATACATGGTAATCCCTGCTTGGAGAGGGAGATTAAAGATGTTGTATATCTTAGGAAAGAAATACTATGATTACTCCAAAGGTAAGTCTGCTTTTGTAGATAGGTTTGATGGGTTCTTTCCCTTTAATGAAAAGGAATATGAGAAAAGGAAACAGAAAGCAATAGAGGACTACTTTGAAAATGCTGCTAAACCTGCATCCTCAAAAATAAAGAAGAGTAGAGACCAAGCAGTAAGAAATGTGAAAAGGATATACTCTCCCCCTTCAACTGAACTAGCAGAGATATTTGATGTGTCCAGAAGAACTATTTATAGTATCCTAAAACCTAAGGGTGGAGAACCTTAACCTCTTGTTTCCTTATCTCAATCATCCCCTCTTCTTTTAATTTCTTTAAGATTAACCTCACATCTTTCTTTTTTAATCTAAACTTCTTTGACACTACCCCATTCACATTGCAGAGAGGGATGTTGCTCTCTCCCATCTCTATTAATATATCAAGGGTTCTCTCCTCCACTAAATTCATCTTGTATCTTACCATATATATCTCCTCCTAATCCCCCATTATATATTGGGTGAAACTCCTTACAATGTTCTTCTGGGTTCTGGACAATATCAAGACACTCCTCTATGTTGATACTGTAATTGTAAATCAATAACAACATCCCTAATAGAAGGAATACTATTGTCCAATCAAACTTAAAGACATTACTCCATAGAATCTTTCCATCCATTTTGTATGGAAAAATCATTCTGAACTTTCCTTTCTTGTCTTTCTTCAAAGCTTGTTTCTCATTAAGTTTAAATGTCCCATCTTCTCTTTCTTTAATTTCCATCTTTAACCTCTCCTATTGTTGTTTGTAAATCCTCTATATTATCCAACTTCTTATACATCTCTAATTGTTGTAATTTAGAAATCAGTTGCATAGCTTGGATTAATACATTAAAGAACATCACGATTGAGATAGCCCATAGACTATCATAAACAAAAAGGAATAGTATAGCTGCAAAGATAGTTCCTGCAATAGAACCTATGTATCCTTTTATCTCTCCCTTCAATAATTGGATGGGAGTGATTCTCATCATCCCTTCCTTCCAAGTCCTCATAAACTCCTTATGTCCTAGCTTCCTATACTTTTTTAGTAGTCCCATTTTCTTTCGTGTTTCACTTATAATGCGAAAGAAACAACCCTATATGAGTATGTTTTCTTTCGCTTTTCAAGTATCCCATTCCAAATCCACCAAGTCCTGAGGACTTACATGAGTATAAATCTGAACTGTCTCTAATCTACTATGACCTAAGAATCTTTGAACCTGTCTAGAATCCCACTTCTTCTTGTTCAACAACCAAGTTGCAGAACCATGTCTTAGGGTATGAAAATGTAAATCTCTCTTTAATACTTTATTTACATAACCTTTAAAAGAAATTTGTAATGCTCTTATAGAACAGGTGATAGGGACTCTCCTCAATGCCCTGATAACTGTTTGTTCGCCCATAAGCAATGGTTTCACAATAGGGATATGTCTATCTTTTTTCCCCTTCGCCTGTTTTATTTCTATTATATGTTCATTGAATCTGATGTTCTCAGGTTTAAGATTGATAACTTCTGAGACTCTAAGTCCCTGATAGAACCCTAAGATAAATGCTGCTTTATGGTGATTCTTTCTTACTTTCTTAATCACCTTGACGAACTCTTCCTCTGTGATTGTTTGTGGTAGTTTAATTCCCATTGATTATGATAGGGGAGAAAGTTCCCCCCATGATACCCCCAAATTACTCAACAACTTCTTCCTTTTCAACTATCTTCTGTGTCATCAAAGGTAATGCTTCTAGAACTGTATAGGATGTTTCCTTCCCAGTTCCTTTCACCACTACTGTAATCTCTACACCTATCAAACTTCCTTTGTCCTTCCCAACTAAAGCTATTTGTCCATAGAGAGAGTTCTCTGTGATTCCTTTGGTCACTCCCCAACTCAATGGGTTTGCATCTACTTCCACTTCAAACCTCACTTTAGGTATCTCCTTATCATCCCAGAAAGTAGAGTATTCCTCTCCATTCTCCATAAACTTTACTCTATGTGCTCCTACTGTTGGTTTCCACCAATTCCTATCTACTGACTCCCCAACTTGTTTAAGGTCTTTGACCTCTTTCTCCCAATTTATTTGTTCCATTCTTTGAAACCTCCTGTCTTTTTTAGACTATAATACAGGGGAGGATGTGTTCTGTAAAAAGAGGTGATATGGCTTGATGTTGCCAAAAATCAACACACCCTCCCTTTCTGTTTATTTTACTCTCCATCACTCCTTACTTCCTTAAAATATCCTTGTTCTTCTAATTGTCTAATTTGAACATAACCCCTATATCTACTCACATCAAATCCTGCACCTTCATACTTATCCAGAGTTAATTTCACTTCAGGGAATCCTATCTCTTTCTCTTCCCAAGCCACTAAGGTTGTATAAATTACAGATGAGATTCTGAAATCAGTTGTGTCTGATTCAAATATTTCCTCTAGTTTCATCTTAGTCCTCCAATCAATAATATATTCCTAAACCCAATAAATACTCTAACCCCTGCTGAGATTATGTAAATGTGTTTAGTAAAGGGATATTTGTTCATCACACGAACAACTTCTTTGTGTTGTAGAGCTGTAAAGAGAATAATCACCATTACCATACTCCCATAAACAGCCACCATTCCCATAGGATTTCCCTCAATTAATCCCTTAGAGAATCCATAGTAAGTTGTAATCAAATCAAAGATTACTGACAATGCTAATATAATTGCATACTTATTCATTTTAACTTCTCTCCATACGATTTATATCCCTTGATTAACTTATCAAGGTGTTTCAACCTCTTTTCTCTCTTCCTAACTAGTTTCTTTATCTTGAGCATCTTTCTTCCTCTCTTCTGAGACCATAATATCTACATTTTTGTCTGGGACTATTGCTCCAGAATCATCATCATCAGTTTCATGATTACATATTACACAGAGACCATTCCCTAATAGGAATTGAACCCTATATCTACATCTCCAACACACCTCATTACATTCAACCATTTTTTATTAATCCCCCTTTTAATTGTTCTTTTGAAAATACTAATAACAATTCCTTTAATCTACCCCATCCACCAGTTTCTATCCCAGAATCATTAAATATCTCATTGTAGGAGATAATCTCTTGAGGAGTTAGATTATCAAAGGAATCAACAAGTTCTATCCAATCCTTATGTGGTCTTAACGAATCTAATAAGGAAATGAATGATTCCTGATATTCTTTCTCTTTTAGTTCCTTTTCTTCCTTTAACTTACTAGCTTCCTCTCTTTCTTGTTTATTACCATCTTCTACTACCTTCTGGAGTTTCTGATAGTAGAACTCTAACTTCCCTTCTACTATTGTTCTTTCTTCTTCATACTTCTTTATCTTGATTATTGGATTGGTTCTCTCTTCATACTCTTTCTCTAGGAATTTATGTATATACTCCGAAACATTAATATCTTGATTTTTTAACCAATCAAATATCTCTGGAGAGATACTAATACTCATATTCTTTTTCGTTGCCATTTTTCTTTATTTATACTTTATATCTTAACATTATTATAATAATAATAAATAATATTATAATAATATTATTATAGGTCTATAATTGACATTCCATTTTCCATAGGAAATTTGTCTCCATAGGAAACATACCCCTTCTTAATACACCAAATTTGTAACATCTGAGAAAATGTCCTAGATGTGGTTGATAGTAATTCAATCAAAGCCATTACTTCTACATCCTTTGGCATCCAGTTGTGTTTATCATAAAAATAATGTTTATCCATCTCAGGTTCAAATTGAACCAAAACACAGGAATACTCATTGTTTTTCTTATGAGTCACATCAGGAGTTAGTTCTATCCTCATATTCCATCAAACTCCCTTATCCTTCTAAATAACCCTGTATTTTTGATTATATCAATTCTATACCCATATATCTCAAATTCCTTATTTAGTTGGTGTATTGACTTCTCTTGCATCCTCATAAAAGAAGCTGCTTGATTTCTACCCTGTTGTATTATCCTTTTCATCATCTTCCATCTCCTCTTTCTTTTTCTCCTCTTTAAGTAATCCTACTAATATAAAATAAGCTCCTCCACCTAACAATACCAGTATTAGTATCTTTGGCATCCCTACTGATTCACCTAACAAAGCAAATCCCATCAAGATTACTCCTACACCCATATATCCCATATTCATTTTTTCTTTTCTCCCTCCAGAGTTCTTATCTCCTCTTCTATTGCTTCCTGAACAAATTTAGATAGATTGATGTCATTCTCTACAATCCACCTGTAATGTTCTTCTCTTATGTAAATACTTTTTATTATGTTCATCTTTCTCCTTTAGTATAAGTGAGAGGGGATGGATTCTGTTTTGGAAAACAGGTCATAGAATCCCCTCTCTTATGGCATCAACCATACAATCTATGACTATGATTTACTCTCCATTGCTCTCTTAATCCTAACTGGGACAACAACTTCCAGATTACACTTATTACAACACCTTCCCTTATTCACAGGTCTTGCATTGTTCCCTCTTGACCATCCAGAGTCCTCAACTTCAATGTCCTCTCCACAGATGTTACATTTCATTTGTATCCCCCTTCAAGTTTTCAGTTTCCCATTTCTCCACCACTTCCTCAACACAATCACAACACATTCTAAACGAATAAACAGATTTGTAGTGTTTGCAATAAGGGTTTTTACATCTCCGACATATATTCACATTTATTCCACAACAATTAGTCATCTTACTCATCCCCCCTAAATGAAAGAGTTAAAACTCCCTCATTTCCATAGATAGTTCCTTTTATCTTCACATCTTGGTATTCAAGTAATTGGTTTAGTTCTTCTTCTGTTAGTTTAACTGTTTTAACTTCCATCTTACT
>Ga0233437_1003492_pt1 | contig 20546 bp, 23 predicted proteins | sample SI_122_August201_FD_182714 | JGI IMG/M metagenome (GOLD analysis project Ga0233437, IMG submission 182714) | Seawater microbial communities from Saanich Inlet, British Columbia, Canada - SI_122_August2016_200_MG | ecosystem: Environmental > Aquatic > Marine > Inlet | place: Canada: British...
GTGGAGCTATTAGGGAAAAAGAGAGAAAGGGTACCATGAAAACATTTTTTAATCTTGTACAGGAAGTGCAAAAACCAGGATTATGTTGCAGGTGCGGGGGGTGTGCTGCATTTTGTACAGCCATTAACTATGGCGCGCTGGAAATTGACAAAAACGGGAAACCAGTTTACCAAGATATTGAAAAATGTATTGAATGCGGCCTTTGTTATTCCATTTGCCCGGAGATTAATGATCTGGATGAGGCAACAAAGCTACAGGCAGGCTGGAGTGATCCCATGGGAAGAGTGATCGAGACCAATGTTGTTAGGTCTTCTGATATAAGGGTAAGGGACAAGGCCAAGGATGGTGGAGCGGTTACAGGACTTCTTCTTCATTTGTTTGATCGAAACAGGATCGATGGTGCAATTGTCACAAGATCCGTGGGTAAATTTAAGCGGCAGCCTTTTTTAGCAACTACCAGAAAGGAAATATTGGAATCTGCAGGTCTTTTTTTTGATACTTCCCAGGGTATGAATCGGTTCAGCGATCAATACATGACATTCTCAACCATTGATGAGTTTGATCCCATGATTAAAAAGGGGTTAAAAAGAGTTGCACTGGTGGGCACACCCTGCCAGATTAAATCTCTTAGGAAGATGCAGGTTTTAAATCTGATACCATCGGATTCCATAAAATTTTGTTTTGGTCTTTTTTGCTCGGGCAATTTTACTTTTGGGATAAAGGAACAGCAGAAACTGGCAGATATTGCAGGAATATCATGGGATGACGTCAGCCGGATCAACTTAAAGGATAAATTCATTATAACCCTGAATTCCGGGGATATCAAAACTATTGAGCTTGAGCAGATGGAATCCATGAAACGTTATGCTTGCCATTATTGTTTTGATTATTCAGCAGAGTTTGCCGATATATCCTTTGGTGGAATAGGAGCAGAAGACGGGTGGACAACCGTCATTACAAGGACTCCCCTTGGCAGAGCTGTCCTGGCTGACAGCCGAAACTTTAAAAGCATTGAACAATATAAAGTGGAGGATAATCCAGCATTTGCAAGCAGAGCGCTCCAGGATGTCAGAAAGGCTTCTTCGGCAAAAAAGAAAAAAACCAGGCTCAAAAGAAGAGGTCTTCAAGCGAAGTCCGTGCAGGTCAAGGTGTAAGTATTACTTAGTGCCTGACCGAAAACCCCGTGTTTGGGCGAAAAGTTGCCCATATACAAGGCGCAAAAAATCTTGAAACCGGAGTGTACTACTGTACATGAGGCCCGATTTATAATTTGGCAGGATTTTGCAGCAACGCAGTAGATGGGTGAGTTTTTGTTCAAACACTACTTAATCTGAATGATAACAATTCAGACCAACAATCTATAGCGAGGATGCTATGCCCATAAAAATAGCAGGAGAGAGTTTAAATGCCTGTTCAGGATGTGAGATTTCCATTCTTGACATGGGAGAAAAGCTTTTAACACTGCTGGAATTTGCAACCATTGTTCACCTTCCCCTGCTTATGGACAGCAAACATTGCGATGGAAAAAATAATTCCCACACGGCCACACTGCCCAAAGCCGATGTAGGCCTTATGAGCGGGAGCATTAAAACCAAAGAACATCTTGAGCTGGCCCGGGCCATGAGAGATTCCTGTGATCTTATTATTGCTTTGGGGACCTGCGCCACCCATGGGGGTATTCCAGCCCTTGCAAATTCTTTTCATAATGATGATCTTCTTGGATATTGCTTTAATACCGTGGGCACGGATAAAACTGATAGTTTCCCATCCAATGAGGTCCCGGAGTTGATGGATTCTTGTTATGCACTTGATGAACACATCCATGTGGATATTTGCCTTCCCGGCTGTCCACCTCACCCGGACCATATTTTCAATGCGCTTCAATCAATTGAGAAAAAAGAACCTTTTTCTTTGCCGGAGAAATCAGTGTGCGACAATTGTCCTGCATCAAGGGATGGTAAAGGTCGGGTGAAAGCGCTGAAAAGGGCTCTGGAATTGCCGAAGTGGCAGGTCTATGATGATACAAAACAAGGGTTTGAGTGTTTTTTGGAACAGGGATTTCTCTGCATGGGGCCTGTTACCAGGAATGGATGCGGGGGGGATACACAAAAAGCCAGGTGTATTATGGCCCAGGTGCCCTGCAGGGGGTGTTACGGCCCGGTAAAAAAGGATGGGAACCAACGCTTGGCCATGCTTAATGCATTGGCGTCCAACGACATTGATATTTCATCTTTGCCGGAAACATTGTCAATGCTTAGGTTTTCTGGAGGACATGGGCTGTTAAGCCCTTTACCCGGGATAAAGGGATCAGAATAATATGGCAAAAATAATTAATATTCAACCCATCACCCGCATAGAAGGGCATGCTTCCATCCATATACAATTAAATGATCAGGGTAATGTTCAGGAAACAAAAGTAGCATTTAAATCCCTGAGAGGCTTTGAAAAATTTGTTGAAGGCAAACCAGCAGAAGAACTTCCAAGGATCGTAAGTCGAATTTGTGGTATTTGCCCCTGGATGCATCATATTGCCTCCAACAAGGCAGTGGATGCATGTTTTAAAGTCAAGGTTCCAATTGCAGGAAATCTTTTAAGAGAACTGATGTTGACTGTTGCCCATATAGAGGACAAATTGCTTCATTTTTTCTTTCTTGCCGGGGCTGATTTTTTTCTTGGGTCTGAGTATGATTACAGCGTTCGTAACATTATGGGACTTGTGAAAACAAAGCCTGAACTTGCCGAAAAAGTGATCAAGATGAGGCATAAAGCTAAAATGGTTTTGGACAGATTTTCCAAAAAAACCATTCATCCTATTGCCGGTGTGCCGGGCGGGTTTATAAAACCGCTTTCAATGGAGGATCGTAAAATATTTCTTGATAATTTGACTGAACTTTTGGATTTTGCCCTTTTTGCCATGGAATATGCCAAAAAAGAGGTTTTTCCAAAATTTGAGGAATTTTATCTTGGGCTTGGAGAAATTACCACGGGTTTTATCGGGATAGTGGACAAAAAAGGTTCTTTGAACCTGTATGACGGCAATATCCGGTTAATGAAACCCAATGGAAGCTGTGAGGAGTTTCGCCCGGATGAGTATCTGGATCATCTGGCGGAAAAGGTGGTTCCATTTTCATATGGGAAGTTTCCCTATGCAAAATCATGGGGAGAAGGGTTCTCAATGGATCTTGATGCTCCAAAAGGCATCTATAGATCCAACACACTTGCAAGGATTAATGTGGCCGACCGGATTGACACTCCAAGAGCCCAGGCTGAACTTGAAGAGTTTCGAGATTTGTATGGCCGTCCAGCACAATCCACTCTTCTCTATCATTATGCAAGACTGATTGAGGAGATTTACGCCTGTGAAAGAGCAATTGAAATTTTAAAAGATCCCAGGATCATGAGTCCTAAAATCCGAACAAAGGTCGAACCAGGCCCGGGAAGAGGTGTGGGAGTTGTTGAGGCACCCAGAGGAACCCTTATACACGATTATACAACAGATGAAAACGGTCTCATTACCCGGGTGAATCTCATTGTGGGCACCACCCACAACCTTGCTCCCATCAATCTCAGCGTGGACAGGGCAGCAAGGGATCTAATTAAAAACGGGGTTTATGATGATGCAATACTCAATAAGATCGAGATGGCGGTCCGAGCCTATGACCCCTGAATCTCCTGTGCAACCCATCGCCTGGACGGTGAAAAAATAATTGATATAAAAATTTATGATTCAAAGGGTTTTGCTGTTAAGAAAAATTAAATTGTATTTTTTATACAGCTAAAAACTCCAGATCCGGGATGGGCATTAATTTTTTGTTCGGCCCAAGGCAGACAAGTTCAAGAGTGCAGGTAACAGCCGGTTTTGCCGCATCAGGCCGCCAGGCCTCGTGAAAAAAGACCACCCGGTAATCCCCTTGTTTTTCCCAAGTTGTTTTGATATCCAGAAGATCTCCGAAAACTGCTCCATCGTGATAGCTTAAGCTGATTTTATAAACAGCAAAACCGATTCCCTGCTGATGCCACATGTTGGAAAGTTTGCTGATACCAATGATATCTTCTCTTGCCCGTTCAAAAAATTTTAAATAGTTGGCATGGTAGACAACCCCTGAGTGGTCTGTATCTTCATAATAAACCCGGGCTGAAAAAAGATGTGTTTGACTGTTAAAATCATTCATATATCGTTTCCTGTAAGCTCATAAACTTGAAAGGCCTTTATAACGTGGGTGGCAAATGATTTCAAGGAATTATAAAAAACTTAGAGTTAGCTTGTCCTATAGAACCGAATACGTATTTCTTCAATAGTGGCCAATCCTTCTTTAATGGTTTTATCAATGATCGGCATAAAACTATCTATTTTATCCAGGGTATCTACCACTTCTATAACCATGGGCATATCTTCTGAGAGCCTTAAAATTTTTGTGGTATGAATCCTTGAATGCGCTCCGAAACCTAAAATTCCCCGTGTAACTGTTGCACCGGCCAGGCCGTGTTCCCTTGCTTTTAAAACAATCCATTCATACAGGGGAACCCCCTCATTTTTATCACTTTCGCCAATAAAGATTCTGAGCAAATGCCCTTTTTCCGGAAGAACCATAACGAAAAGCCTCCTTTATACTATTCTGGATATGGAGAATCCAAGCCAGACAGAACCGAAACCAAGGATAAGATGAAGCAAAAGGTTTATCAGGGCTGAGGCAAACTGCCCATCCCTGGCCACCGTGAATATTTCATATCCAAAGGTTGAAAAAGTTGTAAATCCTCCTAAGAATCCAATAAGAATCAATGCACGAATTTCAGGAGTGAAAACTTGCCTTGTTTCAGATAATCCGCCCAATAGGCCAATGAGAAAACATCCTGCTACATTGACTATTATTGTTCCATATGGGAAAAAGGGATCATTAAACAGTCGGTGGGATAAATCACTGATAATATACCGACAGATAGATCCTGCAAATCCGCCCATTCCAACCATTAATATTTTAATCATATCCATCTACCTAAAAATCATCATTGAGCCATGTCTTCTTGGAGTTTAGATAGAAATGAAGGCAAAAGCCATGTTTATTTAAGGATTATTGCCATTTTTTTAAAAAAAATTTGGATGCAATATCAAATTATAAAAATACACGGAAAGAAGCGGTAAAATAAAAACCATCCGCGGTTTTTTGAATCATTGCCTGGAAATAAGGAATAGGGCCTGATATAATAAAAACGAATTTAAAACCAATTGACTTTATCCAGCACCCATTGTTTATTTGAACTGTTTATTTGGAAAATAAACGGTTAATCCTGCAAAGGATTGAAAACACACAAATTATAAACTTTGCGGTCCTTAGCTGACCCTAAAGAAAGGGGGAAAATGGAAAGACGTAAATTTTTAAAACAGGTTTCTTTGTGGTCTGCCGGAATCATCATGACTCCTCCTGTGTTTAATATTACCCCTGAATTGTTTGGCTCTCCCCTGATAAAATCGGTGATAAAACCGGATATTCTCGTGGCAAAAGGAGATGATTATACAAGTATGCTAACACAGGTTGTTGAGTCTTTGGGCGGGATGAAAGCCTTTGTTAAAAAAGGGGATAAAGTTGTGGTTAAACCCAATATCGGCTGGGACAGAAGTGTTGAGCAGGGTGCAAATACGCATCCTGTGGTTGTAACCCAGATTGCAAAGCTTTGCCTTGATGCCGGGGCATCAAAGGTGTCTGTTTTTGACAGAACGTGTAATGAAGAGCGAAGGTGCTATAATAACAGCGGCATAAGGCCGGCATTGAAAAAAATCAAAGATAAAAGACTTAGGATTGAGTATATTGATGACAGAAAATTTGTATCTGTAAACATCAAAAATGGAAAAACATTAAATGAATGGTCTTTTTATAAAGATGCCCTCAAAGCAGATTGCTATATCAATGTACCCGTTGCTAAACATCACAGCCTGTCACGATTAAGCATCGGACTTAAAAATGTCATGGGCGTTATCGGTGGCCGGCGGGGCAACATTCATTTTAAAATTGGGGCCAAGCTTGCAGATTTGAACACGGTTATCAAACCTGATCTCACCATTGTGGATGCCACTCGAGTAATCGTAAGGAACGGACCACAGGGTGGAAACTTAAATGATGTAAAGAGATTTGATACCATCGTCGGGTGTGTGGATCCTGTAGCAGCAGATGCATATGCCACAACTCTTTTCGATTTGGAACCCAATCAGATTAAATCCACGGTGGAAGCCTATAAAAGAGGATTGGGGCAGATGGATCTTACTAAATGCAACATCCGCCATCTAAAATCCTGATCAAGATGAAGATAAAACCTTATTTAAAGCAGGTGCGCCGTTTGTCTCAGCTTATCTGCCTTGTGATATTTTTATTTTTATTCAGGCACACGGATTATACGGGCAATGATACCATCCCCTATGCCGTCAATATTTTATTCAGGCTTGATCCCCTGGTTCTTGCCACAATAACTTTGGCCCAAAAAACGTTTGTCACACTGCTTTGGCCTTCTTTCATAATTATCGGTTTGACCCTTTTTTTTGGCAGGTGTTTTTGTTCCTGGATCTGTCCATTAGGGACATTGATAGATGGTTCCGGTTATTTTATAAAATCCGGAAAATCCAATTTTAGTCTGCCATATTTAAAATATATCATACTGATTATTGTGTTGATTTCTTCCGGCTTTGGCGTACAGCTTCTTGGATTTGTGGATCCTTTTTCACTCCTTGTCCGGGGAATGGTTTTCAGTATCGATCCAATAATAAACTATCTTGTTTCCTTAGTTTTTGATTCAGTTTATAAAATGGGGCCTGCCGCACTTTCAGATTACACAGAGCCTATATATGAGTGGCTTAAGATCTTTGTCCTTCCCTTTAAGCAAAGTTTTTTTTATTTGTCATTTTTATCATTTTTTTTACTGGTTTTCATTTTCATAATGGAGCTTTTTGGAAAACGGTTCTGGTGCAAAAATCTTTGTCCTTTGGGCGGACTTTTGGCATTGATTTCAAGAATATCTGTTTTTAAAAGATTACCCATAAGGTCCTGTAAAAATTGTGAGTTATGTGAAACTAAATGTAGAATGGATGCCTTTGATAAAGATCATAAATTTGAGTTTGAAGAGTGCAACCTGTGCATGGACTGCCTTGAATTTTGTCCTGATCAGATCACAAGTTTTAAATTTGCCATTCAAAAAAATAATACACAAATAAATATGAATAGAAGGCAAATGATCTCAGCCGGTCTTATCGGACTGGCTTTACCGGTTTTAAGCCGGACCAATGCAATCTCAAAGACGGCAGATGATGATTTGATCCGGCCACCCGGAGCCCTGGATGAAACCTTGTTTTTAGCATCCTGCGTGCGGTGTGGGGAATGTATGAAAGTCTGTATTAATAATGCACTGCAACCCTTGTTTTTTGAAAAGAGTCTGGAAGGCATGTTTACCCCAAAACTGGTTCCAAGGCTGGGGTATTGTGAATTTAATTGCACCTTGTGTACACAGGTTTGTCCCACCGGAGCTTTGAGCCGGCTGAATGTAGAGCAAAAGCATGCCTTTGTTATCGGAAAAGCATATTTTGATACAAATAAGTGTTTGGTTTATGCCCAAAAAAAATCGTGTATCGTTTGTGAAGAGCATTGCCCTACCCATGATAAGGCCATTGGGTTTAATGAAATCAAAACAAGGGATATTCAGGGGAATTTACTTGTTCTTAAGCAACCCTATGTAAAAGAAGAGTTATGTATTGGATGCGGGATCTGCGAGCATATCTGTCCTGTCCAAGGCAGTTCTGCCATTAGGGTGGTTGGTAAAGACAATAAAGTGCCATCTATTCAGTATAAATCAGGATACGAATAATGATGGCTTGTAAAACAAAAAACCAATATTATTTTAATAGCCAAGAAAGAGTAAACCCTAATGTTGCATCTTTTTTATAAAATTTTTATGCAACGTTAGGGTAAACCTTAGGTGAGTAAAGTGAAATATCCAGGGAGGACCCGTTTGAAAGCATTGATTATTGCAGCCCATGGAAGCCGGAAAAAAGAATCAAATCTGGAAGTTGCATCGCTTGTTGAAAGAGTATCAAAAAAAGCAAAAGAATCATTTGAAATGATTGAACACGCTTTTTTGCAAATGGCTGACCCGCTTCTTGAAAAAAAGATTAATGAAATGGTGCAAAAAGGCGCAACAAAAATTGTCATATTTCCATTTTTTATCGGCAGTGGCAGCCATATCCTTGTGGATATTCCTGAACTGGTAAAACAGGCACAATTAACCTATAACCATGTTGAATTCAAATTGACCCGACACCTTGGAAAAATTGAAGCAATTGAAGATGTCATTATCCATGAGGTGATAAAATAGCTTTTTTTAAGCGATTGACCAAGAGATGATTGACCAGAAAACTATAGATCAGGAAACTATTGAGCAGGATATGAAAAAAATTATTATTATAAAAGCAGGTGACACTTTTCCTTTAATGGGAAAATATTTGGGAGACTTTGAGGATTGGATATTCAAAGGCCTATGCGTTGGCAAAGAAGATATAATGGTTGTGGATATACCAAAAGGAGACCCATTGCCTGATGTTGAAACCTGCAAAGCTGTTGTGATTTCAGGTTCCCATGCTTCTGTGACCGAAAACCTTTCCTGGAGTGTGGCAATAGAACAATGGATTCCAGATCTTATCCAGTCTAAAACGCCCATTTTAGGCATCTGTTATGGTCACCAACTTCTTGCCAAAGCCATGGGCGGGATAGTGGATTTTCATACCAAAGGCATTGAAATAGGTACAACCGGAATTGAGATTTTGGAAGATAGCACGCAGGATTTCCTTTTTAAAGGACTGCCGAAAACCTTTAAAGCTCATGTCTGTCATTCTCAAACTGTTATCCGGCTACCGGATCATGCGGTAAGGATAGCTAAAAGTTCTTTTGAACCTAATCATGCGTTCAGGATCGGGCAATCAGCCTGGGGAATTCAGTTTCACCCTGAGTTTGATGAAAAGATAATGGAAGCCTATGCAGAAAATATGGAAAGCACAATAAAAGAATCAGGTCTTATTTTGTCTGAAACTCTGGAGAAAATAGAACCCACTCCAATCCCGCTTAAGATTTTGGAACGATTCGGAAACCTGGCTAAATAGATTTTTTTCTACCGGTTTAGGGTCCAGTCATAATTCAGGTAGCTGATTTTTATATTTTTTCCTGAAGAATCGAGTTTTTCTTTTAATTCTTCAAAGGCGTAACGCTTAATAAATAAAATTGGATTGTCTGAAAAATCTTTTTCAAACCATTTGAAAATTTTGCTTATAAAAAGGGTGTTTTTTTTGATAAAAGTATTTTTTTTATCATTGATGAATTTTCTTGTCTGGTCATTTAGCTGACTTTCCAGAGTTCCTTCTTTATAAGGTTCATTCCGAAGTGGAGGACAGCTTTTAGATGCACAGTTTATTGCGAAATGAATCCTGGGGTCTTTGAACTTTGGCCGAAGGATTTTATGCTCGATATGATCAAGGGTTATCGTTTTCCCTTGCAGCAAAATGAATTTTTTGTTCCATGGGTTGGAAAAAAAATTGCCAACCTCTTTAATGGAATTAATTCCAGGATATTTTGTCAATACAAGTTTTATGGTGAAGGCATTATAAGCGTTGATATAAAAAGCAAACAGGCTTTTTTTTGAAAGTAGTTTTACATTGGTTGAACTTAATATGGCCAGATACTCATCCAGCAATTTTTCATCTTTTTTAAACCCGTCATAATTAACGCTTTTATTTGTGACATACTTTTTTAAAAGCAAAGAATAAATATGATCGTTCGCACCCTCTTTTGCCAGGGCCATGGTGTGACCTGTAAAAAATAAAAATAGTACAGATAAACCCGCAATATATTTTAACCCCTTTTGCATACCCGTCCCTTTTTTTTCTGCTGTTTGTTTTTTCAAACTACTCTATTGGTGACCAATATATCTTTAACATGCAATTTATAGAATATGAAGTTTTTTTATCCCGGGTATCAGATCATTCCCATTCCGGCAAAAATATCAAGCCCCCCGTGGAAAATTGGTTTAAGTTCAAGTCTTAACCCAAGATATGATTTGGCCTCTCTTGATGGGAGGATTATTCCTGTGCGCCACCCTTTAAAATCTGTTGACAGCTTTTTCCCGATTTCCCGGTAAAATGACCGGGTATCGCTTTTTTCACCAAGCCTCTTTCCATAGGGTGGGTTTAACATTACCACTCCTTTTTTCCCATGGGATATCTTTGAAGGATTAATGGAAAAAAAGTCCTTTTGACCAAGGTTTATGATGGGTTTAAAGTGCGGGTTTGAGATATTTTGTTCCATTGCAGTTAATGCCATATCGTCTATATCAGATGCAAAAATCTGTTTTTCAGCAAATGTAAGAAATTTTTTTTGCGCCTGTTTTTTCATATGAGCATATGCCTTTTGGCTGAAGCCTGGCCAGCTTTCAAGTGCAAATGATCTGAAGAATCCTGAAGGTATATTGGATTTCATCATGGCGGCTTCAAGAGAAAAAGTACCTGATCCGCACATGGGATCAATCAATATGTCTTTTTTTGAATATCCTGCCCAGAAAAGCATGGCAAAAGCCAGATTCTCCCTTAATGGTGCTTTATATACCTTTTGTTTGATGCTTCTTTTAAATAAAAGATCTCCTGTGCTGTATAGGGAAATGGTGAATTCATCGTTATCAGCTCTGATATATATTGTCTGATTTGATTGGTTTTTTGAAGAAGAAGTAAAAGCACTGCCCATATTTAATTGATCTTGAATAATTTTTTCGCAGCGCTGTTCAATGGCGTCGGAATGGTAAAGTCTTGATTTCTTCGTTGTAACATTAAACTTGAGGCTGCAATTTTCAGGCAGATAGAGTATCCAGTCAATGGCGTTTATTTTTTTTTCAAGTTTTTTAAAAGAGTCTGCTTTAAAGTGGCTGATCCGCATCAGAATTCTTGAAGGACTGCCTAAATGAAGATTGAGCATTAAACATGTTTCAAGTTTGCTTTTAAATTCAATTCCACCTGGAATTTCTTTCAGGCTATCTTTAGAAAAGCCCAGCTCAAGCATTTCATTTTGGCAGATTTTTTTTAATCCAGGCGAACAAACAACAAAAAATTGATGTTCCCTGCCAATAATCCTTCTTTTAATCCTTTTTTCAAATGGAGATGTTTTCATATCTATAATCTGTCTGCCGCGCAGCGGATCAGTCCTTTTGTGGTTTCCCATGAGATACATTCATCTGTTATGGAAACTCCGTATTTTAGAGTTTTGTAATCGCCATTGCATTTTTGGTTGCCTTCAAACAGATTGCTTTCAAGCATTAGTCCTATAATACTAGTATTGCCTTCAACCCGTTGATCCAGCACACTTTTAAATACAAAAGATTGTCCTTTGTACTTTTGTCCTGAGTTGTCATGGGAACAGTCTATCATTATCGTATCAAGAAGATTTTTCTGTTTGAGCCTATCTTGGATTTTTTCAACGGAAACCGGATCATAATTGGGGTGGGGGCCGCCACGGAGAACAATATGGCTAAATGGGTTTCCATTTGTGATGACAATGGAAGAATACCCTTGAGGATCAATTCCAATGAAATGCTGGGGGGCGCCTGCAGCCATCATTGCATTGATGGCTGAAGAAAGGCTTCCATCCGTGCTGTTTTTAAATCCCACGGGCATGGAAAGACCGCTTGCCATTTCGCGATGGGTCTGGGATTCTGTTGTCCTTGCACCAATCGCCACCCAGGTTAAAAGTCCGGCAATATACTGGGGCGTGACAGGATCAAGAATTTCCGTGGTAGTCGGAAGCCCCATCCGGTTTATTTCAATCAACAGGGATCGGGCTTTTTTTAACCCATTATCAATGTCGCAGGAATCGTCAAGAAAGGGATCATTGATCAATCCTTTCCATCCAACACTTGTTCTGGGTTTTTCAAAATATACCCTCATGATCAGATTGATTTTTTCTTTAACTTCTTCCCTTAATTGTTCCATTTTATGTGCATATTCAAGGGCAGCATCTGTGTCATGAATTGAGCAGGGCCCTGCAATCACAAGGAGCCGGTCATCTTTTTTCAGTAAAATATTTTCAACATCCCGGCGGCCGTCAATAATAGTTTTTGCAACATCATCGGTTATTGGAAGTTCTTTTTTAATGGATGCCGGTGAAATAAGTTGTTTGAACGCTTTTACATTTACATCATAGGTCTGTTTCATTGCTTTTTCCTTTGCCGGGATTAGATGCAAAAGTCAACAGCCCAAAACAAAAAAGCCGCAGGCTTTTGCTGCCTGCGGCTTTTGTTTAAAAATAAAAATTAGCGCAAAACAGCCAGACCCGTATAATAATACCAAAAATAAAATCTGTCTGTTACGCAAAAATTCATGTGTTTCTCCTAATTAAGGCACAAATAGATCACATATTTTTCCCTAAGTCAAGGAAATCTATCCAGCCATTTATTAGTAATGGCAATTGTGCCATTACTAATAAATGGCTGGATAATGCTCTGGGATGAGTTGTGAGTTACTCATGTTTGACTTGACAAGTAAAAAAGGTACCGCTATTGTGAATAGTATATGCAATTCTCTTTTCCTTGCTCGTTTTGAACTGATACGATCATTCGAATCTAATTCTCTAAATTCATATTGAGTCCATCGTACTAAATGAAATAGTTTTAAAGCGCCTTAAATGTTTACCTAAAGTATTTTTTAAGGAAACCTGCAGAATCTTAGTTTGGTTATGGATTATAGTAAATGTTTAAGAATTATAATGAATTCAAATAAGAGGAGGATTTGCCATGTCAGTTAAGCTAAACCACTATTGGTCAGTCATTCCTGGAAGGGATGAAGCGTGTGTGGAGTTTATAAACAATACTTTTATACCTGAGGTTAAAAACCTGGGTCTCCAAACAGTGGCAGTATGGTCAGTACTAGTTGGAGCATACAGTGAAGTCGTTTTGGAAAATGCAAGTAGTGATTTAGAGATAATTGAAAAGGCACTAAAGGATAAACAATACAAGTCTTTAAAACGGGATTTGTTCAAATTTGTAAAAAATTATCAGACAAAAGTTCTAGTCAACACCGGTAAAATAGATTCGTACACAGTGGATATCAGTAAAACCACCATCAAATTCAATCAAATGTGGAATGTTCAGAGTCACAAAAAAGATGAATATGATGCGTTTGTGATTAAAGAATATTTCCCAGTTCTTAACGAACTGGGAATATTTGTTGCCGGCGAATGGGAGGTCCTTATTGGAGGCGGGCCTGGAATAATTTGTGAGGGGAGAGTCTCTGATATTAACAACTTGATAAGGAATCTGCAAAGCAAGAAATTCCAAGACGTAACCCGAAAATTAAAATGTCACATAGCAAATTATCGCAGCCGCATTCTTACATTTTATATTGATAATTAATCCACATATTTGCCTGTATTGATCTGATGCTATTATTCGAATCTGCAGAATCCGGGTTTGGCTATGGATTCTATCCAATGTTTAAGAATTATAATGAATTCAAATAAGAGGGGGATTTGTCATGTCAGTTAAACTGAACCACTTTTGGTCTGTCATTCCAGGAAAGGATGAAGCATATTTGAAATTTATAATCGATAAATTTATACCCGGTGTGAACAATCTGGGCCTCCACACAGTCGCATTATGGTCAGTACTCGTTGGCGCATATAGTGAAATAATTTTGGAGAACGTAAGTGGCGATTTGGATATAATTGAAAAGGCTTTAAAAAATAAACAGTATAAGATTTTAAAACAGGATTTGCTCAAATTTGTAAAAAATTATCAGACAAAGATTCTTGTCAACACAGGCAAAATAGGTTCTTACACAATGGATATCCGAAAAGATACCATTAAATTCAATCAAATGTGGAATGTCCTGACCCAAAAAAAGGATGAATACGATGCGTTTGTCATCAATGAATATTTTCCAGTTCTTAACGAATTGGGCATATCAGTTGCGGGCGAATGGGAGGTCCTGATCGGTAATGAGCCTGGAATAATTTGTGAAGGCAGAGTATCGGATATCAATAATTTAATGGGTAATCTGCAAAGCGAGAAATTTCAAAAGGCAAAATTGAAATTAAAAGGGCTGATTGAGAATTATCGCAGTCGTATTCTTACATTTCATATCCAAAAAACAAAGGGGTATAAATCGGCAAGTTATCAAAAAATAAGTGATTAAATCTGTGTTGTTTTATGACCCAAAAATTTACTATGCGAATGTCATATTGGGGGTTACAATAATTGGATACTGACAAAAAAAAGGCATGGGTTAAAGATAGCCACCCTGATAAAAATCAAAAACGACCTTTGAAAGGCAAATCAAAAAATCAATTTGCCTGGGCTACGTTTTTATTTACCTTCACCATTATGGGGTTTTTCTGGATACTTTTTTCAGGCAGATTTGATCCCTTTCATCTTAGCTTAGGAGGTGCGTCATGTCTTATCGTATCGGCAATCAGTAGCCGGATGATATTCCCCCGTGCCTTGTCATCGGGTCTTTTTAAATGCTGGCTCAAGTTTGCCGGTTATCTTCCCTGGCTTTTTAATCAAATTTTTATAGCAAACTTACATCTGCTTTATCTGACCTTCCATCCAAGAATGATGGACCTGATCAATCCTAAAATAATTACGTTTAACAGCCGGTTGAAAACTAATATTTCCCGTACCACCTTTGCAAACTCAATTACCCTTACTCCGGGAACAATTACAATTCATGCCGATGTAATGGGAACATTTGCAGTCCATTGTATCGATGACAAATCAGGCCAGGGCCTGCCGGGTGCAATGGAAAAGAAGATTGCAAAGGTATTTGATGAATAATGGGTAAACTATTTATATATACAGGTATATTCTTAGGCCTTCTGATGCTGCTGCCCACCTATCGATCTCTTGTCGGCCCGACTGTTCTGGATCGTCTGGTAGGGGTAAATGCCATTGGCAGCAAGACCATTGTGATGTTGATACTTATTGGTTTGATATACAACCGCGTGGACATGTTTGTGGATATTGCCCTGGCGTATGCAATGCTGAACTTTATAGCTGTTCTGGCAGCTTCACGGTATTTCCAGAAACAAAAGGGATTGTATGATGAAAATCAAGAAAAATAAAATATTGGGGCAAGAAAAAGGACTCTAATTATATGGCGATTATCATTACGATCATGTTGATCTGCGGCCTGATTTTTTTTGCAGGTGGATCCATTGGAATAATAAGATTTCCTGATTTTTATTCCCGGCTGCATCCGGCAGGCAAACTGGATACGGGCGGTCTTGCCATTACAATGTCGGCCTTTGCATTGTATACGATACTCCCCTTAACGCTTACCGCTATTATCACCTCTGTAAAGATCATTCTCATTGTTGTGTTTGTTTTTATAACCAGTCCCACAGCGATTCATTCCATAGTCGATGCCGGTGTCAGGGCAGGGCTTACACCATGGAAAAAATCTGAGGATGATTCAATATGATCTGGCAGATTGAATTGATCATTCTTATTCTTGTTGTCTTGTTCGGGATCGGGGCCCTGGCTATCAGAGACTTATTGGGTGCTGCAATTTTGTTTGGGGCTTATAGTTTTATGCTGTGTCTTTTGTGGGCAATTATGGGAGCTGTTGACGTGGCATTTACCGAAGCCTCGGTGGGAGCTGGAATCAGCACTGTATTGTTCGTGTCTGCCGTCCTTAGAACGACAAGGAGAACTGACAATTGAGAATAACAGGCTTGATTTTATTTGTTTTGATGGGCTGTCTCTTATTTTATGGTGTTCTTGATTTTCCAGTCTGGGGGGATCCTTTATCACCCGCTTCCAGCCATTTGTCCCCCTATTATATTGAACATACCATGGCAGACACCTCAGTTCCCAATATTGTAACATCTGTTCTGGCAGATTATAGAGGGTATGATACCATGTTTGAAACAATTGTCATTTTTACTGCCGGTATTATCTGCATTTTTATTTTAAAAACATTCAAGGCAACTAGATCGGAATCAAGGAAGTATCGACATATCCCAACAGGAATTACACTGCGAATTGAAAAAGGGGGGAAAACCCCGGAAGATTCCGATCATTTTGAACGCATTGATTCTGTATGGATTCCCTATGATTTGGTTATCAGGACGACCTGTAGGATGGTTATCCCTTTTATTCAAGTTTTTGCCCTCTATGTAATTGCCCATGGGCATCACAGTCCTGGGGGCGGATTCCAGGGAGGTGTGATTTTAGGTGCATCCCTTGTTCTTTTTGCCATAGGATTTAACCTTAGGTTAGCTATCAGCCAGGTGGGTGAAAAGATCACGGTTTTCATGTGTGCCCTGGGTGTTTTTATTTATGCAGGTACGGGGATCATGTGCATGTTTTTGAAATCCAACTTTCTGGATTACAGTGCTTTGGCACCCTTTTGGGGTACAGATCCTGTTACAGCAAGATCCCATGGCATATTAATAGTGGAGATAGGGGTTGGTATGGCTGTAATGGCTGTAATGATCTTACTTTACTATACCCTGGCGTCAGCCGGAAAATATGATGAAGGGCTTTAATAATGGATGATGTGCTGACATTCATCATTTATAGGCTTAATTATTTTGTCTATATTATATTGATGCTGCTGGGCATGTATGGCATTTTTATAAAAAACAATTATATGAAAAAAATAATAGGCCTGAATATCCTGCAGACGGCTATCATTCTATTTTTTATCTCCATTGGCGCGAAAAAAGATGCAACCATACCTATCCTTGAACTTCATAATGGTCATGGTGCCCATGAAGCGGTACAAGCTGTTCACTATATTAATCCATTGCCCCATGTTCTCATGCTGACCGCTATTGTTGTTGCAGTGGCAACACTGGGGGTGGCTTTGGCAATGGCAATAAAAATCTACAAGGATTTCGGAACCATTGAAGAAGATAAGGTTCTTTTTCAAATGACAGTAGATTTGGATAACAAAATTATAAAATAAAATAGGAATTTTTAAAAAACAAAGGTAATTGTTCAGTCCGTTAAAAGAGGTTATCTCAAAGCCCTGTCTGATGGATATTTTCAGGAGGTTAAGCATTTAGCATCGAAAAAAAATATTCATCAGACAGGGCGGCGTCAAGCATAAGAACTGAATAGTTACAAACAAAGAAAAGATAGATGGTAGAAACGTGCAGGAGCCTGACTATGATTACTGTACAAGATTTAAAACAATTTGTCATGCTTGGGTATTTATCTGATGAAATGCTTAAAAGCCTCATCCCCATTACTGAGATGCTTCGTTTTGATGAAAATGAAATTATTTTCCAACAAAGAGAGAAAGCAGATCGTCTTTTTTTGCTGAAAATGGGTAAAGTACTTTTGGAACAAAGAATAACAGATAAGATGACCGTTTCCATGAGTTCCATTAAACCTGGATTTTCATTTGGCTGGTCAGCAATGCTGGAGAATGATCTGTATTCAACCGATGCCATTTGCGCTGAACCCTGCGAGGTTTTTTCATTCAGGGGATCTAAAATCAAAAAACTGATGGAACAGGATCATTCTTTGGGATTTATTATCAGTCAACGGCTTTTGTATGTCATTAAGAAACGGTACGATGCCAGAACCGAGCAGTTTGTCAAAACGATTAAATTACATCCGGATATCAGTAACCTTTTGTAGGCAATACTAACTTATTGGGTTGAAAAACAAATGGAGCAGCAGTTACCCGTCTTTATTATTCTTGTTCCTTTGATTGCTTCACTTATTATCTCTTTTGCGGGATGGTGGTACAAGCGGTTATCATTTATCCTGTCAATACTTGCCCTGTCTGTTTGCTTCATCAGCTCTGTCACACTTTTTGGAACTATTTGCACAATAGGACCTGTTGCATACCATGTGGGCGGATGGATGCCACCTTTTGGAATAGAATATAACATTGACCATTTGAACTCGTTTATGCTGGTTTTAATATCATTTTTAAGTTTTGTTACAGCCATCTATGCAAAAAAAAGTGTTGAAAAAGAGCTGCCGGAAAGGATCTTTTTGTTCTGGTGTCTCTATCTTCTTCTGGTTACAGGACTTTTGGGTATCATCGTAACCGGAGATCTGTTTAACTTGTTTGTATTGCTGGAAGTGGCTTCTCTGGCCGGCTACGCATTGGTGGCTGCCGGTGATAAAAGGGCAACGATAGCAGGATTCAGATATTTGATTCTTGGAACAATCGGTGCCTGTTTTTACCTTTTGGGAGTGGGGTATCTTTATATTGCAACAGGTACCCTGAATATGCGAGATCTGGCAAACTTGCTCCCGGCAATATATGGATCAAAGGCGGTTATTACATCCTTTGTATTTATTTTTCTGGGTTTTGCCATAAAAATTGCCTTGTTTCCGCTCCATGCCTGGCAACCGGATGCATATACCCATGCACCATCTGCCGTGAGCATTATTATTTCCACAGCCGTGGCAAAAACATTTGCCTATGCTTTGATACGAATCATTTTCTCAGTATATACCATCAACTTTATAAAAACGGTCTTGCCTGTGTTTGATGTAATATGCTGGCTTGCGGCAACAGCCATAATCATAGGTTCGATATATGCCATTGCACAGGATAACCTGAAACGAATGCTGGCCTATTCCAGTATTGCCAATACAGGCTATATTGTTTTAGGGATAGGCCTTTGTGTTTCATCTTCCCTTGGATTGACCCCGGCGATCATGCATATATTAAACCATGCTATAATTAAAAGTGCCCTGTTCATGGCCGCCTGCGGATTTATTTATAAATTCAATCTTAGGGATATCAGTGACTTTTCAGGACTATCCAGAAAAATGCCGTATTCTGCTCTGGTTTTAATCATAGCATCCCTTGCCATGATCGGATTGCCACCGGGAGTCGGATTTGTTTCCAAATGGTATCTTATCCTTGCAGCCATTGATGCGGGTCAATATCCTTTTGTAGCAATCATTTTTATCAGTACACTTTTAATGCTGGTCTATTTCTGGCGCATTATTGAAAGTATGTATATTAAACCTCAAAGTAAAAGCGGGAATGGATTTGAAAATCAATCAGATCAGTTTGAATCCCTCGAGATACAGGAGCTTCCAATGAGTATGCTGATACCCAGCATATGTATGGCTGCATTGACATTCATAATAGGCCTTGTATGGATATCCGGAGCGTTAACCCCATTTTTAAATGCGGTTAACACAAATTTTGGAATAGGAGTCATTCAATGATTGAAGTTGTTGAATCCACAAGACCCCTGCTGGCACTGGCCTGCCCGTTTGCCTGCGCACTGCTGATTCTGATATTCGGAAACAAACCCAACATCAGGGAAGGATGTACGCTTGTGGCAGCAGGGATACTATTTGGTATCATCCTGTCCATGGCACCGATTATACTGCAGCATAAATTGATCTACAGCCATCTTTTTACCATTAGCACGGGCATTGATTTAGGATTTCAGGTGGATGCTTTTGGCCTGGTGTTTGCCATTACTTCCTCTTTTCTCTGGATTTTGGTTTCCATTTATTCCATCGGCTATATGAGGGCTTTAAAAGAGCATGCCCAGACCCGGTTCTATTTTTACTTTGCCCTGGCAATTTTTTGCGCAATAAGTATTGCTCTGTCAAAAAACTTAATCACTTTTTATGTATTTTATGAAGCATTAACCTTTTCCACGTACTGGCTGGTAGCTCATCATGAAGATGATGAGGCATTTTTAGGGGCTAAAAAGTATCTGACATATTTATTGTTTTCCGGATGGTTCCTGTTCGCTGCGGTAGTCATGACCTATGCTTTGACCGGCACCACAAACTTTGTTGAAGGCGGAATCCTGGAACAGGATACTGCCTCAAAAGGAACTTTGATCATTCTGTTTGCCCTGTTTGCCCTGGGTTCCATGAAAGCGGCATGGATGCCGTTTCATGCATGGCTTCCCAGTGCCATGGTAGCTCCTACGCCGGTAAGTTCATTGCTCCATGCGGTTGCAGTTGTCAAGGCAGGTGTGTTCGGGTTTGTCAGGATTGTCTGTTATGTGTTTGGTGTTGATCTGTTCCAGGTTCTTGGTCTTGGGTTGATACTTGGTATTTTTGCATCATTTACAATGCTTGTGGGGTCATTCTTTGCCATAGCAGAAGATAATCTTAAACGGCGTCTGGCTTACTCCACCATAAGCCAGTTATCATATATCCTGTTTGGTGCAGCCCTTTTAAGTCCTTATGGAATCCAGGGTGCAATGATACATATCCCATTTCATGCCTTTATGAAAATTACCCTGTTTTTATGTGCCGGAGCCATAATGGTGATTTCAGGGAAAAAGCAAGTCAGCCAGCTTTCAGGCATGGGGAAAAAAATGCCCATAACAATGGTTGCATTTGCCATCGGCGCCACAGGCATGTGTGGTATCCCGCCCGTGGCCGGATTTATCAGCAAATGGTTCCTCTGTCTGGGAACGATTCAGGCAGGAGCTTATATATTTTTATCCGTGATTCTTGTCAGCTCGATTCTGGATGTGATTTATTTCTTTCCAATCGTCAGAATGGCATTTTTTAAAAAATCAGAA
>Ga0233437_1003498_pt1 | contig 20515 bp, 17 predicted proteins | sample SI_122_August201_FD_182714 | JGI IMG/M metagenome (GOLD analysis project Ga0233437, IMG submission 182714) | Seawater microbial communities from Saanich Inlet, British Columbia, Canada - SI_122_August2016_200_MG | ecosystem: Environmental > Aquatic > Marine > Inlet | place: Canada: British...
ATGTTGATTTCAAAGAAGGGCATCTTCAAATTTGACCCGGAGACCAAAGAGCTCTATCTGGCTCAAATTCATCCGGGCATCTCACTGGATGATGTCAAAAAAGATGTGCCCTGGGACCTGAAAATCACGGAGAATCTCACAGAGACAGCTCCCCCCAGCCAAAAAGAGGTCTCATTTATCCGCAAATTCGCGCCGACTGAATCGGTGGGTCGTGAACTGGCCCTGGAATTAAGTACGGCCCATATCATGAAGAAGATGGAGGCGAGGCAGAAACCCGAATAGAGCTCCTGAACCTGTCCTATACAAACAGGGGCAGGTCACTTACCTCTGTTTGTACAGGCTATATCCCACATTGTTTTCAATTCTGCATATTCAGCAGTTCCGTTACGGTTTCCGTCCTGGTCCGCTTTTCTGACGACAAAATTATAAAACTTATCGTCCGCACCCAGTTCGACGTACCGGATCACTTCGGTGACGCAACCCGATCCGGTTTTTTTGAGCCTGGTATGTCCTCGGAGGAATTTTGCCAGCTCAATAACCAGAGAGGTTGCTGAGGCTTCAACCATATAGCCGTTGGCCAATCTTTTCTTATTTCTGGCAGAAACCGTCGCCGAAAGACCTGTCACTATCAACAGTATAACTATCATTACAAACAGACGTTTAATCATCGTTTTATCCTTTCCTGTAAAATCCATTGATTGACAATCACAAAGGCACTGATTAACCCTTTTCTTTTTTTCGGCTCAGTATAACCGATTCTGTTGATCAATTCAAACGGTATGCCAGTAGTCATTTGCTGATTGGGGCCGTAGAATTATTTTTGTTGAGTGCCAATATCTCTGATTGTCAGATAAACATTGGTACCAAAGATCAACAGGGCGCCAAACCAGCCTGACAGGCCCAGAGCCGGATCAGATACAATGTAAGGACCCAGAATTGCTGCAATCAAAATTCGACTGGAAGAGATGACTCCCCCTTCAACGGCCGTTACATATTTAAAACCCAGTGTCAGGAGGTATTGGCCCAAAACACCGAATATGGCGGCTATGGCTAAATATTTGGCTTGTTCCAGAGTCGGAATGAATAAATGCTGGGGAAAAAAAATACCAATCAGGAGTGTGCCGATTCCAAACATAAAAAAAAGGATGGTATCGGTATCGTTAAATTTCCGAGCAAAATTTAGAATTGTAACGGCAATGGCTCCGAAAAATCCTGATGCCAGCCCCCAGAGGTTTTCCATTCTCAACGCGAAGCCCTGGGGCGAGATGACCAGCCAGACACCAAAAAATGCTACCAAGGTCAGGAAATAGGCAGGATAATCTTTTTTCCCCTTTTGAAATAGAAAGAAGAAGACCGCGATGAAGAGGGGATAGGTCATATTGAGGATGTTGCCTTCTGCTGCAGAAGTGAGGCTGACCGCCTTAAAAAAACAGAAGACCGCTGCGACATTGCTGAACGCTCTGCCCAGGAGTAACCACCAATTTCTGGGTTTGAGGGGGCGTCGCTTTACGGCCAGGATCGAACAGATGACAATAAATCCCAATGCAAATCGAGCAAAGACAAAAAATGTGGAGTCCAGTTCTACTGACGTTTTTGCCCAGCGAATGCTGACGGTGGTCATATAAAGGCAAAACGCCGAGGCAGAGATGCACACCCGTCCCAGAAATGTCTTCGTTAATCCAAATTTCATATTTTCCATCGTAAATCTGATTGCGTAAGCGTTCTAAGCGGTTCCCCTCTCAATGCCGTCTTTGAGATCACAGCGGATGTGAAAGTTTGTATCAGTTAACTGGTGGAATCCAGTATATCCGAGTATTTCGAGAAAAATCCCTGTATGATGACACATTTGAATCCATGTCGAACAGTAAATGGAGGGAAATCCCTCTGATGGTCAGGTCATTTCCAGGTATGGATATCACGGAGATATGAATACTGACAGTGACGACAGGTCCGCAGGATTTTAGCACAGGAGTAGCCCCGTATTTACAAATACCTAGTATCTTGTTAAATATTGTAACAGTCAATGAGATGTATATAAAAATGAAGGAGAGATGCCGTTTTAGAAAACCAAGAACGCTTGGTGGATCGGGAAGCAGTTATGACATTGGGATTCGGTTTGCATATTAAATATGGGATTTGCAAGGTAGAACCAATTGATTCTGAATTTTGGACCTTGGACTTTACAATTTGAATTATTTGGTGTCATATAGTTGGCAGCGGGAAACCAGTCTGAAACTAAAGGATATTTGATAGCCCAGGACTTTTGTCGATGAACCTACGTTTGATTTGGCGGGAGAAACGAGATAGTATTTCTGTGCCACCGGACCCTCAGACGAAACAAGACGATAGTAAGAGAAATGCTATCCGACTGATAACACGATAACCTTTCATGAACAGGAAAAATATATTAACAAGGCTGATGGCGATCGTTCTGTTTTCAGCACTGTTGGGTGGCTGTTCTCAACAGTCAATCGAAAAAGAATCTCTGGCGACCGAACAATCAGTTACTGAAGAACCGGAACGGTCTGTATTGGTAACAGCTGAAGAGGAACCAGAATCCGGTCAAAAAGAAACGCTTCAGGGGAATTCTGAATCAGATGCAGAAGATGAACCGTTGACTGATGTCGAAGAAAAGTCAGAAGAGGATGAAGAAGATGAAGAAGATGAAGAGGATGAAGAGTTTGACGAATTCGAGTCCGAATTCGAAGAAGCGAAACAGGAGGTTTCAGACCCCCTGGAGGGCTACAATCGGGCGATGACAACCTTCAATGACAAGCTGTACTTCTGGGTACTCAATCCCATTGCCGGTGGTTATCGCTTCATTATACCCGAAGCCCCCAGGCGAGGGGTGAGAAATTTTTTTCACAACCTGCTGTACCCTTTGCGATTTGTGAATAACCTGCTGCAGTTCAAGATCGCCAATGCAGGGGAGGAGACTCTCAGATTTGTGACCAATTCCACTATCGGTATTCTTGGACTCTGGGACCCTGCCAAGGAGTGGTTTGATATGAGGCCGCACGAAGAAGACTTTGGTCAAACCCTTGGCTTTTATGGTCTTGGTTCCGGTCCACATATTGTTTTACCCTTCTTTGGACCCTCCAATCTGAGGGACACTTTTTCCATGGTCCCGGATAACTACCTGGATCCAACTGGACAACGAAAACCGCTTGGTCAGACAGAATCCTATGAGGCTGAATACGGTCTTCTTGCCATTAAGACTATCAACAAAGTCTCTCTGCGACCGGGTGAGTACGAAAGCCTCAAAAAAGATGCTGTGGACTTTTATCCCTTCTTGAGGGACAGTTACGAGCAGATGCGAAACAAACAAATAAAGGAGTAGCTATGAGAAAACTGATCTTTTTAATCATCTTCGCTTTGGTTTTCGCTCAACCATTGATGGCAAGTGATCAGGGAGACGTCAAAGATCTTGTAGAGCGCAACATCAAGATTGTCATGGGCTTTATTAAGAATAAAAGCCTTGATAAGGAGACCCGGAACCGGAAAATTATCGATTCCATGGCCCCGTTTTTTGACTTTAATTTCATGGCCAAGGTCTGCCTGGGTAAAAAATATTGGAAACCCCTCAGTAAGACCAAACGAAAAGAGTTTACAGAACTGTTTGTCAAACGGCTCAAGGAGTCATACATCGAAAAATTCGATCTCTATACGGATGAAGAGGTCGAAGTTGAAGCGGCCAAAAAGGTGAAAAAGCGCATTCACGTCGTCACTTATCTAGTTTCGAAGGGGGACAGAATGGAGATGATCTTTAAATTCCGCAAAACAAAAAAGGGCTGGAAGGTATACGACCTGGAGATCCTGGGCGTCAGTATCGTTCTGACCTATCGCTCTCAGTTTTCCGGCTTTCTGAAAAAGAACAGCATGGACGACCTGCTGGAAAAACTGGCGGTGACTGGCTCTTTTGCCACTTCGGGTAGTAAAAAATAGATAAATACATCCCACGGAAACGCTATGTTAAAACGATTTTATAACAGGGTCATTCTAGAACATCCACTGTTGGTGTTGATGGCTATCATTATTGCCATTGCACTGTTGGGGTACCAGGCACGCAAACTCGAGATTGACGCCTCAGCCGAAACACTGACGTTGGAAGATGACAAAGATCTGAAGCTGAGTCGCTTGTTCTGGGCTCGCTTCAAAAGCCAGGATTTTCTGGTCATTACCTTCACACCCAAAGGCGACCTGTTGGGGGATGAATCGTTGGACATCATCCGCAGGCTTAAAGCGGATCTGCTTAAGCTGGAAATGGTAGAATCTGTGACTTCCATCCTGGACGTTCCGTTGATGGAGAGCCCACCCCTGCCGGTCAAGGAGATGGTTAAAAATGTCCCGACCCTGGAATCTCCGGGAATTGATAAAAACCTGGCAAGAAAGGAGTTTCTCAATAGTTCGATCTACCAGAACAACCTGGTCAGCCCCGATTTTAAGAATACCGCGATCCTGGCTAACCTGCATGATGATCCCAAGTGGCAGGGCTTTCTAAAAAAGCGTGATGCCCTGCGGCAGAAGGAAAAAAAGGGCACGATCACCATAGCTGAACAGCAGGAGTTGGAGAAGGTCCTGCTGGATTTCAAGGCGCATCGCGATATGATGCGTGATAAAGTGCACGATAACATCGTACAGGTGCGGGCTTTGATGGAGAAGTACAAAAGCGATGCCGATCTGTTTCTTGGCGGCGTGAGTATGATCGCCGACGATTTGGTGACCTTCATCAAGGGCGATTTGAGCACTTTTGGCCTGGGGGTTCTGTTTTTCCTCGTTATCACGCTCTGGATCATTTTTCGGCAGCTGCGCTGGATTTTGCTGCCTATTTTGTGCTGCAGTTTTTCCGTCATTGCCACATGTGGGTTGTTGGGGTTATTTGGTTGGGAGGTCAGCGTCATCTCATCAAATTTCATCTCCATTCAACTGATCATTACGATGGCGATGACCATCCACCTGATAGTCCGCTATCGAGAACTGGCAGAGGAGTTGCCGGACGCCGACCAGCGCGAACTGGTGCTGGAGTCAACTCTCTCCATGGCCAAACCATGCCTTTTTGCGATCTTGACCACCATGGCCGGGTTCAGTTCCCTGGTGTTTTCAGGGATCAGACCGATTATCAGTTTTGGGTGGATGATGACTGCCGGGATTGGTGTTTCCCTGATCCTGACATTTTTGCTCTTTCCCACCGTGCTGATGTTGATGGAGAAAAGCATGCCCAATCGCTCTTTCGAGTCCTATTTCGCAGCCACCAAAAAAATGGCTGATTTTACCGAGCATCGTGGCAGAGCTATCATCATTGTCAGTGCCTTGATCCTGATCTGGAGTATTGTGGGGTCCTCGAAGTTGATGGTGGAAAACAGCTTTATTGATTACTTCAAAGAATCCACAGAGATTTACCAGGGGATGAAAATGATTGACCAGCAGCTGGGCGGCACCACACCCCTGGATGTGATAGTCGACCTTGGTGTGGATGAAGAGGAGCAGGCCCCTGCCTCAACTGCCGCGGAAGAAGAGGATGAGGATGAAGATGATCTGGACGAGTTTGAAGAGGAGTTCAAAGAGGAGGAAAACAAGGCCCAATACTGGTTTACATCCGACAAAATGGACCGTGTGGAGAAGATTCACGACTACCTGGAAACGGTGCCCGAACTCGGTAAGGTCATGTCGTTGGGAACCATGCTCAAGGTAGGAAAAACTCTAAATGATGGAGAGCCTCTGGATAACTTCCTGCTGGCGTTGATCTATAACGAACTGCCGGAGAAATTTCGCAAAATCGTCCTCAGTCCTTTCGTATCAGTGGAGCATAACCAGGCCCGCTTTTCTGTCAGGATCCGTGATTCGGAACCCACCTTAAGAAGGGACGCACTTCTGAAGCGTATTCGCCGTGAATTGACCGAAAAAGTCGGCCTCAAAGCGGAAGATTTTCAGCTATCGGGGATGATGGTTCTGTATAACAATATGCTGCAGAGTCTTTTTGATTCGCAGATTATGACCCTGGGAACGGTACTGTTGGTGCTGATGGTGATGTTCTGGATTCTGTTCCGCTCACTGCGCATCGCCCTGATTGCCATTTTCCCGAACCTGCTTTCGGTGGGCGTGATACTCGGTTTCATGGGTTGGGTCGGAATACCGCTGGATTTAATGACGATTACGATTGCGGCCATCAGCGTGGGGATTGCTGTGGACGATACCATTCACTATATCCACCGTTTCAAAAAAGAGTTTGCTATAGTTGGGAACTATCTCGCGGCCATGCACCGCAGTCACGAAAGCATCGGCTACGCGATGTATTACACGTCTATCACCATTGTAATCGGATTTTCGATCCTGATTCTCTCCAATTTCATTCCCGGGATCTATTTTGGTCTGTTGACCGGTCTGGCAATGGTTATCGCACTGGTTGCCGCACTGACGCTTCTGCCGCAACTGATGGTCTTTATCAAACCACTGGGGCCGGAAAAAGGGTAAAGGGTGAGAGGGCTTTTGTCGTTCATGAACCAACTGCTGGCGTGGCGCGCTATTATTTAAAAGGCGCTCCAGCCGGTCAATCGTTCAACTCAAGCCTCTTTTTTATATAAGGTGTAAAGATAGGGCCTTGGATCCCCGCTGGGCATGACATAGGTATACTCGAAATGGGTGATGAGTGTGAATGCCTCTCCCAGTCTTGTGGTTAGTTCTTGAAGAGAATAGCGATGAACGTCCAATCCAGCACATTTCTGCGCCCCTTTTTCAGAAAACTCTGCTAATATCGCATAGCCTCTTACTTTTAAGAGAGATCTAAGATTTTCGAAGTATCCGTCAATATCAGATTCAGCCGTCAGGAAGTGTAAGACGGCCCTGTCAATCCAGATATCTATTTTCAAATTTAGTCCATGCACAGGTTCAGCGATGTCCTGACAAAGCCAGTTGATCTGCTTGCTTTTTTCACCCAACCTGACTTTGGTTCGCTCCAGAGCCTCATTGCTGATATCATTGAGAACCAGTGTAGCCTCTGTCTTTGCAAGGTCGTCGCATAGCATCGAAGTGCCGGCTCCTGCCAGAAATAGAGTGGACTTTTTCCACTCAGGAATCAGGTTCAACAGCTCCAACGTTTGGGTGGCACTCTTTTCATACCACCCCATCTTTGTGTCCTCGGTTTTAATGAAGATTGAGTTCCAATGCTCACTGAGCGCTTTCACCATTTGATCTCCACTAAGAATTTATGCCTTCCTTCTGTTTCCAGTGTGACGGATTCACATCTCCATTCTAACAAATCAACGACAATTCGCAAACATTCCCTGAAAATTTAGCCAAACTAGCTGATTATATGGGGTTGTTCTATTCAGGGGGGCTGCAGCCTTGAATTCTGTTACAGAGGTTCTGCAGAATTATCCAATCGTAAGATACATGGTTTTCAATTATCTATTGCTACTTATTTTCTATCTTAGTAAAATAAGAGAATCCATTTCATTTTTAAAAATGGTGTACTGCAAACCAGAAGCGTGGCTATGGCACAATATGTCCGGGAAGTGGTGAAAAGTTACTCATAATTTTCAATAATCAAGTATACTAAAAGGCGATATGAAAAAAGGAAAAGTAGTCATTGCCATGAGTGGCGGGGTCGACTCTTCTGTGGCTGCAGCCTTACTGCAAAAAGACGGTTACGAGGTGATCGGAGTCACTATGGAGATTTTCGATGGATCTACGGTCTATCCGGAAGGGAGCCACCACGCCTGTTTTGGGCCAGGTGAAGAACAGGATATTAAAGATGCAGCCGAAGTTGCGCAAAAGCTCGAAATTCCCTACCACACAATCGATCTTAAACAGGAATATAAAACGAATATCCTTGATTTTTTCATTAAAGAATATGGCCAGGGAAAAACCCCAAATCCCTGTGTCAAATGCAATCATGAAATGAAGTTCGGTGCCATTGGCAGGGAATTAGCCAAACAAGGCATCCAGTATGATTATTTTGCCACCGGACATTATGCCAGGGTTGGATTTAACCCGGCTGAGCAGAGATATGTATTGAAAAAAGCAATTGATCAAACCAAAGATCAAACCTATTTTTTGTTTAACCTGAAAAGGGAACAACTGCAAAATACGCTGTTTCCGTTGGGATCCTTAAGAAAAGAGGAGGTCAGAGAAATTGCCAGAGAATTTGTGCCATCGGTGAGCGACAAAAAGGAGAGTCAGGATTTTGTCGCAGGCGGTTACTCTCAGTTGTTTCAAAATGCAGGTAGTTCTGGCCCCATTCTGAACCATGCTGGCAAAACAATAGGCGAGCATAAGGGTATTGAGTATTTTACGATTGGTCAGAGAAGAGGACTCGGTCTTTCCTCCAAAGAACCCCTTTATGTAACATCAAAAGACCCGCTTTCGAAAGCGGTTACGGTCGGACCGAAAAAAGAGCTGATGGGAAAAGGGTTGATCGCAACCCAATTGAACTGGCTTATTTATCAGAGTCTGCAACAATCGGTTCGATTCAAAGTTAAGATACGGTTTCAGCACGATGCAGTGGATGCGACCGTGTCACCTTTAGAAAACGGTGAGGTTCAAGTGGAATTTGATGAGCCGCAATTTGCGATTGCTCCGGGACAAGCCGTTGTTTTCTACAAAGGGGACATTGTTGCGGGGGGAGGTATCATTAAAAAAGAGATGAGATGATTGAGACACTAAATAAAAAACTGGAAACGCTGCGGGAAATTATTCGCAGGAAAAAGACACTGGTGATTGCTTTCTCAGGAGGTGTAGACAGCACGCTGATCGCAAAAATTGCCTTCGATGAACTGGGGAAAAAATCTGTGGCCGTGACGATTAATTCAGAGTCATATTCAAAAAGGGAGTTGGGAATTGCGAAAAAAGTGGCAGAGGAGATTGGAATTCGTCATGAAATTGTGAGCCTGTCCCAGCTTGATGACACGGATTATGTAAAAAATACGGCGGACAGATGCTACTTCTGCAAAAAAGGGGAAATGGCTGAGATGAGAGTGGTGGCTGAACGATTTGGATTCAAACATGTCGCGTTTGGCGTTAATACATCCGATTTTGGTGAGTACCGACCTGGTCTAAAAGCCCTGCAAGAGGATGGTGATTTTCGACCTCTGGTTGATGCAGAGTTGGAAAAAAAAGAGATTGTGCAATTGGCAGAATTTCTGGGCCTTTCCAACCATGACCTTCCCTCAACCACTTGCTTGTCGTCTCGAATACCATATGGACAGACAATTACAGCCAGCAAACTGTCACAAATTGAAGAAGCAGAACTGATGCTTGAAAACCTTGGCATTCGTCAATCACGGGTCAGAAATTATGGGAAATTGGCCAGAATTGAGGTCAGCCCTCAGGAGATCGAAAAAGTGGTGGCAAACAGAAAGACCATTGTTTCAAAGCTGAAAGAGCTTGGCTTTTTATACATTACTCTGGATCTGGAAGGATATCGATCAGGTAGTATGAACGACGTCCTTTAAAATCGCCCTTGGAACCAGCGGTTGGGCCAAAATCCGCATACCCGGTTTGGCGACATGAGTTTTAGAAGTTTTGAAATCGATAGGGCAGGATCATAAAAAAAGTGGCTCCACTCTCAGGGTTGTTTTCAGCCCAGATCTTTCCCTGGTGTGCGGTAACGATCTCCTTGCAGATAGCCAGCCCCAATCCGGTTCCGCCATTACTGGTCCTGGTTTTGTTACTCTGGACAAATTTATCGAAGAGATGCGCTTTCTCATCTTCAGGAATTCCCAATCCCTGGTCACTAACCGAAAATTGCAACGCTGAAACCTGATTGTCCATGATGATAGATTGGGTTTTCTGGTACTGGATGGAAATATTTTTCCCCCGCGGAGAATAACGAACAGCATTAGAAAGCAGATTACGTATTACCTGGCCGATTTTGTAGACATCACAGTAGACGCTGGTTGGAATTTCAGGTTCTGCTATGGTGAGCCGGATGTTTTTTTCTTCCAGAGTTGGCCCCAGTTCAATAATTGCTTCGTTGACGATCTGAAAAACATCGTTTAGTTGGATACTATATTCGATATGGCCTGATTCAAGTTTTGAGAGATCCAGCAGGTCATTTAGTAATAACAGCAATTGGGACCCCGATTTTTGAATCTGGGAAAAATAGTGCAGCAGTTCGTCCAGGTTGACATCGTTAATCTTGTCCACACCCAGTTGTGAAAGGCTAAGCATTTGCTGCAGCGGATTTCTGAGTTCATGGGAGATATTGGCCAGGAATTCACTTTTAGCCGCATTTGCCAATTCCGATTTTTCCTGGGCGACTTTCAGTTTTTTCGCCGTTCGTTTTCGCTCCTTGATTTCCCGTTTTAATTCCTCGTTTACCTGGACCAGTTCAAATGTTCGCTGCTCAACCCGTCGTTCCATCTCATCTGAAGCTCGTACCAATTCGTTTTCAATCTGTCTTTGACGGGTGATGTTTCTGGCAAAGATCGCCAGTTTGCTTATTTTGCCGAGACTGCTTTTGACAGGATTAATGGAAACTTCGAGTATCTGGCCCTCATTGTGGCTTTCATATTTAAAGGGTTGCCCGGTTTCCAGCACTTTGTTGGCAAATGTCTTTCTCTCCTCGGCCTTTGAAGGAGGTAAAAGATGAAAAAAGCTCTGCCCTATAAGTTCAGCAACATCTCTATTGAAAAATGTCGCTGCTGATTCGTTGATAACCAGAATAGTGCCTTCGATGGTAATGAGAACAGCCCCATCAAAACTGGAATTTATCAATGTCCGCAACACATTTTCGCTTTCCGCCAGGGCTGTTGTGGCGTCTTTGCGAATGGTGATGTCCCTGACGAAGGTAATGACAGCGCGTTTTCCCCTTAGATCAAACAGATGTCCACTGACTTCCACCGGAATTTGACTGCCGACCTTTGTTCGATAAACCGTTTCAGTTATCAGCGTTTTTTCTATTAACAGTCGTTGCATATCGGTAGATATTTGCAGCTGCTGTTGGTTTGCGACGAGGTCGAGCGGAGACATCAGTAGCAATTCTTCCCGTGTATAACCCAACCTTTCACAGGCCACATCGTTGACCTCAATGAATTGATTAGGGTGCCCTTCCATCGTTGGAAAATAGACAAAAATGGCGTCGTTCCCATTGTTAAACAGCAACCGGTACCACTCTTCCTGTGCTTTGATCTCCCCCAGGCGCCCTTCCCGTTCGGCTATTGTTTTTTCAAGATCGTTTAATAAATCCGATTTATTGATATGTTGCATTGTCATAAATCCTGTCTTAAACAAACTGCAGGGTGAAACCTTGATGGATTATTCAGCCAATCTGATACGTTAGGGATCGTACAAAAATGACTTGGCATAATCTGTCCGCAAAAGTCCCGTAAAGACTGGACATTTTGCAGACAAAATGCCAAGTAATTTTTGAGCCAACCCTTAGCCAGTATCCTACATCGAGCCCGGTCAAATAACAATTAAAAACCGATCTCTCTGCAGAGTGGAGAATACAATAAAAAAGGAACTATTCGCAAACTAACTAGAAGATTGACCCTTTTTTGACGCGAAGATAGCGATTTTCAAAAGGAGTAAAATCCATGGAGAACCGTGTAGGAGAAGATCAAACCAATCAATCAACTGTTTCAGGTCCCCTGCAAAAAGCATTTGCAGTTTTTCCCAGATGTGGGGCGGCGAAAACGGTGCCAGGCCAACTGTGAGGCATAGGATAAGGACCAACGACCATTTAAGATTTGCAATCCAATTCATATCGTTTCGGTTTAAATGCGGATTTTAGAGTCGTATGTTTTGGACCTTTATTGTTGAATGGGTTTTGAGACCCTCTGTAACCTGATTCTGATTATTAACCTATAGAAATCAGACGTTTTTGTCCAGAGGGGCTGAAATTTGATGATTCCATGCTCATCCGGAAAAAACAGCTGCACTATTAGGGATCGTTCAAAAATAACTTCACATAATCTGTTTGCAAAAACCTAACCGGACATTGCTGAAAAACACTGGACATTTTGCAAACAGAACATGAGTTAATTTTTGAGCCGACCCTTAGATACAACTCTTAAAGTGTTCATTCCAAAGTGTAAGCGGATTCAGGATAGATGATCGATGGTGCGGGGACCTGTTTTTAGCTCAGGAGAGTGTACGTTATAGTACGGTCTGGTTCGATTGGCAGGGTAGTGTTTGGCAGGATCGACCGGGATCCGAATCTTCCCTAACTCGGAGATTCTCCCGGCCGAAATAAGCCTTTCTGGCTTTAGAACACGAAATTACACTTTTTCGATCAGCACAGCATTGGCGTTTCCAAAACCACCACATAGAGTTGCCAGACCATATTTTGCATCGGGATAGTCAGTCTTCATCCGATTGAGCAGCGTTACGATAATGCGGGCACCGGATTCTCCAAGTGGATGACCCAAAGCCATGGCGCCACCCCAGGTGTTGACTTTATCAAACGGAACGTTTTCATTATCCAGTTTCAATTCACGAATGACTGCGAGTGACTGAGAAGCGAACGCTTCGTTAAGCTCAACAGCACCGATATCATCAGGTCCCAGCCCTGTTTTCTTGAAAAGCTGTTCTACAGCTTTGATGGGCCCTACACCCATCACTGATGGGTCATTACCTGCCTGAGTTCCGAAACTGTACTTGTAAGAATAAGAAAGACCTAATTCATCAGCCTTCTCCCGGCTCATCATCAGCACGACAGCTGCACCAGCAGTTAAAGGTGATGAAGTAGCTGCAGAGACGACACCACCCTCTTTGAAGGGAGATTCCATCAGCATCATTCTCTCTTCATCGGGATTGTCACGGATCCACTGGTCGTTTTCCACCAGAAATTCGGTTCCGTCTTCCTGCTTGCCCATGACTGGGACGATCTCGTTCTTAAACTTGCCTTCATCCCGTGCCTTGGCGGCTAAACGGTTAGAGTTGGCTGCGAATTTGACCATGTCCTCTTTTGAGACGTTGTACATCTCGGCTACTTTTTCGGCTGTGTTTCCCATGGGGATTTCAGCTGGGTTCAGATATTCCCATAAACGTGGGGGAAAATCCATGTTGGCGCCCATGCCTACTTTTTCCATATCTTCTGCCCCACCTGCCAGCATGATACTGTTTTCGCCAGAGATAATAGATCTGGCAGCGTTCATAATGGCTGACATCCCGGAAGGACACTGATTCGTTACAGTTTGAGTCGGGACGCTGATCGGAAGACCGGAAGAAATCCAGGAGAGCCTTCCCAAATCGTTCTGCATACCGGATGGATTAGCGGTACCCACAAAGGAACCTTCGATATCTTCAGGTTTTACCTTGGGGTTTCTTTCAAAAATTGCCTTGTAAACAGCGCTTAACAGTTCGTCTGGACGAACATCTTTAAACCAGCCCTTTTCGGCGTGTGCTCTGCCGTTAGGTGTCCTGACACCATCAATAAATACACATTCTTTTAGTTCTGCCATTTTAATTCTCCATAGTGTTGATCTGAAATTTTCTGTCCAATAGCGCCTGAAATCACCGCGCATTATAAATCGTGCTCATACCGGCAACGCACGTCAGGCCGTTGCCGGATTTTCGCAAGCAATACATCCGTGTATGGCTAACTGCGAGACTTAAGATCATATCCGTTCAGGAAATTCTGGCAGAGAGGGCAATTCCTGTCAAGACTAATCGAACGTTCGTTCGTTTTGAAAAGTATAAAACCATGTAAGCGATTAAAAATATGACCATATAGATGAATCAAGGATTCCTTGAACCGCCTGCAAATACTTAATTGAGCGGTGGTGGTTCTCAGCTGGAATCCCGACTCATCTGATGGGGTCTGCTCTGATTATCCTTTGAGTTTATCGGCTTCTTCCTGTCTGAGGACTTTCCTCAGAATTTTACCAACAGCCGACTTGGGCAGTTCATCTCGAAAATCCACCAGTTTCGGCACCTTGTAGACGGCCAGTTTTGTTTTACAGAAATCAATAATCTCCTGCTCTGTGCATGTTTCTCCTGGTTTCAGCACAATGTACGCCTTGACGGTCTCACCCCGATATTCGTGGGGGATTCCGACGGAAATGGCATCCGCAACCTTGGGATGCTGGTAGAGCACCTCATCGATGTCGCGGGGGTAGATATTGTATCCACCAGCAATAATCATGTCCTTTTTGCGATCAACAATGAAGAAATAGCCCTCCTCATCCATAATCGCGACATCACCGGTATGGAGCCAACCATCTACCAGTTCAGCGGCCGTTTTTTCCGGGTTGTCCCAGTACTCTTTCATGACCAGCGGACCTTTAACCAGCAATTCTCCAGGTTCTCCCTGGGGGACCTCGTTCTCTCCAGTTTCAATGTCCACCAGCTTGGCATCCATCATCGGAAACGGGATCCCGATAGAGCCTTGTTTTGACAGTCCCAGAACCGGGTTGGCTATCCCCAGCGAAGTGGTTTCACTCATGCCCCAGCCCTCGCCGTAGTACATCCCGAGGTCTTCCACTTTTTCAATTATTTCTACAGGAATGGGTCCACCACCGCTGTTCAGCAACTGTACTTTCTTGGGAAGGTCTATTTCTGCTGCTTTGGGATGGTTGATGATGGCGCTGATCATGGTGGGAACCGCTGGAAAAAAGGTGATCCGCTCAAAGCTGGCGATTAGATCCATGATCGGGTCGATTTCAAATCGGGGTACGAGGATCATCGTCGCGGCGTTGAGCATAGCCCAGTTCATACAGACAATATTTGCATAGACATGGAAGAGTGGCAGGGCTACCATTACTATCCGTTTATCCGCTGGTGTTTTTTCGATGGTGCCGCCACCCCACAGACTGCAGAGGAAGGATCCAGTAACCATATTAAGCTGGGTCAGAAGGGCTCCCTTGGGGATGCCGGTTGTACCGCCCGTAAACTGGATCATGGCTGCGTCATCCTGCTTGATATCCACTTTCGGTTTTTTGGTGTTGCTGTTACTGTCCAGAATCTGAGAAAAGTGGTGCCAACCGGGTTCCAGTCCCAGGCTTTCGGGTGTGCTGATCTCGGCCCCATCCATAAAATCGAAAACGGAGGTGGCAATGACTCTGGGAATGTTTGTCCGGCTGCAGACTTCCTTAATGACGGGCACCGTCATATCGAATGTGATCAGGGTTGTCACACCTGTCTGCTCGATGAGAGGAACCAGTTCATCCGGTGTGTAAAGGGGGCTGAAATTGACAATGACGGCTCCCAGAGACATGGCAGCGTAATATCCGATCACGTATTGAGGAATATTGGGTAAATGAAGTCCGACGCGGTCACCTTTTTTTATTCCCATCTCAATGAAGGCATTGGCCATGCGCAGTGACATCTGCCGCAGTTCATAAAAACTGATCTCCGATCCATAGTAATTCAGCGCGGCTTTGTCCGGATGTGAATTGGCCGAAATTCCCAATAGATCAAACACGGTCAAGCGGGGAATGCGGTAACTTGTTTGGACATTATAGTCGTAATGTTGGTGCCATAATCGTTCTTCCATTTCTTCTCCTGACTTTCCTTGATTAATACGTTTCAATCCCCGATCTAAAATCGGTGAAAATAAATCACGAAATGCTCCTTATGCCAGCATTTCGATTTCAGCCGATTCTCGGCTGTATTTGATAATCGGTCAGACTCAGCTTAATCTGTTTGAAGATAGTAGACTTCGACCCATTCGATGACGATATCAGCGTATTTATCCACCGTGATACCGCGTTTGGCATATTTTCCTCTCTTGAGATACCAGTCCTGGAGCATTGCTTTGATGATGCTCGCCGCTATTTGATGGTTCCGGGTCCGTAGCAGGTTCTCCTTTTCTGCTTCGACCAGAATATCGGTGATGACTTTTTCAGTGGAGAGTTCTGCTTTGATGTAATTTTCCCGCTCTTTCTTGGCCAGATTCTTCGCTTCCATATAAGAAAAGAAAAACCAGGGTTGTATCATTTCGCTCAAGAAAAGGTGAGTGCGCAGAATGGTTCTTAATTTGGCCAGTGGTTCTGTCAATTCTGCCACACATTCCTCCATCACCCGAGTGATGAAACTGTTTCCTACTCGCTGCAGCGTGTTCAATAACTCCTCTTTTGTGGCAAAATAGGAGTACAGCGCTCCCATACTGAGACCCGATTCGGTGCTCAAATCCCGCATGGTCATTCCCTGAAATCCTTTGCGGGTGCAGATGCGGAAGGTGGCTTCGAATATTTTTTCCAGATTTTTAACCGCAACCTTCTCCTTTTTAATCCGGATAGTGTTGCAATCCTCGACAAATGCCTGTTTGTAAAAATCTTCTTTACTGAAGCGGGCGACCTTCTGAAAAGATTGATAATTATACTGATTGTCTGTGTTTTGCGGCATAACCACCTGTGATTGTATCCAGTGAAGATCGTTCTGTCGGGGGCAGAACGATTGCTATTTTTTAGGTGCGACCCCGGGATTCTGTTACAGTTAAGGTATCATTACTTCAAAGCGTTTTTTGATCAACGTCTCAGCGTGATAAAACACTGCCGCGAGGTTGAAGCCCATTTAGAAGATACTTGTAGCAGTGTTCCAAAACTGATGTCAAGAGAAAACGAGCATATGCTCTATTTTTCTTGACACCGGTGATTTTCCGACGTAGATTTTGAGATAGAGCGAATGATCCGGATAATGAATCCTGATCTTTAGAAACTTTAACAAAAGGGATAAAAAAATTCTCACAAAATGATGAAAATACTGGTGTGCGTCAAACAGGTTCCAGAATTTGACCTGGAGGCGGAAATAAAGATCAATGATAGTGGACAGGGAGTTGTGACCAATCATCTGACCGCTTTCCGCATGAATCGCTTTGATGAGTACGCTGTTGAAGAGGCGTTGCTGATCAAAAAAAGTTTTTCCGATGTAAAAATAGAAGCCTTGACAGTCGGACCTGAAGATGCGTCTGCCGCTGTCAAGCGGGCGATGGGAATGGGTGTGGACCACGGGATCCATATCCTGACCCGGGAGGAAAATCCTCTTTTGGCCGGGCAGGTGGCGCAATGGATCTCCATCGTGGCGAAAACCAAAAGCTATGATCTGATTCTGACGGGTGTGATGTCGGAAGATCAGATGCAGGGACAGGTAGGCCCCATGCTGGCTGAGTTTTTGGATCTCCCCTGCGCAACTTCGGTTATATCTGAAAAGCTGGCACCTGAAAACCAATCAGTCATCGCCGAACGTGAAATCGAAGGAGGGTATCGGGATGTTCTTGAACTGAAACTCCCTGCTTTGTTGACGATTCAATCCGGTATTAATCTGCCACGCTATCCGTCACTGTCCAATGTGATGAGAGCCAAGCGAGCTAAACTGGAAATCATCGCAGCAGATTCGTTGAGCCAGCAGGAAACAGCGACTGTTTCGGCCCTGGACTATCCTGGGAAAACCCGCGCAGCAGAAGTCCTGTCAGGATCACAGGAGGAGAAGGCACAACAACTTTACCGCATTCTGCAGGAAAAAGCAATTATTCCGTAACGAGACAATAACGTGACCATGATAAAAAAAACAGCTGTCATATTTGAATCATTCGAGGGAAAAATCAGACCCCCTTCCTGGGAGGCATTGACTTGCGCCGTTGAGCTGAGCAATGGAGATACAGATGAGATACAACTGATCCTGCTGGGTGAGAAACTGGAAGCCTTAGCCCAGGAAATATCAGAAAAAGGAGGCCGGAATGTCATTGCTATCGAAACTGGCAATGGAGGGTTTTACAATTCAGCCAGATATAAATCGATACTGACAGGACTTTTTCGTGAGCAGGGGGTTACCCATATTTGTCTGGCAGGGACGACACAAGGGCTCGACTATGCCCCGGGTCTGGCCATCAGAATGGATGCTGCCTGCCTGACCGGTGTTGAAGGTGTTTTTGATGCAGGGGATCGTTTGGGGTATGTGCGTTCTATTCATGGTGGGAAAATCGTGGAAAGACTTTCTGTCGCAGCTCCCTTAACCGTCATCGTGACACAACCGGGGACATTCAAACCCTTTTCTGATTCCAATTCAGCTCAGGGAACGGTTGATCTACGTGCAGATTCAGGTGAGGAGAGCACTATTCGCAATATCGAAATTAAACAGGTGCAAAAAGAGAGTTCGGCACTGGCCGAAGCGTCTATTATCGTTTCCGCAGGACGAGGCTTCAAAGAAGAGGAAAATCTGGATTTGATTCGTCAATTATCAACTGTCTTTACGAAATCGGCCGTGGCCGGTTCGAGGCCTTTGTGCGATTTGGGCTGGTTGGAATACAGCCAGCAGGTTGGTGTCACAGGTGCCATGGTTGCACCTAATCTCTATCTGGCCTGCGGTATCTCTGGAGCGGCCCAGCATATTTCCGGAATGCGCAATGCCGGGTTTATCGTGGCCATAAATATCGATCCCAAGGCAGCGATTTTTAATTATTCTGATGTCTGCATTGTGGAAGACTTGACCACATTCATCCCCACGGTTATCGAGACCTTCGAAAAACTGAAAGCTATCTGATAGACACGGATAACGGCTCAAAACCACGGGGAGAAGTACGGCTGGTTAATCGATATTGCCCAGCTCTTCAAGCATCTCAATTTCAGGGGCGCCGTCCAGCAGACCGGCCAGTGCTTTACCCATCTCTTTAAAATGGGGTGTCTTGGAGTGCGCACCCAATGCCGCTTGATCCACATATTTCTCATAAAAAACAAAAACAGTGGGGTCACCCAGTGAACGGTGGAAATTGTAAGCTAAGGTTCCCTCTTCCGTTTTGACTTTCGGCAATACATCGAGAATAGTCTTTTCCATTTCCGCTTCCTTTCCTGCTTGAGCCTTCAGTTTTGCTATGACAATCATGGCATTTCCCTCTATTTTTGGAGTGTTTGTTCTTAGATTCAGAAACATGCTGCCGTTTCCCTGTTCCAATCGGGATCCGTAGCCGGCATCACAACTTCTGAGAGGTTACAAAGTGGCACACATAAAAGTTCAATTCACCCTGCCTGATGAGACTGGGTGTTTTCCGGTAGTGGCTGAATTAAACAAAAAGCTTCAATAATGCTGAGCAGATACTCTGCAAAGTCATCGACGGAAACGTTCAGTTTGGCGTATTTCCAGCGTTTCAGATACCAGTCGTTCAGCGTCGCTTTTATGAGTGCCGTGGTCAGCGAATGGTTCTGTGGTTTAAATATCCCTTGTTTCTGCCCCTCTTGCAGTATCTTGACTAAAATTCCATCGCTGAGTAATTCGTGCTCCACAGCGACTTTCTTTTCAACCTTGTTCAGGTTTTTCCCTTCCATGTAGGTAAAGTAAAACCGTGGCTGCATGGCTTCACTCATGAAGAGGTGGGTTTTTATCACCGTGCGTAAATTCTCAAGAGGGCTGGCATCCTTATCGACAGACTGCTCTAAGATTTGTTGAAAACTGTCTCGGCCATTTCGTTGCAGCATAACCATCAGGTTCTCTTTACTTGAAAAATACGCATACAGAGCCCCCATGCTTAAACCGGTTTCTTCACTGAGATCCCGCATGCTCATGGCATGGAACCCTTTTTCATTACCGATTTTAAGCGTGGCATCAAATATCCGCTCCAAATTCTTAACCACGGTCTTCTCTTTCTTCACCCGAATGTCTTTACGATTTTCAGTAAAGGCTTCCTGTGAATTGTTCTTCATGTGCAAAACAGTTATTTTTTTAAACTCTGCGTAATTCATGATCTATAAACAGTAAGTGGTGGCGCATTTATTTTTTGGATTCTCCATTCCCAATACTGCAGAGAATCCATTTGACTGCCTGGCAAAAATAAGCCTGTGTTTTTCGTTGCCAATTTTATTGTTGCAATGATTAAATATCATCATCAAACAGAGTGTCAAGATTAAATCGAGCGTTCGCTCGGTTTTCAAATAGAGCTATTTTCTGCGAATTGTCTGATTTGTTGAGGATTGAAGCAATTATTTCCTGAGGATGACGGCAATTATTTTTTATTTAAAAATATTGTTATTCATCAATAATAAGTTAATGTTGTTCAGCAATGTCCGGTTAGGTTTTTGCTACACAAAAGCTGAATGATAAAACCAGTCTCTGCACCTAAGGATTTAAAGATTTTCTAAGTTTGCTTCACGAAAAACCGCCAAAATCGCCTACCTCGCTTAAACAAGGCTTATTTTCGCTATGCTAAGGGATCGTTAAAAAATAACTTCACTTAATCTGTTTGAAAAAATCCTAAAAGCCGGACATTTTGCAAACAGAACGTGAACTAATTTTTTAGCCGACCCTAAACTAAGAAAATCTAGTAAATCCTTATAAGCTCGATCCAGGTTTCATCATTCAGCTTTCTGCAAAAACCTAACCGGACATTGCTGAATGTTGTTGTCTGAAGGGATCAGGCACAGGCAGTATTAAGGTAGAAATTTGAAGTGTTGAAAATGGCAGTAGATGACCCCGGATAATGAACCGTTTTTTAAATTGATTCTGATAGGTCCATGGATTTTAAAATTGGCATCATCGCCGACAGCCACGGCGAAGCGACTGGTATTGAAAAGGCAGTCTCTTTTCTGAAAGCAGAGGGGTGTCAAGCCATCTACCATTTGGGGGATATATGTGATTCCAGCTATCT
>Ga0233437_1003503_pt1 | contig 20490 bp, 18 predicted proteins | sample SI_122_August201_FD_182714 | JGI IMG/M metagenome (GOLD analysis project Ga0233437, IMG submission 182714) | Seawater microbial communities from Saanich Inlet, British Columbia, Canada - SI_122_August2016_200_MG | ecosystem: Environmental > Aquatic > Marine > Inlet | place: Canada: British...
ATCTCCACTCACCGCTCTCTCCAACTGCTCGCGTCGGGCGATCAGCGTATCCAGATCCGCGGTCAGCGGCAGGGCCCATTCCCCCAGACTGTGCACTTCCACCGCCTCGACGATGATGATGTAGGCGGCCGCATTCTCACTCTTGTTCCAGAAGAACTCTCCGGGATGGATCAGTTCACCGTATAGATTGGCGAACTGCTGCAGATAGACGATGGTGTCGGCGCTCACATGCGTGACCTCCGCCCGCTGCGGCACCAGGGTCGAAGCGCGCAACTGTCGCTCTCCCTGCGTCACCGTCAGCTGGTAGGTCTTTCCCGAAACGACCGGCATGGCATCCGCCCCTATCCGGTAAACCCCCCGCTCTCCCGGATCTTCCGAGAGCACAAACCTCTCCCCATCGACTGCAATCTCGACTCGGACATCGGATACCAGTTCTTCCAGGCCATCGTAGTACAACTCGGGCGGCAACGTCTGTTTGAGCTTGAGCTCGGTATCCTGCCCCGGCACCAGATACGCCTGGACGATCAGCACCTGGTCCGCATCCTCCACCTCGCTTGGACTGCTGCCGCATCCCGTTGCCAGGGCCAACAGTCCGCATATCAGATAGATAAAATTTCTTTTCATGGTATCTGTCCGCATTCAGCTCAAAAGTTGAAGTCAATGCCAAAACTGGGTAGCATCGGCAGCATCTGAATATCGCGCCGCTTGCCGGGCTTGCGCTTTTCCGGCTTCCCTTCCATATCCCAGAAGTAGTTGAAGATGTTCTTGTGGTTGGTGACGTTGACGATCTGCAGATAGAGCTTCATGCCCCACGTCTTGAACTCGAACTGTCGCTGGATGGACATATCCAACCGCTGGTAGGAGGGCAGGCGCACGGCGTTCAGCTCTCCCTTATTGTTGAAAGTCCAGCTGAATCCGGACGGCAGTTCAATCTCTCCGCGTCCCAGCACCTGGGTATAGGGCTGCCCCGAGGCGTACGCCGCACGCGAGTTGAGCGTCCATTTCTTCCCCAAACGCCAGGAATGGATCAAATTGACCGAAAACCGGCGGTCGAACTTGGACCTGAACGCTCGTTCGTCGCCCTCCTCGTCTTCGTTCAAACCATCGATGGTCCGTTCGCTCACCCCGGTGGAAAACGACAGCCAGCCGGTGTGGCGCCCCGCCCGTTTCCTCAGCATCAGATCGAACCCGTACGCCTCTCCATCCCCCCGGCGCATCAGGTCCCCGATCTCGATCGACTCGTTTTCGTCGTAGTTCAGCTCGTAGAGCCCATGGTAATCCTTGTAGTACACCTCGGCATCCAAACTCAATCCGAACAGCTTCGTCTCGCCGCCGACGATGTAGTGGATCGCCTTGCTCGGATCGGCGGTGGAATCGGCCAGCGCCCACACATTCGACAGCAAGGAAATTCCCTGAAACTCGCGCGCCAACCGAAAGATGTACTGGTGATACTGGCCCACCGCCCCCTTGATGAAACTATCGTCCCCCACCTGATAGCGGGCGGATAGCCGCGGCGACCAACCGGTGTATCCACCGTTCTCGAAGTAGTTTAAGCGCAGCCCAGGCTGCAGAGTCAGCAGATGGGTGGCTCTCCAGGTGTCCTGTGCGTACAGGGCGTGGTGAAATCCCTCCACGTCGATATCGACCCACTCCTGATTCGACTCGCCGAAGATGTACTCCATCGACATCCGCTTGCTCCACAGGCCGACTTCGACCGCGTGGTCTTCGCTGGGGAAATAGTTGAAGTCCCCCTTGAAGGAGAGGTCGGTGAGCCGATTGCTCTCCTTGAGCCGCACATCCTCGGTATCGAAGATCGTCTGCGATCGAAAGCGACTGCCGGTGAACGACAGATTGCCGAACAGCGCGCTGTCGAAGACGTGGGTCCACTTGGAGCTGATCGTGCGGTTGCCCCAACTCAGATCGAAGTCGAACTCGTCGAAGCGATAGAGCAGTTCGTCCCGCCCCTTGTACGCGGCGATGGTCAGCTGATCTTCGTGGGAAAGGATCTGATGAGTCTTCCCCTGGAGATCGTAGAAATTGTAGCGAAAGCGCTTGATGTCGAGCTTATCCTCGGCAATGGCCAGCAGCGGGTCCAAATGGGTTCGTCGCGCCGACAGCAGGTAGGAACCCTTGGCGATCGGCCCCTGCACCGTCAACCGCGAACTGATCAGACTGACGCCCCCGGCCGCCTCGAACTCCTCCTTGTTCCCCTCGTCGGTGATGACGTTGAGCACCGACGAGAGCCGCCCCCCGTATTTCGCCGGATATCCGCCGCGCAGCAGCTCGGTGCTCTTGGCCGCGTCGGCCGGAAAGGTGCTGAACAGCCCGAACAGATGCGAGGCGTTGTACACGTCGGAGCCGTCCAGCAGAATCAGATTCTGGTCAGGCGTCCCTCCGCGCACGTACAGGCCTACCGAAAAATCGGACAGCGAGGCCACCCCCGGCAGCGTCTGGATAGTGCGGATCGGGTCCGCTTCGATCGCCGCCGGCGCCGCCTTCAACTCCTTGATCTGCAGCGTGGTTCGCCCCGGACTGATATCGAAACTCTCCACCTCTTCCCGCTCCGCCTGGATAACCGTCCCCTCCAACTCGATCACCTGCTCTTCCAGCCGGATATCCTCGACGATATCCCTATCCCCGACCGCGACTTCTTTGCTGAAGGTCTGATAGCCGATCAACGAAGCGGTGAGCGCATGCTTCCCGGGCTCAACGTTGGGAATGGCGTAATACCCACTCTCATTGCTGGTCGTTCCCCTGCTCTCCCCCTTCAGGTAGACGTTGACGAAGGGCAGGCTTTCCCCATTGCTGGCATCGCGCACAAAGCCGCTGATATCCCCCGCCCACACCTGGACGACCAGCGACAGCGACAGGATACAAATTGAGATACCGCGTCTCACGTTGAGTTCTCCCCCTCTTCTCGTAAGAAATCCCGCGTGCGACGGTCGTCGGGAATCGACGCCGGCCGCAGTAGTCTCAGGTGGAACACGCGAAACCGTCGGAAGTGTCACTTCCGACGGCTCCATTTCCAAAGTCAGCCCAATCGATAGATGCTCCGGCCAATCAAACTCACCGCTCTCCCGTCGATCCGAACCCCCCGCTCCCCCGCTCGGAATCTTCCAAAAGCTCCACCTCCACCAGATCCCCTCGAGTCACCGGAGCGAAGAGCAGCTGGGCGATCCGGTCCCCCGGCTCGATCCGCTGTTCCTCCTGGGACAGGTTGATGAGGATGACGCCCACATCTCCTCGATAGTCGGCGTCAATAGTCCCTGGAGCATTGAGCACGGTCAGACCGCGCTTGAGCGCCAGGCCGCTGCGGGGACGCACCTGCCCCTCGTACCCGGACGGAATCTCCAGGCGCAATCCGGTCGAAATCAGGGTGCGCCCACCCGGGGCCAGCACGATCGGCTCTTCGAGGTGCGCCCGCAAATCCATACCGGCGCTATCCACCGTTTCGTATGCGGGCAGAGTATTGTCCGTGTCGCGCAGGACTCGGACCGTTATCGATGCGGACAAAACAGTCTCCTGTCTGAAGTTCAGCTCTGGTATTCGGCACGCCAGCGCTCCTGCAGAGCGCGGACGTACACCCGACCGAGGACGTAGCAGACCGAGGCGAAGAAACTGAGCACACCGGTGACGAAGACGATCAGAAAACGCTGTGGCTTCGCCTTGATCTCGGCCGGCGTGGCCGGATCCAGCACCTGGACCGTCGATGTCGAATTAGAGGACTCGATGAGCGATTCCGCCTCCTGCTGGAGCAACATCTGCATCAGCGCCTTCTGCACCAGCACGTCCTTTTCGAGCAGGGCGTATTCCTGCGCTACCTCGGGAATCTGGCGCAGCGGCAGGAAGAGGTTTTCTTCCAGGCCCAGCTTGAACGGATCGTCCTTGTCCAGCTCCGCACCCTCTTCGGGCAAACCGTCGCGCAGGAAAGCCAGGTACTGCTGCAGTAGTTGGAACTCCTGCCCGAGCTTCTTGACCTTGGCATGGCTCTCGTCCAGCCCGGATGCCAGCAGACTCTTACGGGCCATGTCAAGCTCCATGGCGTCGGTCTGCATCGCCGAAGCCGCCATGATCACCGCCCGCGCCTGATCCTCGATCGAGATGGCGTTGTGCTCCGCCTGGAACTCCTGGAGCTGGTCCATCACCCTTTCCAGTTTGTCGTCTTCCCTGCCCTTCAGCAACCGGATGAATTCCAGCCGCTCGGCGGCCGTGGCCTGGGAAATCCGCTTGTTGGTACTATCGAGCAAATCCACGTAGTGGTTGGCCATATCGGCGGCCACCTGCGGGTCCTGATCGAGGACGTCGATCACGATCGTCCCCTCTTCACTCGTCTCCACCGAGGTCATCTCCCCCAGCGCTTCGATCGCCTCGGTGAGCGTTTCCAACTCATACCTGTTCATCAGGTCGAAGTCCGCAACCATCTGCCGGCGCACCGCTTTGCTCTTCAGCGTGGCGATGAAGATATCCGCCGGTGTTCCCTTTTCACCCAGACGCAGCGACGGAATGGGCAGAGCCGAAAGCAAATCGGCAAAACCGAACCCCTGCGTCTGCTCCTTGGGCGGCAGTAGTTGCACCGTGCCCAGATATTCGTTGGGCATAGCAAAACTGAGAACCCCCGCCAGGATGCAGATGATCAGGCTGCCGCCGATAATCAGCCCCTTACCCGCGTTGAGTGCGGCCAGCAGATCGAGGATATCGACGTCCCGGTCGAATCTTTCGCCATCTTTTACGTTCATTTATCTTGCTCCTTGGGTGCTCGCTTAAAAAGAGCGAATGAGAACGACCAGGGTCAGCGTTTCTGCCACCGTGCGCATGGTCCCCTGGAAGAAGGCCCACCAGTTCCTGTACTCCTTCTCCGGGACCCAGATCTCGTCGCCGGCCTCGACGATGAGATCCCCCTTTAGTCTCTCGCGCATACCGCTGCGCGCCCGGATCAGCCGCGCGCCCCCCTTGTTGGCCCCGTAGGAATATCCGCCGGCCTTCTCCAGATAATAGTTCACGCGCCTCCCCTCCTCGAAATCGACCAGACCGGGCTTCCTCAGCTGTCCGCTGATGCTGATCGTGTGCCGCGCGGTCGGAATGAAGACGACGTCGCCCCCTTCCAACAACAAGTTCTGAGTCTCGTCATCCTCCAGATACAGGCGCTCGAAGTCGACCGCCGCCCGCCCGCGCTCCTCGCGGCCCTTGGTCTTCAAATAAGCCCTGTCCTCGGGCGTCATATCGGCCAGACCGGTGACTTTCTGCAGTTGCTTAAGGCGTTGGAGCTCGGAGTCGACGACGATCCGCTGCTTAGTGCGCACCAGCTTGGCGCCGATCAGCGAGGCGTCCTCGGTAAGGCCACCGGCCTCGGCGATGACGTCGCGCAGGCGAGTCACCCCCTGGGTGATGCGGTACCGTCCCCGGTTCCGCACCTCGCCCGAGACCCACACCGTGGGCATCTGCTGCCAGTGAGAAATCGCCCGCAAAAAGATCATATCTTTGGGAACGAGGGGGAAATCGCGGATATCGTCGTAGGTGAACTGTTTTTCGGGTATCGTGTTGTCGCCAAGGATGATGATTTCGGTCTCCTCGGTGTTCTCCCGGAAGCGCCACACCTCGACCTTTTCCAGGGGCGCGTCGGAGCGCAGGCCGTTGGCCAGGGTAACCAGATCATCAATCGTGTCGCCCGGACGGAATTCCTGCTTCCCCTCCCTGTTCGTCGCACCGTAGATGTAGAACTCCTGCTCCCTGAAGCTGATGTGGACCACGTCTCCCATGCGCACGTACGGGTTGAAGTCGATATATCCGGTGGCCAGGAACATGTCCAGATCGACGTTTTCCATCGACCCGTCGCTGTGGATCAGCTGGATGGAGCGGCGGCTGGCCGGACGGTTATGGAACCGGCGCACCCGCCGCACCGTCTTGCCTCCCACATCCTCCTCGATAGTCCCACCCCTCAAATCGTCCAGATATCCACCCGCCCGTTCGATCAAATCCGAGATACGCGTGGTCGGCTGCACGATGAAACTCCCCTCGCGCAGCACCGCTCCGGTGACGTAGACCGTGAAGAAACGCATACTCACCAGCGTAACCGTGATGTCGACGCCGGGGTATTTGGCCCGGGCGGCATCAAGAATGAGCTGCTTTACCTCGGTCAAAGTGTGGTCGGAAACCCGGAAGGCTTCCACCGTGGGAATGACCACGTCCCCTTCGGGCGTCACCTGGAGCTGATAGGGCAGGTCGAACTCCCCCCAGATGTAGAGCTGCAGCACGTCGCCCGGACCGATGATGTAGGTGTCCGGATCGATCTGGCGGTCCTGGCTGATGCGCAGTCGTTCCACATCTTCCCCGGTGGGCAGGCGAACCCGTCCACTGAACGGCTCATCTTCCACGCCCAGCCCCTGGCTCCCGGGGAGTTGCTCCAACTCCGCCTCTTCTTCCTGGCTCTGTTCCACCAGCTCTTCAAGCGAGTCCTGGGCGCGGAGCGGAACCGCCCCCAGCCACAGGCCGGGAGCGAGCAGAGCGACCAGCCAGCTCAGTTTGCGGAACTCCATCTATTCCTCCTATTGAATTCTGTATTCCCAATGGAGCGGTTCTCTGCTAATCATAGCACTGATATCCGCACGTCCAGCGTGCCTTTAGCGCCCTTGGATTCAATCTGGCTCTTCAGGTAATATCTCCGGCAAATTGCCGATCTTTCTCACTCAACTCGCAGCAGAGAGGATGAATCGCCGCAGATCCGTCGCTTGTGCGGACGGAATACCCCTCATCGCTTGCCGTACTGACGTCGGTAGTATTCCCGGTAATCCTCGCGCCCCTTGACCTCCCGCCACCAGTCCTCGTTCGCCAGATACCAGTCCAACGTCTGACGCATAGCCTCCTCGAAGTTGTAGCGGGGTTCCCATCCGAGCGCTTTTATTTTGTCCGAATCGAGCGCATAGCGCTCGTCGTGCCCCTTGCGGTCCTCGACGAACTGGATCAAACTCTCGGGTTTACCCAGATGTTCCAGAATAAAGCGAGCCACCTCAACACCGGTCGCATCGTTATCTCCCCCCACGTTATACGCCTGCCCCGTTTCCCCCCTGTGCAACACCAGATCGATGGCGGCGCAGTGGTCCTCCACATAGAGGTGGTCGCGCACTTGCATCCCGTTTCCGTAGACCGGCAGCGGCCGATCCTCGACCGCGTTGGTGAGATAGAGCGGCACCCGCTTCTCCGGGTACTGGTAGGGACCGATATTGTTGGAAGCGCGGGTGACCACCGTGGGCAGCCCGTGACTGATGTAATAGGCCCGCACCATCAACTCGGCGCTGGCCTTGCTGGCCGAGTACGGATTGCGCGGTTCAAGCGGAAACTCTTCGTCCCAGGCCCCTTCGGCGATGCTGCCGTAGACCTCATCGGTGCTGATCTGATGAAAGCGCTCGACGCCGTGCGTCTTGGCGCTCTCCAGCAACACGTAGGTGCCGTATGTATTGGTCTGCACGAAGTCGCCGCCGCTCATGATGCTGCGATCCACGTGGCTCTCCGCCGCGAAATTCACCACACCATCCGCCTCTGCCACCAGCGGATCGACCACCTCGGCATCACAGATGTCGCCCTCGACGAAGCGGTACCGTTCATCGCCGTCCAGATCGGCCAGATTGGCCGGATTGCCGGCGTAAGTCAGCTTGTCGAGATTGACAATGCAATACTCGGGATGCTCGCGCAGCAAAAAGCGAATGAAATTACTGCCGATAAAACCACACCCTCCGGTCACCAGGATATTCTTCATCTCGTCATCTCCTTTGGCAGACGTCGATCGACCGATTTAACTCTTCCCGCATCCTTCTCCGGACAGGAACCGGTCTCGACCCCGTACACAGTTCCGTCTGCGGCATCTGGCTCCGGGTATTCAGCTGTCGGACCGATCGGGAAGACTCTCGCAGAAAACGGCAGTAGCTGTGGGCGATAGGCGAAAGACCTGGGGAGGGAATCTGTTCTGAGCGGCAATTCTTCATCTATATATTGAGGCTCTACAATAGAGTATTGCCGCACAAATGTCAAGTTGACCGGGTGTTGCAATTCGACGGAGAGGAAGCGGGCGTCAACCGAGCCGACATCGCATCGAGGTCCCGAAAAAGCTCCCCTTTATTGCCCGGATCCGGTTTGGCGATATCTTTATAGACGCCTATACAAAAACTTTGTTGCGGGAATTCAAATGTCGGAATCGCGCTTGCTCAGAGAGGCCGAGTTTCACGACAAGGCCTTTACCGAAAAAACCCGGGCGGCGGCCGGGAAGTTCTACGCCGTTGCCGCATCGGCCAAACTGCGTTACCGCGATCTCATTCGCGGCGACTGCGCCGGACGGAACGTGCTCGAATACGGCTGCGGCACCGGCAGCTGTGCTTTCGACCTGGCCCGCGACGGCGCCGACGTCGTCGGCATCGACATCTCTCCGGCCGGCATCGACCTGGCCGAACGGCGCGCCGAGGAGGAGGCGCTGTCCGAGCGCCTCACCTTCCGCTGCATGAACGCCGAGTCGCTGGAGTTCCCCGATCGCCACTTCGACCTGATCTGCGGCAGCGGCATCCTCCACCACCTCGATCTGGAGCGCGCCCTCGCCCAACTGCGCCGCGTACTCAAAAAAAACGGCCGCGCCGTCTTCTTCGAACCCCTCGGGCACAACCCCCTCGTCAACCTCTTCCGCCGCCTGACCCCCGGTATGCGCTCGGCAGACGAGCACCCCCTCCTGATCGACGACCTGCGCCTCCTCGCCGCCGGTTTCGAGAACGCCGAGTTTCATTTCTTCACCCTCTGCTCGCTCCTCGCGATCCCCTTCCGCTCCCTCCCCGGCTTCGGCCCCTTGCTAAATATCCTCGAAACCATCGACCGCGCCCTGTTCGCCATCCCCTTCTTTCGCAAGCAGGCCTGGATCGTCGTCATCCAGCTCACCGCTCCCCGGGAGACGGTGAAGTAGGCCGTCAATTTTAATCTCGGTAGTTGGAATTCACGCCAACATCTGCATTTGCCGCAAGATCCCGATCTCAATTCTCTGCCAATATTCATTTTTACAGAACAGTGGCATCAACATCAAGGAACCGGGCGAAATTGGCCGTCGTGCGTTCGGCTATCTCCTCCCGGGAAATTCCCTTCAGCCTCGCCAGCACCTCGGCCACTTCGCGCACCCGCTGCGGATGGCCGGGGCAACCGGCAACCGGCACCGGTGCATCCGTCTCCAGCAGCAGCAGTTCGTCGGCGATGGAGAGCGCCACCTCCTGCGTCTGGGGATGGTCTATCGCCGTCGGCCCGACCGACACGTAGATCCCCTCCTGGTTGCAGATGCGCACCAGCTTTCGGGATTGGGTGAACCAGTGGAGCTGAGCATTGAGCCCGGTCTCTCGATGGAACGCCACCGCCCGTTCCATCACCTGCCGCAGGCAGCGTCGCGAGTGCAGGTTGATCGGCTTGCCGTTCCGAGCAGCTATTTCAAACTGCTTCTCCAGCACCTCCCCCTGCAGCTCTTTCTGTCCATCCGTCTCCGCCCACTTGAAATCCAACCCCACCTCACCCAGGATGTCCGCCTCCGCCATATTCTCCGCGATAAAGCTCACCCCCTGCTCGACATCCTCACGACAATTCTGCACCACCCACACCGGATGCAATCCAATCCCCGCCAGCACCCGCCCAGGAAAGCGCTCCTTCAACTCCAAAGCCACCCGCGCCGACTCCGGATCTTCGCCAACTGCCACGACGCGACGCACACCCCGTTCTGCCGCCCTGTCGAGCGCGTCTTCCGGGTCCTCAAACTGATCCAGATGACAGTGTGTATCGATGAGCATGATCCACTCAGCGCAGCCCGGCGGTCTCTTCGAATCCCAGCATCAGATTCATGCACTGCACCGCATTTCCCGATGCCCCCTTACCCAGGTTATCCAGCCGCCCGATCAGCACCACTCCCTGATCTTCACTCCCAAAGGCGCACAGATCGACTCGATTGGAAAAATTGCAGATCGACTGGTCCATGAAGACACCCGTGGGCCATATCCCACTCTCATCTTCTGGCGGCCCCACCTTCACAAACGGCTCCTCCCCGTAACAGCCGCGCCAGATGGCGTAAATCTCCTCGACCGCGTTCCCCGGCAGATAGCGCGCCGGAATCGGCGTGCTGACCAGCATGCCGCAAAAGGAGTCATTCACCGAGGGTACGAAGAGCGGCGGCGTTTGGGTGAGGCTGTACTCCCTCATCTCCGCCACGTGCTTGTGCACCGATCCCAGGCTGTACAGACGAATGGGGATCCGCTCCTCTTCCGGCTGGTACGCCTCGATCATCTTCCGCCCCCCGCCCGAGTAGCCCGAAACCGCGTTGATAGTCAGCGGCACGTCCGCGTCGAGCAGGCCCGCCTCGATCAGGGGCCGCACTGCCAGGATGAAGCCGACCGGATAGCAGCCGGTATTGGCCACTCGTCCGGCGCTGCAAATCGCCTCCCGCTGCTGCCGGTTTAACTCCGGCAGGCCGTAGACCCAGCCCGGAGCGATGCGACGTTCGGTGCTGGTATCGATAACCCGCGTGGCGGAATTCTCAATGAGCTTCAATGCCTCCGCCGCCGCATCGTCGGGCAGGCAGAGGATCGCCAGATCGGCCTGGTTGAGGAAATCGGCGCGCACCTGCGGATTCCTGCGCTCCTCCACCGGAATGAGCATCAATTCCACATCTTCCCGTCCCTCCAGCATATCGCGAATCCGCAGCCCGGTAGTGCCCTGCTGGCCGTCGATGTACACCTTTGGCTTAGCCATCTAATCCCGCTCCAATTAAATATTTATTCTAAATTTCAAATAAAAATAGCTTGATCTTCTCTTCTGTCAACGGCAAATTATCACCATGGCTTCCTCTACAGATCGATCCACGGGACATCTCAATCAGGGCTGGACCTATACCGATCGCATTCAGCGCGGAGCGGAAGGCGTGTCGGTCCTCGAATTCTACACCGAGCGCTATCCGCACTCCTCGCCACAAATCTGGCTACAGCGCATCGAAGCCGGCCTCGTCAGTATCGACGGCAGACAGACCCGTTCCGATGAGGAACTTCAGACGGGTCAGTTGCTCACCTATCATCGCCCCCCCTGGCACGAGGACGAGGTGCCCACCCATTTCCAGATCCTCCACGAAGATGAACACCTGATCGCCGTGGCCAAGCCCTCGGGCCTGCCTACCATCCCCGGAGGAGAGTTTCTGGAAAACACCCTGCTCTTCCTGGTGCGCCAGCGCTACCCGGATCGACCAGCACCGATCCATCGCCTGGGCCGGGGCACTTCCGGCATCGTTATCTTCGCCCGCTCGCAGATCGCCCGCCGCCAACTCTCTGCCGACCTGCGCACCGGCAAACTGCGCAAAACCTACCGGGCCCTGGCCACCGGCGCTCCCGCAGAAAACCGCTTCACCGTCGAAGCCCCAATCGGCCAGGTGCCCTATCCACCGCTGGGCCGGGTGCACGCCGTCTCTCCAGACGGCAAACCATCCCGCACCGAATGTCGGATCCTGGAGCGCCGCCCCAACGCCGTTCTCTTGGAAGTCGACATCCACACCGGCCGCGCCCATCAGATCCGCATCCACCTCGCCGCCGCCGGCCATCCCCTGGTCGGCGACCCTCTGTATCGGATCGGTGGCCTGCCGACCGATCCTCCACCCATAGGTAGAGCCCCCTTACCCGGCGACTGCGGCTATCACCTGCACGCCCAGCGCGTGCGCTTTGTCCATCCGGCAGACAGCAAAGCCACTACCATCATCTGCCTCCCACCCAGGATCCTGCAGACGACGTGCGAGCTCGGCTAAAAATCGAGGGCGGGCAATCCGTTCCTCCTGGCAATTTCGCACAAAAAAACCGTCCTGCCCAAAAACAGCGGAACGGACGAGTCTCGGTCTAAAATAGAATCACTCAGGAAGATCCAATATCCTCCTCATCCTTCTCCTCTCGCTGCATCAGCTCGATCTTGCGCACGCGCGTCAGCGCTTCCTCGAGCAGACTGCGATTGGTGGCGATCAGATCGGCGACGATGCCGGTGAGGAACATCTGAAACCCGGCCAGCAGCAGGATGGCGGCCAGGACTACCGATTGGATGTGAATATCCCCTTCGTCGGTGAACAGGAAGTAATACAGAAAGCGAAGCCCCAAAAAAAGCCCCAGCGCAAAGGTGGACGCCCCAAAGACGGAAAAAACCTTGAGCGCCCGATAGCGCGTATAGGAGCGCAGGCTGATGAGCCCCGACTTGAAGACGAACTCGCCGATGTTGGAGAACAGCCGCGATTCCCGCGCTTTGGGATTGGTGCGGATCGGCACGTTGACCACCGCCAATCGCCGCTGGCCGGCCTGCACCGCGTGCTCGGCAGTGTGGTCAAAGCCGGTAAAGGTGGTCAACTGCAGTGCCGCCTCGCGGCTGAAGGCGCGAAAACCGCTGGCCACATCCGGCAGGTCGATGGTCGCCATCCGGCTGATCGCCCGGCTGCCGAAGCTCTGAAGAAACCGTTTGATCGGCGAAAAATGGCCAATTTCCCCGGTCTGCCTATCGCCGATGACGATTTCCGCCCGTCCTTCGAGAATCGGCCGAGCCAGCGTATCTACATCCCCCCCGTAGTACTGATTGTCGCCATCGGTGTTGACGATGATATCGGCGCCCAGCTTGAGACAGAGATCAAAACCCGCCTTGAAGGCGTGGCCCAGTCCTTTGTTCTGAGGAAAGCGAATCACGTGATCCGCTCCGCACTGCTCCGCCATCTCGCTGGTGCGGTCGGAGGAACCGTCGTCGATCACTAAGATTTCGACCTGGTCGACCCCTTCGATCTGCCGCGGAATGTCGGCGATAGTGGCCGACAGCGTTTCCTCTTCGTTGAGACAGGGGATCTGGACGATCAGCTTCATGAGTTGCGGAATTCTCCTCTACCAGTAGCGCTCTAAATGGTACTGGCCGGGCGACTTTTTCGAGTGCTCGGAAAACCCTTCCCGCTGGAGAATCTCCTCCATCGTCTCGATCATCGCCGGATTGCCGCACAGCAGTACGTGGGTATTCCCGGGCTCCGGATGAAACCCCCAGGCCTCTTTCAAGATGCCCTTGGTCCACACATCCTGCACGTAGCCACTCTGGCCGTTCCACGGAGTCGGTTCCTGTTGAGGACGGCTGATGATCGGTATATAGGCGAGCGTGGACCAGGCCTGCTCCAGCATGACCAGCTCGGAGCTGTAGCCCAGATCCCACGAATGGCGTGCCCCGTGGATGACCGCCAGGCGCCGCCGGGTCTCCTGATTCAACATGGTGCGCACCATGCTCATATACGGAGCGATCCCGGTCCCCGTGCTGACCAGAGCCACGTTCGCCTCGGATGGCACCTCATCTAGGGTGAAACGACCGGTGATCTTGGGCCCCAGAAATACCGGGTCTCCGATTTTCAGGTTGAAGAGCCTGGGGGTCAAAGCCCCGGAATAGACCAGGGTTATGTAGAACTCGAGATATTCCCTGGCCACCGAGGAAGAGGCGATCGAATACGCCCGGGAGATGATCTTTTCGGGATCGGACGCTTCCTCCTCCGGATCGGTGCCCGGAGCCCGGGGCGCAGCCCCGGGAAGTCCCAGCACGGCGAATTGACCCGGTTTGAAATCGGGCAGCTCCCAACCGTCGGGCACCACGCGGATGATGATCAACCCCGGAGCGACCTCGCTACGCTGGGCAACGATGGCATTGAGCGCTTTTTTTGCCATGGGGACCCCTTTCTCTCAGCTTTTCTGCTTCTGTGCCAGGTGGTCCTTCATTTTCGCAATCAGTTCATCGTCGTCGGCGCTCCCGGCGACCAACTCGAGGAATTCCTCGCCCGACATCTCCACCTCCTTCAGGAAATTTTGATCGGCCGGACAGGGATAGATGTAGTCGCCGATGCGATCGGCCAGCTTGGCCCGCGCTTTGTCGGCAATGCGCGCCAGCCAGGGAATGTCGCCGATGACCATACCCCGAGCCCGCGGTTTGAAATCGAAGACCTGCGAATCGCTCATACCCGAACTCCACTCCTGTGATGGTGAATATTGCTAGCGCTAAGTTGATTCTGTTCAGCAAAAAAAAGCCCGCAAGCGCCCCACCAGCGGCTCGTCGCTCAGCGGCTCTGCGAGCATGGCGTGCAGCTGCTTCAGACGCTGCCGGGGGTTCTGCCAGACTTCCATCAACCGGACGTTGGTCAGTTCATCCGGTCTCGCCAGCGCCCGACCGAGCATCGCCGCCCCGTTCAGACAGAACACCAGATGATGACCGTCCAGCACACCGGCATCGCCACCTTGGGCTTCGTAAAACTCCACACTCCGCCGCTTCAGCAGCGACCGAAAACGTCCGTCAGCACGCCCGCTCCCCAAACTGGTGGAGTACTGCATCAGCCGTCGCTCGGACCAATCCCAGCCGATCTTGGCAAATTCGATAAAGCTGAGCCGCCCCGTATCCAGATCCACCACTACATTGCGAGCGTTGTAGTCGGTGCTTCCCAGCGCCGGCCGACGCGCGCCCAGCCGGACCACCAGTTCCCCCAGCAGTTGCCGCGCCTCGATCAGGTGAGATGGAGCGCCGGCCAACAGATATCTCAATCCCTCCCCGGCCCGTTTCCCCGCCGCCTCCCAGTTCGCCGCCAGCGCCGGTCGATCAGCTCCCGGAGCGATGTGCGGCGCCAGCTCCTCTTCCCGCTCCTGCAAACGCCTCTCAATGGAACAAAAACCCCGAATCAGCGCCTCGGTCCAGTCTTCCAGCCCCTTCTCCCCCCCATCCTGCACCACATCGTCCAGAGTTCGATCACCACAGTGCTCCAAAAAGATAAATTGTTGATCGTCATCGCCCCCCAAGACTCTCGGCACCGGACAACCGGCCGCTTCCAGCAAGTCGAGAACGCGCCGTTCCACAACGAGCAGATCGTGGGGACGCCCTCGGGTCATCCAGCCGAAGAGCTGCTGCTTGGCCACCAGGCACCGCCCGTCGGCGCAGTTGACGCGCCAGACGTCTACGTCCATCTCTTCCACATCCACGACCGCCGGCTGCCCCGGTAACAGCGCCGACACCCGCTTCCTCAAATAACCTTCCGGCCCCCGCAATTCCCCTTCGCAGACATTCCGGACCGCACGGCCAGCGCTCATCTTCAGGGCTCGTCGAAGACGATCACCTGAGCCATCACCTGCCCCGCTTGACATTTTAACTTCGGATTCTCGTTCATCGCCAGAAAGAGCACGCCGTCGCCGGCGACCACGAAATCGCATCGACTGCCTACGGCGAACGGTTTGCCGTCCCCGACGCGGGCGATCAGCGCCCCGACGCAGGTACCCGGCATCAGATAATCCTCACCGGCCGGTAGCCGGTAGACCCCGTCCGCCCCACACCAGACGATCTGGTCGCGCATATCCGGCGACCACACCCCTTCGACATCAACGACCACCCGCTGCCCCTTTTCCAGACGGATCAAACTGTCCTGCCACTGAGAACTGGGACGCACAGCGCGCATAATGGTTACCGCCACTTTTCCCTCCTCACCGCGAAGCGACAGATGTCGCTACATCCAGCATCTACAGCCATTTCCAACGACTGACTCGACGTGAGACATTGGCATATTAACGCATTGCCGCAGAAGTGTCAAGCAAAGAGCCGTGCGCTGAAAAACGGCATTGGTGCATCCTTTGCCAGAGCTTTAAATTTCATCTATGCGGGAGGAAGTGGTCACCTTCTTCCCACAACCGATCCTCCAGCCAGGGACCGTCTCCCATCGAGGAAATCAGATGAACTCATTCGACCAGCACCCCGATCTCCGCCTGCTAACAGACTTGCTGCAGATCCCCGCCCCTTCCGGCCGCGAAGAACGCATGGCCGCCGAAATCACCCACCGCATCTCCACCCTCGGATGCCAGGCACAAACCGATCCTCAGGGGAACGTATGGACCACAATCGAAGGCCGCGAACCATCGCTGGGCGCCGTCGCCGTCGCCAGCCACATGGACGAACTCGCCATGGTGATCACCGCCATTGAGCCGGATGGGCGGCTGCGCGTGCAGCGCAGCGGCGGGCTCCATCCGTGGAAGCTGGGTGAGTGCCCGGTCGAAATCGTCGGCGACGGCGAGGCAACCGTCCCCGCCCACCTGAGCTTCGGTTCGGGCCACACCAACGACCCGAAAGACCCGATCACCCAGTTCGCCAGCGGCAGCAGGGGAATCACCTGGTCCGACTGCCACCTCATCACCGGCCTGACCCCACAGCAGCTGCGCGCTGCCGGCGTCCGCATCGGCTCCTGCGCCGTGCCCATCCCCGCCGTGCGCGGTCCCCATCTCCTGGGACCGAAAGACGATCCCCTCGTCTCCGCCTGGATCCTCGACGACCGCGGCGGCAGCGTCACCCTGCTCCGCCTGCTGGAGCGCATTCAGGAGACCGACCTAATACCCCACCGCACCACGCACTTCTGCTTCACCGTTCAGGAAGAGGGCGGCCTTCTCGGCGCCAAAGGCTGGGCTCATCGCAATCCGGTCGAGATCTTCATCGCCGTCGATTCTTCGCCGATCCCGGCCGGAGTACCCCTGGAACTCGACGGTCGGCCGGCGATCTGGTCCAAGGATTCCGGAGCCCACTTCGACCAGCGCCTGATCCGCGAACTGGCCGTTGCGGCCGAACGGGCCGGCACCGAATTCCAATACGCCGTCTATTCGGCGGCCGCCTCCGACGCCACCGGCGTGATCGGCAGCGGCCTGGCCCCCCGTGCCGCCACCGTCGGCTATCCGCGCGCCAACTCCCACGGCTACGAACTCTGCCGCCTGAGCGTCTTTGAGCACCTGACCGCCGCGCTTTTCGCCTACCTGGAAAATCTGGAGTAGGTACCGATGGCCTCGCCGCTCGACAACCTGCGCAATTCCCGCATCGCCCTTCTGGGGTTGGGCGTGGAAAATCGCGCCCTGGCCCGCTTCCTGCAGGAGCGCCACCTCTCCTTCTCCATCTGCGACGCAAGACCACCAGACGATCTCAATGACCTCGAGCGGGAATACGGCGATACCCTTCGAGAATGGCATCTGGGACCGGCGTATCTGGACACTCTCGACCGCTTCGACCTGATTTTCCGCACCCCGGGTATCAGTCCGCTTCGACCTGAACTACAGCGCGCCCGGAGCCGCGGTACTCACATCTCCAGCCAGACCCGCCTCTTCGCCGCCCTCTCACCCGCGCCCCTTCTGGGCGTGACCGGCACCAAGGGCAAGGGCACGACCAGTTCCCTCATAGCCGAGATGCTGTGCGACGGCCCCTATCGTCAAGTCCACCTCGCCGGCAATATCGGACAGCCACCTATTGCCTTCCTCGACCAGCTGAGCGATCGCGATCTGGTCATTCTCGAACTTTCCAGCTTCCAGCTGATCGACTGGGAGACCAGTCCCCACATCGCCGTCGCCCTCAACGTCACCCGCGACCACCTGGATTACCACGCCGACCTGGACGAATACATCGCCGCCAAGCGCAACATCGCTCGCTTTCAGACCACCGACGACTGGCTGATCGCCGACCGGGACTGCCCTACGGCCCGCACCTTTGCCGACACCAGCCGGGCCCGCCAGCTCTCCTTCAGCGCCGTCGCCGAGGTGGAAGCCGGCGCCTGGACCTCGGCAGACCACCTCCAGCTCCATCGCCCAGACTCCGTTAGCGAACCGGTCTGTGCCCTCTCAGCGATCCTCCTGAAAGGCCGCCACAACTGGAGCAACGCGGCGGCAGCGGCGGCAGCGGCCATGGCCGCAGGTGCGACCACCGAACAGATCGCCGCCGGCATCCGCCGCTTCAGAGGCCTGCCGCACCGCCTCGAAAAAGTCGGCACCTTCGGCGGCATTACCTGCTACGACGACTCCCTGGCCACCACCCCGGATGCGGCCGTGGCCGCCATCCGCGCCTTCGATCAACCGCTGGTCCTCATCGCTGGCGGCTCTTCCAAAGGAGCCGATTTCGCCGAACTGGGACGAATGATCGTCGGCGCATCCATCAGAGCGGTCATCCTCATCGGAGAAGAGGCCGACCGCATCGAGACGGCGATCCGCACAGCCGGAAATTTCACCGGCGATATCGACACCAGCTGCGACAGCATGCAGGCCGCCGTCACCTCGGCCCGGCGACACGCACAGACGGGAGACGCGATTCTGCTGTCGCCGGCCTGCGCCAGCTTCGGCATGTTCGCCAATTACAAAGACAGAGGAGAGCGGTTCAGGAATGAAGTAATGCGTCAGGGCAGTACAAAAGCAGAACCTCTGTAAAGCTATATGTTGTAATGGAGCCCACATTCCTTGTGATCCCCGCCCTCGGCCGGCTGGCTGTTCTCGTTGAACCAGCGCCAGCGTCCGGCGCGCTTCGACTCGCCCGGACGAGTCGGCGTCGAGCAAATGACGCAGCCAAAGCTGGGATACCCCTGCTCGTAGAGCGGGTGGACCGGAATGTCGTTTCTCTCGATATACTGCAGCAGGCGTTCCTCACTCCAATCCGCCAGGGGGCTCAGTTTGAGGATCTTGCGCCTGGTGCCGTATTCCGGCACCAGGTCGGCCTTGCTGGCCGTCTCTTGCCGGTGGGCTGACTGATCTCTTCGCAGCCCCGTGATCCAGCAGTCGACGCTTTTCAATAACTCGTTGTTCGGCTTCACCTTGCGCACCTGACAGCAGTATTCCTGTTTCTCTTTGGAATCGAAGAACAAATACTCTCCGAAACGCTCGACCATCCGTTCGACCATCTCCTCCTTGGGCCGTATGATCTCGATGGCGCATCCATAGCGTGCCTCGATCTCGCGGATGAAAGCATAGGTCTCCGGCTGCAGACGCAGCGTGTCGATGGTGGCAAAACGCAAATCCAACCCCAGCGCACAGGCCATATGGATCATCGCCGTGCCAGTGTATTGAAAACTGGTGTTAATCACCCCCCGCCCCGGAAAGGCCTGGCTGGCCCAGCCGAGTAGTTCCTCGGCCGACATCGACTCGGACGCCAGATCCCGCGCGTACTGCTCCAGCTGCCGGTTTCTCATCTCGACCGGCTCTTCTTCCTGCGGTCTACTCCGTCGCACCTGCGCTTCGGCCATTGCCCCTTATCTCCATCGAACAGCTCGGTTTTCGCAAAAAGGATTTCTAATATACAGGCGAGGACCTTTTTGGAAAGATCGGGAAAAGGCGGGACCCTTCCATTTTTCTCTTGACATTGTCGAACCGGAGGAAGTTCTTTGTCAGAACAAAAGAAGAGCGCGGCCTCCTTCAAAGGAGTGACGCACTTCCAGTGCAGCGCGAAACAGGTGTCAGATGATTAACCGACTTTTCTTCCACTGACCTGAATGCGATGAGGCTCAATCCCAGACATGGCGGGGTCCAGTATCCCGTCCGGAGTGCATTCGCACGTCCGCACCAGCTTGCACACCCGTCCCGGCTGCGAAACGCCGGTCGGCAGTGCGCCCGGTGGACGTGGGTCGACCGTTGCGGCCAGCGCGGCGAGACCGCATTCTCCCGTCTGGACAACACTGTGTGCGCATACGAGACGGGCCCGCTCGCCGGCGGACATAGAGCGCAGCAGCGGATGGAACGGGTCGACGTTTCGGCCCTAATCCCTGCAGCCCGAGGCAAACCCGGAGGTTAGAGAACTGATTATTCTCGACCGTAGGGTTTCCTCCTACGGTTTTTTTTCACAGAAATCGTCGACAAGGCTGCAGGCTCTGAAACAGAGTTTGCAGCCTTTCTTTTTTGCCCGACAGTCCGAATTGGATACTCGAACTGAGAACGTGCATCCAATAACGAGGGATGTGATGGAAAAGATCGCCAGAGAACGACTCGAACGCGTGGCTCGCATCTACGCCAGTAACCAGGATGCCTGCCAGGCGCTGGGAATCGCCGCCGGCACCTTCAGCCGCCTCTGCCGCCAGTACGGGATCGAAACCCCGCACGCCAGGCGCCACCGTCGGCGTCGCCCGGTTCATCGCAGTGAAATTTCTTACTGAGATATAGAGATAGATACAGATGGCAATAGACAACCAGACCAGACTGCTGGAACCCGTAGAAGAGCGCATCGGCGAAGAGATCATCAACGCCCTACCGGCTGGAGAGGAGATGCTGATCCGCGCCTCCTCCGATATGAAAGAGGACGGCTGCTTTGGCCGGCAGTGGATCGTCGTCACCCCTCGCCGGGCCCTCGTCGTACCCGCAGATGGGATCGCTGCTGCAGTCGACGTCCCCGTCGATCAGATCCAGCTGGCTCGCACCGAACCCCTGGTAGGGGGAGGGTGCCTGGAAATCGAGCGGGTCGATGCTCCCACCCTGCTCCTGCCCTACTCCAGCTCCATGGGCGCCAAGTTTTCCGAAGTGGCTCGCGGCCTGGAACAGCTGCGCAAAGGGGAGCCGTTCCACATCAACCCGGAGTTGGACCGGCTGCGCTGCGACAAGTGCCATCGTCTGCTGCCCGAAAAGAACGGCATCTGCCCGGCCTGTATCAAAAAACTGGCTACCCTCAAGCGCATCACCGGCTACATGGCTCCCTACA
>Ga0233437_1003508_pt1 | contig 20467 bp, 15 predicted proteins | sample SI_122_August201_FD_182714 | JGI IMG/M metagenome (GOLD analysis project Ga0233437, IMG submission 182714) | Seawater microbial communities from Saanich Inlet, British Columbia, Canada - SI_122_August2016_200_MG | ecosystem: Environmental > Aquatic > Marine > Inlet | place: Canada: British...
TTAACAGCAACTATGCGGAAAGTCCCTCAGCTCGGGACATTTCCCAAATTGTTTATTATCCTTCGGATATAAACAACTTCGCATAGTTGCGATGTTAAGAGAAATTTTTCCATTGCCTTTACGATGGTAACGTTGTATTTTCTTACTACTTCATAGACGATAAATCCAATTGTCGTAAAGGTAAACCGAGACTTCTAAACGGGGCTAACTTCGTTAAATCGGGAAAAGAAAAAACTAACTAAATTGCTAACGCAACTTTGTATAACATTGATTTAACGACTTCATTTCATTACGTCCAAATTTTTTATTACTTTAAAGTGGGGGGATTTCAGTCTTTCAGACATATAGACTGCTACGCAGAATTTAATTTAATAGAGGGGGCGAGAAAACTAAATGGACTTTCGTCCTTCTTTGACATCAATAATGAATGCTAAAAATGCTTTCTTAACATTGTCTGCTCTAAAACCTAATTTGATCTTATGAGATATATTTGAAAGTTCTTTCTTAATCATATCTGAAATACTAAGTTCTCCTTTAAGTTCTTCCATAAGTTCACCTAAAAAGCCTAATAAACTCTGTAATTCGTTCTTGAAATTTTCTGTACTTATGTTTTCTCCATTGCTAGTAAAGATTAAATCTCTCAAATCATCATAATATAGGTTTGCGTGTGCAATGGCATTTCTTGAAGCAATTCCTTTAAAAGTTGATTTATCATAATCTTCAATAAGATTATATTGCTTCAAAATTTCAAATGAATGAAAAAGAGTTGGATGTTTGTTATCGTCAAATTTTTTTAAATAATCTTTAATTTTCTTAGTATCTTGTGTTTCTTCGCTATTAACTATAGGTAAAACCAAATATCCAACATAGGCTGAAATAATTTCTATTATTTGTAAAAAAAGATATAATCTTAATGAGATGTCAATTACTTTCTGGTTTTTAAGAAAATCATCGTTCTTTTCCATCTCTTCCATTAATTTTGTAACAAAATAGAAGTTTCCCGATAAATTCAAAATTATATTGAAATTGTGATTTTTTCTTTTGGCTAAAACGGAAATTATTTTTTTATCAGTTTCGTTAACATTTACTCTCTCTTTTACAGCACTTTCAATTAAATCAAGAGGAGCATAATTAAAATCATTTGCAATCTGATTAAATACATTCTGAATTTTTACAAAATTAAGAGATTCAATCGCATCATCTAACAATTTTATTGATTTATCTTGTAAGTAACATGTGGGAATTGCAATCATATGCTTCTTTTCTATAGAAGATAAAACAATATCAACGAAGCTTTTAGAACTCATCTTATTTCACAATTACAAGTATCAACCCATTTACAAAAACCACATTCTTCAGAGGGGGCGGGCAATTCTCCTTCTAAAACTTTAACTGCATTTTTGAATATCTTCTCAGCATTCTTAACATCATTCTTCATCTTAATGATATCTGTATTAAAACAGACATGACCATTAGGCTCAACTTTATGAGGATGATAGAAAACTAAATAAGTATATTCTTCAGTTTCATAGCCATTTTTCCTTAAAAGAAAGTTGTAAATATCCATCTGATCTTGATAGTGTTCGTGAGTATCTTCTTTTAGAGGATAACCTCTTGTTTTATAGTCTAAAACGACTAGCTTTTTACCTCTTACGAGAATATTATCAACTGCTCCACGAAATAGATTTCCTTTCTTGTCAGTCCATTGAATGCCTTTAAAGTTACTTCTCCAAATTTTCAACAATTCATCATCATCAAATAATTTATATCCTTTCAACTCAGACAATTCTGGAGGCAATTCTCCTTTTTTCATAAAATTATCAAAATGAACTTTTAAAATCTTATCCATCCCATTAGGAAGAGATGGGAATATTGAATCTGGACGTTTGATATCTTTGTTAAACTTAAGCCAAAAACATCTAGGACAATCTTTTAGTAAACTTAATGATGATGGGCTGAATTTATAAGTCATTTTATCTTTCTCTGACCTCTTCAATTCTTATTTTTCTTTTTGAAAGCTTTCTAACTTCTGCAACTAATTCGGGGGTGGATTCAATATTTTTCTCTCTTAATCGTATACTTACTTCTTCGCTAATCTCTTTATTTGTTATTTTTCTTCTATTGTTATTTCTGCATTGTCTTACTGCTATTGCAATTCCAATTATCCCAATCAATGTTTGAATAATATCTGTGTAAGATATTGCAGAAGAAATTTCTAAAGAAAATGGGGATTGTTTTGAAATTCTTTCAACATTTAGAGCATCTTTTTGTAAAAGTTTTGTCCGATAATAATATTTTAAAGATTTTTTATTTTCTTTATTAAGAACTAAGATTTTGTAAATATTGTTTATATTATAACACAATTCAGATAAATCCGATAGTGTAAACTGATCTTCTTTTGAATGAATAATTAATTTCTTCATTTTCTATTAAATTCCTCAACAATCTTAATCTCTTCTAGAATTAAATCATAGAGCTTGTAAACTAATTGATCAATCTCTTTCTCTAATCTTTTTACTTTGGCTTTTTTGTCAGGATTGTCTAAATAATCGTCGTCTTTGGTTATAGAGAGGATTTGATCTACTAATGCAATTATTTTTAGTTCTAATGACGGATTTTCTTTATATGGCAGCCTTAAAATTTGCGGTGAATTGATAGAAAAAAAATCGCCACCAATTTTCACTGATGGATTTTGAATTGCAAAAACCCATTGATACAATTTGGAATTTAAAAGAGCTAATAGAAACTTATAATTTTCTTTTATCTTTCCAATAGCTTTAATACCATAAACCCCAATAAAAACAGAACCTACATTATCCAAAACTGCGGTGATTCTAGTATCATTACCTCTAAATAAGATTTTTGGTACAAAACTAAAATCTTTCCATCTCGAATCAGAAACTGCTCCTGGCTCATTAACAAAATAGGGTTCCTTAATTAATAAACCTAATGTTCTAACTTTCTTTTTTATATTAATATGATAGGGAGTAAGATTAGAACAAACTAATAATCTAAGAGAATTTTTAACATTTTTTTCAGTCGTAATATATTTTTGCCAAGCATGATAATCCTTTGCCCTAGGAGTACCACAAAAAATTTGGTTTTTAGTAATTATATCTGAAAGAACCTTACTATTGCTATATATTTTATCTATTATTATTTTGTTATCGGGATGTATTAATTCAATTAAATTATTTTCTTTGGCTATTTTGTGTTCTATTTCCATTTCATCATAATCTTGATTAATATTTTTTATGGTTCTCGCAAATTTAGCTTTTATCAATCCATCCTTTGGACTTTTCATAATTATAGAGATTAATGGATATGTCGCAGCATCAAAAATGTCTTTTGCCCTAGAAATATCAAATAATTCAACTATGGTATTATTTAAAATTAATTCTCTTATTCTTGAACCATATTCCCTAATTAAATATTTGTCTGGGGTGATATAAGTCATAACTCCATTAGCTCTTAGTATATTTAAGCTCTTTTCAAAAAATAAAATGTATATGTCAAAATCTTTAAATGCAGAATAATAATTTCGTTTAATTTGTTCTTTATATTCTTTATCTTGTTTGTGAATTCTAATATACGGCGGATTAGCAATAACCACATCAAATCCTGGGTTTTCTCTTTGAAAAACTTCTGCAAAATATAATTTCCATAAGAAAAATGGTTTTGATTTATTCTTTTTGTATTTAGATAATTTCTCAATCGCTTCTTGGTTGCCCTCTTCTTTCAAAGTTTCTTCAATCAAATCCCATTCCAGTTTATCAATCTGGTCTCTATACTGCTTCTTCAACTTACGATTTTGCTCATTGAAGAATTTTTGCTGTAAACTTTTTAATTCTTTTAATTTCACTTGAGATTCTTTAATTCGGCGAGAGATTGAATCGCTTAAAGTTGCTTGAGAAGATTCTCTATCTCTTTGTGCCTCTGTCTCAATCTTTTTTCTCTCGCGTTCCAATTTCTTCAATTCTTTCTCAAAGTCATCTCCTTTGTAATCATTATACAAATCCCTGATTTTCTGACCTATTTCTTTCAATTCTTTGGCAAAATCACGTTTAGTTTCACCTAATAATTTCTCATCAAAAAGTTTCTTCCCTTCAAATTCTTCCAAAAGAGAATTTCCACACATGATTTTATGATCTAAGTTAGGAAGTGGCTTAATATTCTTCATATCTAATTCATCAACAATTAAAGATAACCAAAATCGTAATTTAGTAATATCAACCGCAGAACTTTCTATATCTACTCCATATAAACAATTTTCAATAATTTCTCTCTTTAAATCGTATTCGTTTCTTTGCTTATTCAAGAATATAGACAAAGTTGACCTAGCTTTAACAATTTCATTAAGCATTCCAACAGGGAATGCTCCTGAACCAACAGCAGGATCAACAACTTTAATATTTTTTAGTAAATCATCAATCTTTTCTTTATTTTCAACGATAGATTTAGGCAAACTTAACTGATTAATCAATTCTTTGACTTCTTTATCAAAAGTTAAAGCGTTAATAATTCCTTTATTCAGTTTATCTTGCTTTGATCTAATTTCTTCTAATACTCTTTCATCATTAGAAGTTGCAAAATCTCCTAATTGGATAAACTTTTCAATATCTTCTCTAGAAATAGAAATATTTGTCTCTAAATAATTGATTAAAGATTGCTGACACATATAATGAACTATTTCACGAGGGGTGTAAAATGCCCCTTTACTCTTCCTGTCAATAACATCAAGTAGATTTTCAAATACTTTTCCAAGCATTTCTGGATCTACTGCAACTTCTTTTTCTAATGGTTCATCTTCCTTAACTGTAAAATTAAATCTGTCAAAAACAGAAAAGATAGTACCAAAGATAGAATTATCAAGAACAATCTCTGTTCCAGCCCAATCATAATCATTTATCGGCTCAAATAATCCACCATTTAAAAATGGGATTTTACATTCAAATAAACGATAATAATCGTCATCTCTTTCAGTAGCTAAAGCTTCATAAAATAATGGTTCTAAAATGTCATTAAAGAAGTTATCATAATGGACTATTTCTTTATCAAACAATCTTCTTAAGAAATTCTTAGGTCCAGTTCCCCATTTTTCAAATCCCCCATTATCATTTTTTACAACTCCGAGCCAACCTTTTTTCTGTAAGAAATAAATAAAAACAATTTGTCCCAGTAATTTCTTAGCAAAATCAACAGTAGAGATATTTCTTTCTTCAAATTCTTCCTTAACGTGTTTATCTTTGCTAATTACATTTTCTAAAGATTCTCTTAATTTTAAGAACAATTCCTTATATTCCAAGAAGAATTCTTTAGTTACATTATCAATACTAAATGAGTTCTCAATTTCTTTTAATGATGGACTGACATCTTCTTCCATAATCAATTTTAGAAATTGTCTTCTGCATGTATGGTTAGGTTCATTTACTCCAACTAAAAAAGAATATCTTTTTGCTGGAGTTAGTTCTTTTTGTGGTTTAACTTTTCCAGATTCATCTTTTACAAGATTATACTCCATTTTAACAAAAGAAAATCGCCAATCTTGCGGATCATCTCCATAAAAAGCGACTAAAGCAGAATCTTTCTCCGCATTTCCAAGATATTTAGCAATAAAATTTCTTTGCATAGTTCTAGCTCTATCTCTAGAACTGGCTTTCTTTAGTTTAACAACAAGAACATCAATTATTTTTTTAGAACTATCTTTATAACTTCCTAATAATTGATAAGAATCAATATAATCTTGATATTCTTTCCAGACACTCCAGCTTTTTGGATTAAGAGCAAAATTATTGAATAATTCTTTGACAAAATGAGTATATTGATTTACATCAAAATCTTTATTAAAAGTATCATCCAGTAATTTTATTGCGCTTCTTTGATCCATTTTTATTTACCAATTAGATATTCTGATAAGATTACTTCTCTTGGTCCAGTTGTATCTGCGGAACTTTTTACAAAAGTTCCCTGGAATACATCTTGAGGAATTCCGCCTTTGATTTTAGCTAAAATTTTAAGTGGATTAATCTCTCCCTGCACTTCTTTTAAAATTCTTTTAATAGTTGCTTTAGCTATTCCACCCTCATTTAACAATCTTAGAATATCATGTAAGAAATCTTCGTCGTCATCAGTAAATTCTTTAGATTTAATGATTGCTTTGATTGTTTTTCTTAATTTTGATTCATGACTTCTTCCTCTGGAACCAGTTAATTCTTCCCCTTCTTCCATAAATACAGCATTGAATTCTTTTTTGTTTTCTTCCAGATGCTTATAAAATTCTGGTACTAATTTTTCTCTTTTAATTTTATCATCAGCTTCTAAAATCTCAGCCGCTTGGAAGAAATCAACTTCTTCAATAGAACTTCCTTTATTCATGAATATTTTTCTTAATTTACCCTTCCTAAAGAATGTCATCACTGAATTATAATTCTCAGAATGTTTCTTAGCACTTCTTGACTTCTTAGGTAATCGCTTAATCTTTTCAAACAAATCTTTTTGATTGTCTCTTAAGTCTCGTAAGAATTTCAAATATCTTAACTCAGGGTCATCTTCTTCATCTTCCCCAGTAATGAGTTTCTTAGAAGTTAATTTTGCAAATAAATCATGAGATTTAACTTCTTCATCAGTTAATAATTTTGCATCATTTCCTAGCATTTCAATAAAAGCAGCAATTTTAGATTCTGCTGCTTCTTTCAAGCTTATGTTTTCATTAATTGGACCTGCTGGAAAAAAATTATAAGTGTAAATTGTATCAAATGGTGGATTCTTGCTAACCCTATTAATACGTCCTACTCTTTGCATCATCCTAACTGGATTCCAGGGGATGTCATAATTAATTACAACGTTTGACCTGTGTAAACTAACACCTTCTGCTAAAATATCAGTTGTGATTAATATCCTAATATCATCTTTTTGTTTCTTTTTAGGATAATTAGCATCATAGTTTTCAATGATTTGAGTTCTAGAAAATTCAGATGATTTAGAAGAAAATGCAGTTACTTTATTATCAAATTTAGGGTTTAGTTTTCCTTCTAAGTATTCAGCAGTTTCTTTTGATTCTGTAAAGACAATTAGTTTATTTTGTTTCAAAGTTTTATCTTTTTTCAACTTTTCAATGAAAGTGTCTAATTTAGGATCAGAATTAACATTTTTCCATAACGCTTCAATTTTCTGAAGTAACTTATAATCCGCTTCTAAATCTTTAATTAATTCAGGTTTGAAATCTTTAGATGAAAACTCCTGTGCTTTTTCTTTTTCAATGAGTTGTTGAATTGATTCTACATCATCATTTTCTAAAAATTCAAACACTTTGTTAATATGTTTCTTACTTAAGAATACTTTTCCTTTAGTGAATTCTTCAATAAATCGCTTATACGAATAAATAAATCTTGTTATTGATTGTTTAAATGCAAAAAAACTGCTTTCTAATCTCTTAAGCAATAAAATCTTCATGAATTTACCCATGTTTTTCTGAGGAGTTTTTTCATTCTCAGCTAATTCTTCTTTAAGATATAATAATGGTGTATATCTTGCGTATTTGAAGTCTTTAATGATTAAATCTAATGTTTTGGTAAATATTTTATCCAATTCCTCGTCAAAATGATAAACTATTGGTTGAGGATCATCTACTTCTGGAAATTTTAATCCTTGCTGTTGCAAATCTTTTCCATAATACTTAGAAATGACTGTTCTTGTCCTTCTTACCATTAAATATTGTAAAACATTTTCTCTAATTTCTTGAGCATTTTCTTGAACAATTTTAAGATATTCATCTTTATCTCTTTGACGATCTAATCCTTTAAGATTATTTTGTAATTTTTTGAAATATTTTTCTAAATCTCTTACTTTAGGATTAGGCAAAGTTGATTTATGGGAATTCTGAAATAATTTTACTTGACTAAGAATATCTAGAGGAGTATTGTTCAATGGTGTCGCAGAAACCAAAATGACTCTTTTACCCCTGCATATCTGGAATAATTTTTCATACATCTGCGTATTTTCAGTTCTAAATCTATGTGCTTCATCAATAAAAATATTTTTATATTTCTCTGTCCCTCTTTTAATAATCTTATCTAACTTACCAAGAGATTCAAATTCTGCTTTTCTTACGCCAAAGTCAAAGAAAACATTAGGCCAAGAACCCGGATTAGTTTTGTCAAGCAAAACAGGAGGAGCAATAACCAAAGTTCCCCCATCTAGCTGTTGAGCTAACATTGCAGAAATAAATGTCTTACCAAGACCAACGACATCAGATACAAAAACTCCGCCATATTCATCTAATTTTAATTTTGCATCCCTAACGGCATCTTTTTGATACTCTAAATCCATAAAATTATCCGGCGTGTGTTCTTTAAACAACTCATCTTGATCTAGATTAATTTTCTCCTTAAGAAATTCGTAAAGAAATTTTAAATATAATTGCTGAGGAGTTATTTCATCATTTAGCCAAGTCTTATTTTTAATAGTTTCAACATATTTTTCTGAAACATCAACAGCATTTTCCCAAAGTGCATTAAATTTGTCTAAAGCAAATTTATGATCTTCTGGACGAGGAAGTTCAACATTGAATTCAAGATTATTTCTTAATCCAGATTGTGTGAAATTACTTGAACCCGTGATTACTCTACCAATATCCCTATCTCCTTCTTTGAATGACATGATGTAAACTTTAGCATGAATTTTTTCAGCAGGATAAACTCTAATCTCTAATTTTCCAGAGATTAACCATTCTATAAATTTTTGAATACCATCCTCTACCTCAGCAGTATCTTTTGATTTTTCCATCTCTTTAACAACTTGAGATGAAAATTCATCTTTAGCTTCTTTGTGAGAATGAGGAAGTGTCTGTTGAAGCTCTTTTGATTCTTGGATTAAGTCATAAGTTCCTTTATTTGTGCTAATCCCAATAAGAATTCTAATTTTATCTGTTTTTTCTAAAGATTTGTATAAACCATGAAAACCACTTGCATAAAAGTAACCAACTAAACAATCAAAATTCTTAGTATCTTTAATTAAAGTTGCAAAACGAGTAGTTAATTTTTGATCTCCTTCATTCGTTATAAATGTAAGATTATTCATATTTCCCGCCCCCTCTTCTTTAACTCTTCTTCCATACATTTCTCAAACTGACGAGATACAATCCAACCCTCATGCTTACAGAGTTCTCTATATTTATCATATAATTTAGTATTAACCTTCAATGTGATATTTTTGCTTTCTTCCATTCTCGCCCCCTCTATAACTAGACTAAACATAAATAACTGCACATATTTATAAATATTACTGTTCTGAACTATTCTCGCCCCTTATTCTTGTTCTTGATGGCTCACTGTGTTCGCTTTGATTGAACTGAAATCCCCCCAGTCCTAACGGACATATAATCTGCTTCGCAGTAATTGATTAGAATTAAAGTAATAAAAAACTACGTTAGCCCCTAAAGTCACGGCAATGGAAAAACTCTCTTCATTCCCTTCGGTCATTACGAGCCACGCTGCGCTCTCACGTCGCTTATTAATCTCTACGAGATTATAAGCTTTGGTTCGGGTCTCTTAACAGCGATTATCCGAGAAATCCCTCGGCTCGGGATTTCTCCAAATGCTTTAATGTCCTTCGGACTTAAAGCACTTCGGATAATCGCGATGTTAGACGAAATCGAGAAAAGGGCTAATACATTTTAAAGTAGGGCAAAACTTTTATAACCACATAGTTTTTCAATAATAATATGGTAGTAAAAATCACTTATTTTGTTCATGGGACTACAACTGACAATCAAAAGGAAATCTCTTCTGGTTGGTTTGATGTAGAGTTATCTGAATTAGGTATTCAACAATCAAATGAACTTTGGGATAAAGTCAAAGACAAAAATTTTGATATTGTTTTTTGTTCTGACTTAAAACGGGCTGTGCATTCCGCAGAATTAACTTTCAAAGATAAAGTTAAAATAATTCAAGATGAACGATTGCGAGAATGCAATTATGGGGAATATAATGCCCAGCCCTCAGAGATTGTTGAACCAATGCAAGAGGAAAATATTACGAAGAGATTTCCAGATGGTGAGTCTTATGAAGATGTTAAAAAGAGAATAAGTGATTTTCTTGATTTTTTGAAGAAAAACTATGATGGTAAATCGGTTGCCATTGTCGCTCATAAAGCTCCTCAATTAGCATTAGATGTTTTATTGAAAAATAAAACTTGGGAGCAAGCTTTCGCAGATGATTGGAGAAAAAAGAAAGCATGGCAACCTGGATGGGAATATATTCTTAAATAAAGTTTTGCCCTTTATGTATTTATTTGAAGGAACTTCGTTCTCGCACGCCCTTTTCTCGACTCACTCCGCTACGCTTCGTGCCACGCCTTGCAGGCTCTCCTCCTTTCAGTCGTCGGGTCGTCTAACAAGGATTATGAGGAAAATTCCTGCTGAATTTTCCCAAATTGCCTTCGGCAACTTCTCATAATCCTGATGTTATACGACATATTACTCGGGCACTCTTTTACTTTTTTTAGAAGAAGCGAGAAAACCTTTAAGACGTTACGCAAACCACATTGTTTAAATAGAAGTAAAATTTAATAGTTTATACTGATAAAAAAGAGGTTCAGATGGTTAATAAAAAACTTGCAGAATGGATTAAGTCTGAAGAATCACAGGGTTATTCCGAACAGCAACTAAGAGATTATCTCATTAATAAAAAATATAACAAAAAAGATGTTGAAGATGCAATTACATTAGCAAAATCTCATAAAAAATTCAATTTTAAAGAATTTATTAAACCAACACCATTAAAATTATTTTTCCCTGTTTTGTTTTTAATCTTAATCTTCGTTTCTTTTTTTGTTAATTCTGCTTATGCGCCAGACTTAGGAGAAACTGTTTGTAATATGGTTGGCTCAATGCAGGAATACCAAGACTTAGTTTCTCAAAGAAAAGAAACATCAAGATTTGATGCAGATCCAAATGAGATAATCCAACATTTAGAATCACAATTTACTCACATGCAAAAACAAGTTGAAACAAGTAAAGAACTTTATACATTTTTCAAGCCTCTTCTTTTTGGAAATGTTTATTTTTATCCAACAATGATTTACAAATTGAACCCTCTTTTCCCTGTGGCTTGTGAGTGGAATTCTTTTGAATCTAGAATCCCTTCAGATCTCAGATGTTCATATTATATTAATGAAGAAGATTACAATTGTGTCATAGATTTTCAAAATAAACAAGAAGATTCTGGAGCTGGTTTTATTGGAATGTTTGGAGAAGAAGTACCACCCTACAACAAAATTAATTTTGTAGATGTATCAATTAATGCCTTGTTATTAGGAGCAATAATTTACATAATCGTGTGTTTAATCTCTTATTTATTTGGCATACTTTCATTTAAAGATAATAAAATAAAATTATTGACAGTTCTTCTCCTATTAATTCTTCCTGCATTATCATTATTCTTAGGATTTGCTTATCCTATCTTTCTTTATCCATTAATTATCTTATTTTCAATACTTCTTTTTATCAAAAATAATAAAACACAAAAGAAAATTCTCTACATCTCAACAGCAGTTTTACTATTGCTTTTAGTTGGGGGAATTTTTGTTGGAAATATTTTAATGGATAAAACATTAGAAAGGCAAGCAACAAGAACTTATGAACCGCCACAATTTAAAGCAATTTATTGTGATAATACTAAAGTTTCAACTGCAGAAGAATTAAACATTGATCCAAATGAAGTTCCAACAGGAACAGCCCTTAAAATGTGTTATGAACCTTCTTGTGGGCAGATATGTGATAATCATTGTAAATCTATTGGGAAAGAGTCCTATTCAATGACTGAAATAGGAGTAGGCAATAATCCATTCTGCGTTTGTGGTTGTTAACCACCAGATAACCATCTAAAAAATATGTAGAATAACATAAACACAATAATTGAATAAATAATTAACTCAACAATAAATTTTACAGTTAATTCCACTGAACCTCTTTTTTCCATATTTGATTTATTATAATCTAATAGTTATTATAAATTTTACTCGCTTCTTAGGTAACGGTTTTCTCGCTTAGAAGTGTTAAAGTGATGGTGCTACGCACTAGAAAAAGAGTGCCCTGCGTCATACGCTGCGTTCCCTTCGGTCACTTGGGGACGCTGCGCTTTCGGCTATGCCTCACCCTCGTATAACAGCAACTATGCGGAAAGTCCCTCAGCTCGGGACGTTTCCCAAATTGTTTATTATCCTTCGGATATAAACAACTTCGCATAGTTGCGATGTTATACGCAATATTACTCGAAAGCAATTTTTAAATAGAAGTAACTATTTTATATTATTATGAAAACGCTCAAATTTCGTGAATCATTAAGTAAATTAATTTTACAGGGAGAAAAAAATACAACTTGGCGATTATTTGATGATAAAAATTTATCAGTAGGAGATGTTGTTTCTTTTTTAGTTTGGAAAACAAAAGAAGAATTTGCAAAAGCCAAATTAATCGAAGTTAAAGAAACAACATTTGGAGAATTAACTGATGAAGATTGGGATGGCCATGAAAAATTTTCATCAGATGAAGAAATGTATAAAACATATTCTAAATATTACAACCGCCAAGTTGATAAAGATAGTCCTGTAAAAATAATTAAATTTGAGCTACAATAAAAATTGCCTTCTGCGTCATACTGTCGCTTCATTTCATTCCGCGATTTTTTCTTGCAGAAAAAACGTATAACAAGGGATAAAAGGAAATTTCCTGCTGAAATTTCCCAAATTCGCTATGCGAACTTCTTTTATCCCTGATGTTAAATACAATCTTTTGTTACCTCTAACGAGGCTGGTGCCGTAAATAATAAAAATGCTATTGCCTTCGTTTATACGTCTAAAAACGGAAAGAAAACCAATTACTTCGTAACTGGATATAACATTGTATAAACGGTTCACTTCGTTCTCCCAAATTTTTTTAATGAATCTAAACGGGGGGAATCGGGTTAAATATAAAACTCTAAAATTTCACTAAACTGCTTTCCTTTGAATTTTTCTTCCCACTGAATCACTAATTCATCAATTCTTTCGTCTATTAATTCAATGAAGTTTTTGTCTAATAATCCAGAAGTAGCTTCGGAAACAACATTCATTACTTTTTTGAAATAATCATCTTCTTCGGCGATAAAGTCCCACAATTCTCTTCCAATCTTTGTCTGGTTTTCTGGATCTTCTAAGTTACCCATAATTTGAGCCGAAATTCTATCACGTCTTCCATACGTCATTCCAAGTAATGCCTTCTTTCCTTTTGCTTTAATTTTTGCAATTGTTTCATTTAAGCTGTGAACCATTCCAACATTCATTGTATTAGGCCCAGATTTAACTTGAATGTAATACTCTTCGGAACCTGAACACTTCTTCAAATCAAAGTTCTTTCCAGTTAAACTTTTGTCCCTTGAATCATTATCTTCACAACCAACATACTTAACCATTTTTTCTACACACATACCCCAAGAAGTAACTACGGAACGAGTTACAGATTGATATATCACAAATGAAATAATGTCTTTTGGTTCTGTAAGATCTAATGCTTCCATCAATAATGGGTTAATATCAATATTGTCTAAGTTCAATGCAGAAACCATTGAAACTTGTGAATGGATAAAGTCATAAGATAACTTAAAAAGCCAAGCCTGTCTTACTTCAAGAGCCGGTGGAATAATTTTTTTAACATCCATAATAGATTTGATTTGTTCGTCACTAATTATCCTATTATCTTTACGGTTTTTAATCTGAGAAAAATCTTCTGGTTTAGCCTCTAAAAATTCTTTGAGTGAATCAAAATTTTCAACAATAGCCCCTGCTTTTGATGGCCCAACACCAGAAGCCCCTTTAGCTAACTCATATATCAATTCATCTTCATATCTTTCTTTTAGTTCTGATAATTTCATCTTAAAAACCTTTTTCTATATGGCTTTTTATTTCTTTTCCTATTGCATTAGCTAATCTAATTGGAACAGCATTTCCAATTTGTTTATATTTTTGAGTCGTATTGCCATTAAAAATCCAACTTTTTGGAAACTCTTGTATCGCAGCATATTCAGCAACAGTTAATGGACGTAATTTACCTGGATGACACATATCTGTTCCCGGTTGTTTTGGTGAAGTACATAATGTAGGAGATGGTTGAAAGTAAGATAGTCTTCTAAAAAATCCAGTCTTTCCTCCACCCAATTTTAATTTTGCACCCATGGCTTCTTTCTGCAAATCGGGAGATAAGTTTTTCCAATAACCACCAGGAGGAATTAACTTAAGAAACTTTTTTCTTTTTTCATTATATTCCATACCTTCCTCATCTTGTTTTAGATTTCTGATGGCATCTCCAAGAGTTCGCCATTTCTTAATAGTATTACCTTCTTTAGAATGTGTTTTTTTAGGAAATGAAACTTTTTCATCATTTAATGTTCCAATAATAATTGTTCTTTCTCTCTTTTGTGGTGCACCATAATCTGCAGAATTTAATACCCCCCAATTGAGAGTATAACCTAATTCCTCAAAGTTTTTTCTCAACATATTTATGACTAAATTAGAATCAGAATCTCTTTTTGTAATATGAGGTTTTGGTTTTTTAGGGTCAGCTCTAATATATCTGAATTGTTTTACATTTTCAAATAAAAAAGTTTTCGGTTTAATCTCTTCTACTAGCCTTACAAAATCAAATATCAAAGTTCCTCTTGAATCTTTAATAGAACGCATTTTGCCCGCACTACTAAATGATTGGCATGGTGGACCACCAAAAATTAAATCCACTTCTCCTTTTTTCAAACCTGCTTTTTCAAGCAATTCTTTTGAAGATATTTCTTTAATACTCTTATCTATAATAATTGAATGAGAAGCGTTTTCTTTTAATGTAGAAACACAATGTTTATCATTTTCTACGCAAGCTTTGACATTAAATCCTGCTTTAGAGATACCAATATCTAAACCACCTGCTCCTGTAAATAAAGATATTGCATTTAATCCCATTTTCCACCACTCTTTTTATTCTATTAGTAATATGCACAATATATAAAGCTTACGTATACTTGTCCAGTGGGTAGTGGTTTATTCAATTTACTTATTTTCCCACTTAGGACAATAAAACTTCAATCCACACCACTTACATGGCGCATCATCTTCTACCCAATCAAACTTACCTTCAAAATCTTTAACGATTGAATCAGCACAATCAAGCAATTCCTTTTCAACTTCTTTGATGTTAAACCCTTTAGTTCTGTTATCGGGACCTTTAACTTCATCTCCTTCTATAGTCATAACAAGAGGTTTCTCTAATTTTAACATTTCAAGAACAACTTTCTTAACATTCATACCTTTTGCTCTAGCTGCTAATATATAATACCCTAATTGCCAATTTCTATGTTTAACAGCAAGAGAGCTTTTATTTGACTTGTAATCAATAATAACAACTCCTTCTTTATCAATATCAATTCTATCTGCAATTCCAAAGAATTTGTAACCATTTAACTCTAGAGGTAGCTTCTCTTCAACAAGAGATTTCTCATCATACATATTATTATTTCTCTCCCAGAAAACGTCAATCATTTTGTTAACTTCATCAAGATCAACGCCTTCCCATTCTTTCTCATTTGCCATCTTTGAGGCTAAATCATAAAACTGTTTTTTTGATGTAAAAACATTATTCACGCCATCTTCTAACACTTTATGAATAAACGAGCCAGCAGAAGCACCTGTCCACTCAAAATCTTTAACACGGGGCATCTGTAATAATTTAGATAATTCATATCTTTTTGGACAATCATGATAATCCAATAATGCAGTTGGCGAGAAAACGATTTTTGAATTATTAAATTTCATGCCTGATTTTTCTTCTTTATATGCCTCTACACTTTCTTTTAAAGATTTTGTGTCAATTTTAGGAATCATTTTGCTAAAATCATCAACTTCTCCCTCTCTAATTGCATAATATTCTATCATCCTAGAGAATATATCTTCAAAACTTTCACTGTCTAAAGCAGTAATTATTTGTTCTTTTAATTGCGACTTAAACTGCTCTTTTGTAGAATTTGGAGATAGTAAAACACTTGCTTCTTCTAAATCTTCTACAAAATTAATATCTTCATTCTCATCAAAATTAATTTCTTTCAAAAAAATTGATGGGACAGCTGAATTTTCTTCGCTATTATAGGAAGCAGCAAAAGTCATAATTAATCTTTTCTTTGCTCTTGTAAACGCAACATAACATAATCTCCTTTCTTCAACAAGTAAAGATTCTCTTTCATATTCTTTAACTACTTTTTCTACATCTGCTCCCTCAGGTAAGTTATCAATAATTTTTTTCCTATCTGGAAGTAATTCCTTTGGAATCAGCGGTTCATTACGTGTCCTAGTTAGAGGAAATCTATCTTGAGCCATATTGCTAACAATCACAGTATCAAACTGTAATCCTTTTGTTGCATGAATTGTCATTAAACGAACAGCTTCAACATCCTTCACTTCAGAAGCTGGAACATTAACACCAAGATCATCAAGGATCTCTAAGTATTTGATAAATTGCGTCAAACTCTTTGAATGAAGAAGATAATAATTCTCAGCTAATTTATAGAATTCTCTTAAGTTCATCATTGCTTCTACATTTTTAGTAGTCCGAGAATAACTAAACTGCCTATTTAATCCAACAAGATCATAAATGTCAAGAACTAATTGGGGCAGTGGCTTACTTCCATTTTTCATTAATTCAGATAACTTGTCAATAACTCTTTTAATTATCTTCTTTCCTTTTTCACTTAAATCTAAAGAGGGTAAACCTAAAATAATTGCTTCATCAATTGATACATTTTCATCTCTCTTCTTCTTAAGAAACCGTCCTATTTTGATAGAATCTGCTGGAGACAAACTATTGTGATAATGAAATAAATTCCACCAAGCCTGTTCTCCCGTCCCTGTTCTTTCACGAAGATTATGAAGAATTGCTAAATAAGATATAACTGTCTTAATTTCTTTTTGAGATAGTAGGTCTCTATAACCTGCCCCTATATATGATATCCCTTTAAACATTAATGCTTGTTCAATGACTTTACTTTGTGCATGGGTCCTATGAACAATACAAATTTCAGAAGCTGGTGTTCCCTTCTTAATCTCTTCTTCTACTAACTCTGCAATTTTTCGTGCTTCTTCATCAGAATTTTTTAATCTATAACACTCAACTTTATTTCCTTCAATTTGTTTAGCATTGTCAACAAAAAAACAATCATCCGGATTTTCATAATTATTTTGGATAAGTTGGTGAGAAACTCTAAGAACTGTATTTGGAGACCTATAACTCCTATTAAGATTGAATATGTCTTCTTCAGTTACTTCAAATATTTTCTTAAAATGCTCAAATATTTCTTTGTATGAACCTCTAAACCCATAAATAGACTGGTTTAAGTCACCAACAATTGTAATATTTTTATGGGCTCTAGCAAGAAATTCTATTAACTCAAACTGAAGTTTATTTGTATCTTGAAACTCATCTACAAAAACATATTTGTATTTTTGTGCAACATTCTCTGACCCAAAAGAACGAAATAGCTCAAGAACCTTATTATTTAAATCTGAATAATCTAAGTATTTTTTTTCTTTCTTAATTTTAACATACTTATCCCAAGCTTCTATAAAATCTTTATATCTAGTTAATTCTTGATAAAATGAAATAAGTTCTTTTAACTGCTTCTTTTTTTCTCTTATTTCTCTACGTTCTTCTTTTGTATCAGTAGGATTAAGATGTAGTGTATTTAACTCAAATTCTGCTTTCTCTACTTGTTCATCAATATTCTTACTAGCATCTTTCTTGAATTCCTCAAAAAAATTTTTGATGTCCTCAAGTGAAATGCCAAAATCTCTTGCTGTACTAATTGTAGCAACATATCTGTTTGCCCAATATGGAGTAATATCTAATTCTTTATGAAAAAGAACTTTTGCATCATCCGGAGGTAATATTTGAAAGTCAGGAGGTATTTTTATCAAACCACCATGCTCCTTTAAAATATCTGCACAAAACCCATGAAAATTTTTAATAGTAATCTCAGATGAATGTTTAATTTCCTTAGCCAAACGTTCTTGAAATTCATTTGTTGCTTCATTAGAAAATGTTAAACACAAAATCTCTTTAGGTGCATAGAATCCCCCTTCAACCAAATGTTTAATTTTCTGAACAGAGGTATAAGTTTTTCCTGTACCTGCACCTGCTTTGATAATGCAAGGTCCTGAAGTTCTTTCAATTGATGAGTTCATTTTTTTAATTCACCCACAAATTTATCAAAAGCTTCTTTGGGTGTAAGTGGTATGTTTTTTTTGGGTTTAGTCCTATTATTAACATCAATAAATAATTTTTCAATTTCATCATTTGATAAATTTATCTTTTCAATCAAATCTTTAATCATACTTATGACTCCCGGAGCTAAAAAAGCCATCTTGGGATCAAATTCTTTAACCCCTAATTCTTTCAAATATTCATCAGAGAGAGAATTACCATTGATAGTTCCAACATTCCTACATCCATTTAAATCAAGATAACATACTTCAAATAATAATCCCAATGCTTGTTTATATTTCTGTTCTTTTTCAAGTAAAGTTGCCATTTCAAATTTATTATTCCTGTACAAACCCCATTGTTTCTTAGAAGCATATTCTAAAATTCTTTTATTACATAAACTCCATTTAACATCATTCAAAGAGGGATTCTTTCCAAACCGTTTCCTTAGTTCTTCTTTTGCTTTAAGATAATCGTTGTCTCCAGAAAATTGATTCTCTTCTTGAGCTGCATTATAGATAATCCATTGCTCTTCAATATCATCTTTTTGTTTTTCTGTAACTAAAACCTTCTTTCTATCAATCGGTCTTGTTCTAACATAAATGTATTTTTCACAAAAATCACACTTTTTCTTTCTCCCAGGAATTTTATTTAATTTCTTTTTACAATATGGACAAATATCAACCTCTCCAAGTTTAATTAAACCTTTGATTTTTTCCACAGGAATATCTTTCTTTTCTGGTACATCAACTTCTACAGTTACCTCTACTTGATCTTCTCTCTTTACTTGGTTCACTTTATTCAATCCAAACAAATTTTTAAGAAAAACATTAATTTTTCCCATAATGTTATCATAAAACTCAATTAGTTAAAAATATTCCTAATTTATTCGCAAACTTTATATTATCAGAGATATATTTAAACTAATTATGGCTTTAGAATACATTGTTGCAATTGTTTCTTTAATAGTGGGAATTGCTTTAGGATATTACTTTGGAAGATATAAAGCCTACCAAGACACCGATATTTCTAGTAAATCTGCTATGTTACAATCATTAACTACACAAGTAACAGAAATGAAAGCTAAATTTGATGGATACGAAAAGTTAAGAGAGCAAAAAGAAAAACATGCTGAGCGTCTTAGTGAAGAAAAAGAAAAAAGATATCAAGAATTTATGGAATCAACACATAAATTCTTTAAAAAACAAGATGAAGTTAGAGGAGAATTTGAAGAAAAAAGAGATAAGCAAATGGGCAAATTTGCTTCAGTAATTGATGCTTTTAGTAGAACAATTCATGGAACAAAAACAAGAGGGATTATTGGTGAAGATTTATTACGACAATATCTTAAAGAATCAATAAAAGCAGGAATTGTTAAAACATCACTAAGAACTGAATCTGGTGAAGTTGAGTTTGCTTGGAATCTTGGAGATAATATGTACATCCCAATAGATGCAAAACTTCCCGATTTAATGAACTTAATTGAATCCATTACTGAAGAAACCACTCAAGCAGAAAAAAACACAATTAGAAAGAAAATTATTGATAAAGTTAAGCATGAAGTTGAAAGAATTAAAAAATATAGAAACCAAAAGAATACTATCAATAAATGTATCCTTGCTGTTCCTGAAAGTGTAATTGAACTAGCCCCAGAAATCATAGAATCTGGAGCAAGTAAAAATGTTTTTGTTTGTTCATACAAACAAGTATTCTTAGTAGGATATATCTTAGCTGAAGAATATGAAAAGATGAAAGAAGAGGGAGATGTTGGAGAATTAAAAAGCACGAATAAAACATTATTAGGAATACTTAAAGAAATAATTAAACTTACTGAAACAATTGAAAAACAAGCTAAATCTGTAATTAAACATAATGATATAATAAAAGACAAAATCCACGAGGGATTAAGATCTTAAATTTCTAAAAACCCGATTCCCCCCAGTGCTACGCACATATAGTCTGCTAAAGCAGTAATTAATAAAAAACGATTCATTAAAAAAACTACGGCAATAGCATGTATTTACGGTAACAAAAGACTTCTGCGGTTTAATATTCCCTTCGGGAATTTAAACCTTGACCACGCTGCGCTCTCGCTGACGCTCGGGGTATTTAACAGCAACTATGCGGAAAGTCCCTCAGCTCGGGACATTTCCCAAATTGTTTATTATCCTTCGGATATAAACAACTTCGCATAGTTGC
>Ga0233437_1003514_pt1 | contig 20413 bp, 18 predicted proteins | sample SI_122_August201_FD_182714 | JGI IMG/M metagenome (GOLD analysis project Ga0233437, IMG submission 182714) | Seawater microbial communities from Saanich Inlet, British Columbia, Canada - SI_122_August2016_200_MG | ecosystem: Environmental > Aquatic > Marine > Inlet | place: Canada: British...
TATCGTAAAGGTCTCTCTGATGGCTCTCCCTGTCTTTGCCAATCAGTGCTTCGGCCTCTGCGTCAGTAAGACACTTAATGCCTTGCTGCGTCTTGAAGTGAAATTTCACCCAATGTCGCTCACCTGCGGCATTAATCAGGCCGAATGTATGGCTGCCGTAACCGTTCATATGCCTGTAAGACAAAGGAATTCCCCGTTCGCTCATGGTGATGGTGACCTGATGCAATGCCTCGGGTAGGTTTGTCCAAAAATCCCAGTTGTTCTTGGCACTTCGCATATTGGTGCGAGGGTCTCGTTTGACAGCATGGTTCAAGTCAGGGAACTTTAACGGGTCTTTTAAAAAGAAGACCGGTGTATTATTACCCACCAGGTCCCAATTACCCTCTTCGGAATAGAATTTCATGGCGAAGCCGCGAATATCCCGCTCTGCATCTGCTGCCCCGCGTTCACCGGCAACGGTGGAAAAGCGGATAAATGCTTCTGTAGTTTTGCCAATTTCAGAGAAAATTTTCGCCTTGGTGTATTGCGTTATATCGTGGGTTACAGAAAAAGTTCCAAATGCTCCCGATCCTTTGGCGTGCATTCGCCGTTCGGGAATTACTTCCCGGTCAAAGCTTGCAAGTTTTTCGAGAAACCAGACATCTTGAAGTAACATGGGACCACGGGGTCCCGCGGTAATGACATTTTGGTTGTCGGCAACAAGGGCGCCGGCGTTGTTGGTTAATTTTTGTTTTTCATTTGCCATGATATTGCCTCCTAAAATTGATATGGGATTGACCAAGCATCTTCCCATCAGGGTTGAACCGCTGTTTGGACGGTTTTAAACGCTGCAGCTTATTCCGTGAATCCACGCTCCTTCATTGCGTCGCCATATATAAAATGCGCCATGCCCGTTTTCATTTTTCTGAACCCATGAGTCTGGTAGAAACCTTCTTTACCGGGTGACGCGTATAAAATTACGTTGATATGTGGGATACTAGAAAGGATATTGTTCATAATAATTTTCCCGATTCCTTTTCCTTGGAATTCAGGGAGGACTGCGCAGTCATAGACAGCAGCCTGGTATGCACCATCAGAAATTGCACGGCCAAAACCGATTAATTGGTCCGCATGGTATATAAATACCGTCGTATGACTGGCTTCAAACGCTTTTTTGTGTAAATCCGGATCGTAATATCCCATTCCGACACGCTTCAATGTTTCCGAAACAGTCGTCCAGTTCACTGCCACACAATCTCTTTTGATGTCTACTTCCATTATGGGTGTTCCACAGACGCCTTAACCGGGTTCCGCAATATGCCGATCTTCTCGATTTCCACTTCAATAACATCCCCGTCTTTCAAAAAAATCCGCGGATCCCGGGCGGAACCCACGCCGGAAGGCGTACCGGTCAAAACAACCGTACCGGGCAACAGGGTGGTATCCTGGCTCAAGAAGGCAATCAAACGCGGAACTGTGTGAATCATGTGTGAAGTGTTGCTGTCCTGCATCACTTCACCGTTAAGACGCGTTTGAATATGGAGTTTTTGAGGGTCCCCCACTTCGTCAGGTGTCAACAGCGACGGCCCCAGCGGACAAAACGTATCAAACCCTTTTCCCCGACACCATTGATCCCCGCCGCCCAGGATTTGCCATCGCCTGGCAGAAATATCATTGGATACGGTGTACCCCAACACATAATTGAGCGCTTCCGCTTCGCTCACATCTCTTGCCGGTTTGCCAATCACGACGGCCAGTTCTCCCTCATAATCCACCTCTGGCCCCTTCATCTGGCACCTGGGGATACGGATGGGAGCGCCGGGGTCATTCAGTGAGGCCGTGTTTTTTAAAAAAAGAATCGGGTAGTCCGGAACATTCTTAGAAAATTCCGCTATGTGATCCACATAGTTCCGGCCGACACAGAAGATGTTTGTCGGAACCACGGGAGCCAGCAGACGGACCAGCCCAGCCTTTTCACGGGTGTTTTCAAATCCGCTGTATGGATCACCCCTTAGGAGTTCCACCTGCCCGCCCGGAACACCATCCTGAACAATATCGTTATTAAGGCCATAGCGAACCTGACCCTGCTCATCTTGAAACCGGATAATAGACATTGTCATCCCCCACCATCACTATTTCGAGGCTTCAGCGAACAGCGACACCTCGCTCACGCAGGTAGTCCTTCAAGTCGCCGATTCCAATCATTCCAAAATGGAACACAGACGCGGCAAGCAGGATTGTCGCACCTGCTTCCACTGCCTCATAGAAATGATCCAATTCCCCCGCGCCGCCGGAGGCCACCACTTCGGCCGAGACAACGTCCTTAATCGCTTTGATCACCGGCAGATCATAACCTGTCTGCACGCCGTCGCCCGCTTTGCTGGTAGGCAGAATAACCGGAACGCCGTATCCATCAACACGCTTTGCCCATTCGATAGCATCTGCGCCAGTGGCTGTCCGCCCTCCGTCAATGTATACTTCATAGCCTGAGGGCATAGCCGCGTTCTGATCTACGTCGATGGCAACCACAACCTTTTCAGAGCCCAGGGCTTCCACCATTTCTCCGACCAGTTCAGGTTTCCGAAAGGCGGCACTGCTGGTGGATACCTTGTTTGCTCCCGCCATCAGCACCAATTCAGCCGATTTTACGTCAGATATACCGCCGCCAACGGTGAAGGGTACGGTTGTGACTTCGGCCACGCGTTTAACGACATCAAGCATGGTGGCTCTACCTTCCACCGTAGCGGTGATGTCCAGAAGCGCCAGTTCGTCTGCACCGGTCTCACAATAAGCTCTTGCGCATTCGACCGGATCGCCGGCATCCCGTATATCCACGAAATGTACGCCCTTAACAACGCGTCCGTTCTGCATGTCCATGCAAGGCATGATCTTAATTTCCTTATCCACTTTTTACCTCCTCATTACTTTGTTTTAGAAATTTTTCCTTTTCCCTCACCAATCTATGATACGTCACAGTATTATCTGTGCCTCCCAACCCTCGAGTTGGTTTCGCCCGAATTCAGGCTCTTTCATGAATATTGGGTGACTCTACCACATTCATTTTCGGGTTGCAAATGCGGTGCGGGCTTGCCAGAAATTCGAATCCTGAAGAATATATTAAGTTTCACTTTCCTGTTCCGACCCCGGTCACGACTCTTTTCAATCATGCGCTCCAACCATTTTGATTTGATTAAAAATTATCCCTTGACACGTCAGGGAACGTATGTTACGCAACTACTGTCACGTAACGGATGTAGTTCATTGACCTGAAAAGGGAGTATTGCATGCCACCAAAAGTTAAGTTTGAAAAAGCGTCCATCGTAAACGCCGCTTTTGAAATTGTTCGCAAAAACGGATGGCAAGGCCTGTCTGCCCGTTCTATTGCAGAAGAATTGAAATCCTCCACAAGACCGATTTATTCTCACCTCAAATCAATGAATAACCTCGAAGAAGCGGTTGTTAAAAAAGCGATGGAATTACTTGAGGAATATATAAGAACGCCAAGAACAGGCGATAGATGGTTAGATCAAGGATATGGATATGTTCTTTTCGCCAGAAGGGAAAAATATCTTTTTAAAGCCATTTTTGATGAAAAACATAACCATTTTTATAAAAGATTTTCTGCAGAAATTTTTACCAAACTCGGAGAAGATTTATCCGATGATCCGGATTTCAAAGTTTTGTCCGAAGAACATCAAACAAATATGCGGAAGGTAAGATGGGTGTACGTTCATGGCTTGGCATCTCTTTTGGCAAACTCTTTTGAATTCGATGAGTATAAAACAGAGGAAGAGCTCGCCCATCTTATTAAGATCGTAGATACCTTGATATACAAAGGGGTAATCGCATTCCTGAATCCATCTGAATAAATAAACAGCTGACTGCAATTGATATATTTCGATCGAGTCGGTTCTTTCCGATGTTTTGGGTGCAGAACATAGCCGGGGTGGAAAGATGAGCCAAGGTCCACAACATGTGTTGCAGCGGAAGATAGGTCTGTTTTCCGCCACCAATCTGGTCATGGCCAATATGGTTGGAACCGGGATCTTTACCACCTCCGGTTTCATCATGGGCAAACTGCAAGATCCGACGACACTCCTGCTCTGCTGGCTGGCCGGGGGGATATTGGCGTTATGTGGGGCGCTCTGCTATGCGGAACTGGGGGCCAACTTTCCTCAAGCAGGTGGAGAATACGTTTTTTTGCGCCATAGCTTCGGCCCCAAAATGGCCTTCCTCTCAGGCTGGATATCATTAACCGTTGGGTTTTCCGCGCCCATTGCCGCCGCTTCCATCGCCTTTTCAACCTATCTCTGGCCCATTATCGGACCAGAGAATGTTCCGGCTCTCATATACAAGTTTCACGGAATCACCCTTCTTACGGTTTCCATCAAAGAGGGTATCGCCATTGGGGTGATTTTGCTTTTAACCCTGGTCCACTATTTTGGCCTGACCTTTGGAAGCAAAGTGCAAAACAGCCTAACCCTGATCAAGTTGGGCATCATCGGTATTTTTATTTGTGCGGGATTTTGGATCGGTCAAGGCGACTGGTCAAACTTCCACGCACCGGTATGGAGCCGGTCTTTATGGCAAGGGGAATTCGCGGTATCTTTGATCTTTGTGGCCTTTGCCTATAGCGGTTGGAATGCCGCCGCCTATTTGGGTGCTGAAATAAAAAATCCGGCCCGCAACATCCCTCTGGCTTTAATCGTCGGCACTTCAATCGTTTGCGGTTTATATCTTCTTATCAATATCCTTTATGTTTATTCATTATCCCCGGAGGAAATGGGCGGCGTCCTGGAAGTGGGTGCCCGGGCCGCGTCATCGCTTTTTGGCCCAAGAGCCGGCGTCTACTTCAGCCTGGCAATAACCTTGTGCCTGCTGTCATTGATTAGCGCCATGATCATGACCGGTCCACGGGTGTACTACGCCATGGCGCGGGACGGGTTGTTCTTCCAATGGATCGCACAGGTCAGCAGCAACCGCCATACGCCCGGTGGCGCCCTCTTTCTTCAAGCCTCTATAGCGGCCGTATTGGTGTTAACCGCATCATTTGAAAAATTGCTCATATACATCGGTTTCACGCTCTCAATCACATCTCTTCTCACTGTTGTGGGGCTTATGCGATTGCGGAGAAAACCTGGCCTCACCGCCAAATACCGCACTTTCGGCTATCCCGTAACCCCTGTGTTGTTCATCACTATAAACCTGTGGATTGTGGTCTACTGCCTGGCGACAACGCCCCAGGCGCCCATTGGCGGACTATTAACCATCGGCCTGGGGCTATTATTTTTTCAATTTTTTAAGCGAAGGAAAGGAGTCTGAACATGGAAACTGGTATCAATTGCAGCAATTCTGAAGATAAACTCGGCATAAAATGGATCGCCGTTGCAGTGGTTTCCGCAATTCTAATGTTTTCGTTTTTTGCCTGGGCGGTCGATACCCAGAAGAAGTCCATGACTGCAATTTTCATGATGTGTTGGCGGGGCATCGCCGCCCAGGATCCGGACCCCAAGACCCGTAATCCCGACTATCTTGCCGCAAAGATCCTCAACCAGGATCTCATGAAAGAGTACATGGGGTGGACCCTGGACTTCGAAAGCACCGTCCAGGCCATAAACCAGGAAAAACTATGGATGTTTTATTACGCTACCGGCCGCACCAAACACATCGATTCCGTATTGCTGAAGGAACTCGAAAGCGGTGCCAAGCAGGTGGTGATTATGGGGGCGGGCTATGACACCAGGGCCTTTCGTTTTTACAAGGATTTCCCAAAAGTCAGATTCTTTGAAGTGGATTTGCCGGTCATGGTGGCCGATAAAAAGAAAAGGGTGGAGAGCAAACTATCGGATCTCCCCAACAATGTCGCATACGCGCCCATAGACTTTAACACCCAGGACCTGGGCCGGGTGCTTGCCAAGGTTGGCTACAAAAAGGACCAGAAGACCTTGTTCATTTGGGAAGGGGTGGTTATGTATTTGGATGCCGCGGCCGTGGAGAGTACCTTGCGGTTTATTGCCAAGGCCGCTGCGGCGGGAAGTTCGGTGGTGTTCGATTATTTGCCGCCTTCAGTGGTGGAAGGGACTTACACCAAGGATCCTTATGCCATACGCGTAGCGGATTTTGTCAGAAGTCAAGGTGAGCCGTTTACCTTCGGTATTGATCCGAACAAATCCGGTGCTTTTCTTAAAAAACAGGGCCTGAAGCAAGTGTCCGACATAGGGCACGATGAAATGGTCAAACGGTACATGACCAGCAGCAATGGCAAGCCTTTCGGTACCGTGCCGAAATTCTTTAGGATTACCCATGCAAGGGTGCCTGGCGCTGAGCAATAGGGCCTAGGGCCGTGGGGGGGTCGATTGAACTTCCTGGTTGCTGGAAGGCGCTCCTGAACCTGCGCAGCACCATTCCCTGGAATAAATTCTTTCAGGTTAATTGAATTGCAATCAACTATTCGCGATCTTTTGGTTGAGCCACTCGGTTATCGTCTTACCAAAATCGAATTTTTCCGGTTCACCAAGTAAATTATGAGCAGATTCCGGGAAAGGTAAGAAATCGTACCCATATTCTTCCGCCCAATTTTGAAGTGTTTTGAATTCGAAAAAATAGTCCCTTCCTGCGGCGGCAACGGCCACGGGGGTTGAAGTGATTTGGGTCGCCTTGAGTTTAAAACCTGGAAGGACCATCTGCCTAATGGCCCGGGAGGATTCCAAGTAAAGCCTTTCAAAATGCGCTTCGATATTTTCAGGTGGGATGTGATTAAAAAACAAACGATGGCACATTTTTGGGTTTCTGATTGCGGTCCTCCGCCCACAGGTTGCCGTTAAACCCGCTATGGGCTGATGCCAGGCATATTTCAATTATGTTTCGAGCCTGCTGGATGATCTTGATCTCTGATCTTTACGGTTATCCCGGAACTTCCCAGGTCAAATCAGCGTAATAGGGGAAATGGTCCGAAGCATACCGCCCGTCAAACCGGTCATGAACAATCCTGACTTCCTCAACATACGGGGGAACGGTGGTCAATATCCAGTCGATTCGGCTTTTCTGCGGGGTTCCCGTAAAGGCGTGGTGCGTGAAACTCTTTTCTCCCTCCGGGCGGTGAAGGGTCTGCCACGAATCTAAAAGCCCCGTTGATTCATTTGCCAGAACCGCGTGGGTTTCGGAATCGGGCCCATCATTGAAATCCCCCATGAGAATCACAGCATCCAGTTGATTGTTTATCCATCGCGCGATGATCTTCGACTGCTCGACCCGGGCGCTTTGGCCCATGTGATCCAGATGGGTGACCGCCACCGAAAAGAGTTGCGAGGATTTCACATCTTCCACCATGGCCGTACTTAACATACGGGGAAAAGCGCTGTCCCAGTTCTTGCTGCGATGGATCTCAGGCGTCTTGGAAAGCCAGAATTCGTTGCCTTCCATGATTCGAAATAGATCTTTTCGAAAAAAAAGAGTGGGATACTGGCAGGTGTCATCCAGTACGCGGGAGGGTGCATGCATTTGATAGTCTGAAAGGTTCTCTTCAAGATATTCCAGTTGCGACACACGCCCTTCCTGGGTCCCCAGGATATCCGGTGCATACTGCTCAATCAATTTCACAACCAAATGACGCCGGTTGTTCCAGGCATTGTTTCCATCCTGGTCATTTTCAAACCGGATATTGAATGTCATAGCCCGCATGGGTCTTCTATCCTTTCCATTGCAGTCCCCCGCAATACCTTTTTAGGAAAAATCGCGCGGATCCTTTTTCTTTCATCCGTATAGCTTAAAGCGGTAGATTCATCAAGCGTTACAGTCAAACCGCAATCCCCTTGATCGATTGGGCCAATTTGCTTATACTTTTCTCATGAATCCGATTCCTCTCAAGTGGAAAACGCCCCTCTACCCTGCCATCGCCATCCTCGCGGGCCTCGTTACGGCACAGGTCATCGCAACCTTTCAGGTTTTTTTTGCTAACCAGTCCCTTTACCATACGCTCACCGCCATTGGTGCTCGGGGATATGTGACAATTCCCAATGACCAGACCATGGGTCGCCTTCAGGAGCTGTCCGCCGCCCTTGGTGGCGGGCTTTTTTTGACCCTCAGCGTCGGTGCGGGCATCAGTGTGCTGTCACTTGTTGCCGCATGGTTATGGGACCGCGTTGGCGTGGGTAAAACCTTTTTACTGGTGCCATTGTTCCTTTTGTGGGCGGGATTTTCTGTTGGCGTCAACTGGAATGGATTTTCGTTATTTACGACCCTGTATTGCTTGCTGATCCCGCCTGCGGTGTTTGCCGGCGCCCTCGCTTTGATGCCCCGCGGAAACAGGAAACAGCTCCGGCGCAATGGATTGTTGCGCGTCATCCCGATCATTGTGCTGGGTGTTTTGTGGGCACCCCAAATGGAAAAGGGCCTGTTCATCAATATCCGGGATTATCTTTTGCTGTCAAACCCGGTCGGCGAAAGAGTTGTGGATTTCTATTACCAATACACCCTGTACCCGGCGGAAATCCTTAAACCCCTTGACCGGAAACTTCTCAAGACCTGCTCCCTTAACTCCATTATGGAGGGTCCCCAAAAAACCGAACTGCACAAAGCCCTGTTAACCCACGACTGGATTGAAACGGAGAACAAAAAAGATGTTGACCTGGTCTTAAGCCTTTCAGGCAACACGCTTATACTGGAGAATGGCGGCGGTATCACTCTGGAAATTCCCGGGAATGAATTCCGCTTTCGGCCCGCAGCCGCCCTGAAGCGATTTTCGTCCCGGGCGGACAGGCACAGGGTTTTTCGTCAATTCACTTTCTATTCGCTTCTTATGGGATTTCCCATAACCCTGTACATCTTCCTCTACTCACTTTTCCTTTTCCTCACAAGGATTTGGGTCGCTCCCAGGATTGCTGAAGCGCTGTCTGCGATGTTCTGTTTTTTAGCAGGGCTTATGCTGCTGATACCCCTTTGGCAGCTCAATTGGCACAAAGTGGATCACAATAACCCAGGGTCAGCATTGGAATCCCACAACCGGTACATTCGAGTGAACACCCTCAAAAACATCTCAGAGCGCCATCTGGATCTATCCGCGTTTTCTGCACACAAAACGCATCTCACAAGCCCGTATACAACGGAACGGTATTGGCTGGCCAAAGCGCTGGGAACCTCTCGAAATCATGGGAGCCATGAAATCTTACTCGGTTTTTTGAAAGATCCCTCCCCAGTCGTCGTCTCCGCAGCGTTGTTTTCACTGGGCCGACGAGGAGAGAAAAAGGCCATACCGAAGATCCTTCAATGCATCAAAACCTCGGATCATTGGTACGTTCAGTGGTATGCTTACAGGGCACTGAAAACCCTGGGATGGCAGCAAAAAAAACGCTCTCTCCACATTGATTCGGATCCGTAGCCATACCGAACCGCATCACAGGCATTTCAATACCTTTGGGGAAATACCCCCCCGGGAACTTCAATCCAAAATCTCCCGCAGTTTCAGGGAAAGCCTTCGGAGATCGAAAGGCTTTTGGATAAACCCGTTGCAGCCCCGCTTGAGAATCCGGGCCGCTTCCCCGTCCAGGCTGTAACCGCTTGAAAGGATTACTTTCACTAGGGGGTTTACCTTTTTCAAACGATCAAAAGTCTCCCCGCCGCTCATGTCCGGCATGATCATGTCTGTGATCACAACACTGATACGGTCTTTTTCCGCTTCGTACCGGGAGATGCCTTCTTTTCCCCCTGGTGCCGTGATAACCTGGTAGCCCATGGCGGTCAACAGATCCAGCCCCACGTCCAGAATAAAGGGTTCGTCGTCAATGAGCAAAACGGTTTCACTGCCTCTCTGTATGCCGGAGGTTTTTTTCTGCCTCGTTTCTTCAACGACTGCCGCTGATGCAGGAAGATAGACAGAGAATTTGGTACCCTCTCCTTCCCGACTGTAAACATCAATAAAACCACCGTGATTATTGATGATGCCGTAAGCAGATGAAAGCCCCAGGCCGGTTCCACTGCCCACATCCTTGGTGGTGAAAAACGGGTCAAAAATACGTTTACGGGTAACCCGGTCCATACCGGTACCGGTATCTGCCACCGTTATTTTCACATATTTTCCGGGGTTCTTTGAAAAGGCGTTGATAAATCTTTCATCGAGAACGACATTTTCAGTTCCGAGAGAGAGTTTTCCGCCGCCCGGCATGGCCTGCCACGCATTGACGAACAGGTTCATGAGCACCTGGTCCATCTGCCCCCGGTCCACATCAATCGTCCAGACATCCTCCTGAAATTCAGATTGAATGAGGATCTCCTTCCGGGTGCGCCCGAACATGGCGGCGCTTTTTTCGATAAGATCATTTATCCGGGTCGGTTTCACTTCATATTTACCGCCTTTGGCAAAGCCCAGAAGCTGCCCGGTCAGACCAGCTGCCCTTTTCCCGTATTGCTCAATGCCCTGGATGTGTTCAAAATCAGGGTGGGAAGGGGCTTTGTTCAGCGCAAGAAGGGATGTCCGTCCCAGAATACCCGTCAACAGGTTGTTGAAATCGTGCGCGACACCGCCTGCAAGGGTGCCGATGGCTTCCATTTTCTGGGCGTGCTGCAGCTGTGCCTCAAGTTGTTTTCGATCGGTAATGTCCCGAATGACCGAAACATATTCCGCAGGCGTTTGCTTTGGAGACTGAATCAGGGATGTGATGCTTTCCGTGGGGCAGAGCGAGCCGTCTTTACGCCTGAACTCCCATTCGGTCCTGAAACTGCCGGTTCTATGGATTTCAGGATAGGCTCTTTCCCCATAGGTTTCAAAACTCTCCTGTGTGGCATGTAAGATCTGGGCTGACTGACCCTGCAGTTCCCGGTCACGGTATCCAAACAACAACTCAAAGGCACGATTCCACGACAGGATTTTCCGTTCAGCGCTCAACATGAGGATGGCATCGGAAGAATTTTCAACCAGGGCCCGGTACCGCCCTTCACTTTCGGAAAGGGCTTTCTGGGCATGAAGACGTTCCTCGTTGACCAGCGCCTGTCCTATGAGAGCACCAACGGTGCCGGCGAAAGCTTCCTCATCAGGCTGCCATTTCCGGGCGACTCCCGTATGTTCGAAGCACACGACCCCCACCAGTTTTCCGGAAACGTGAATGCCGGCGTCCAGCATGGAGCTGATACCCAGCGGCTTAAGATATGTTTCAGCAAATTCACTGGTTCTGGGGTCTGTTAGGGCGTCATCCACAGACATGCGGCTCTCTCTGCGAATGGCACTGAAATAACGCGGATAATCCGCTATTTCCAGCACCGCCTCCCGGGAATGGGTCACCTTGCCGACCTCGTAAAGGTCCATGCAGTGCATGGTCTCGCAGTCATTGGAGAACAACCAGGTACTGACGCGATCAACACGGATGACATCAGCGATAATTTCCTGAATTTTCTTGATGACATCCAGGAAATCACCTTCCGCGATGGTCGTGTCCAGCGCAATTCCAGCAATGGCATGTCTTTGCCGCTCAATACGCTCCTTCGCCTCCCTCAAGGACCTTTGTTTGGCTTTACGTTCCGTGATGTCCGAGCCGATACTCAAAATCCCGTCAATGTCGCCCTGTTTATCCAGCAGCGCTTTGTTGGTCCAGGCAATCCACACCCTTTTGCCATTCTTGAGGACGTTTTCATTGATATTGTAGGTGTAAAGGTGGGGGTTTTGGCAGATATCCTCCATAAGCGGCTTGAGGTCTCTCCCCGTGCTTTCCGTATCGGGAACAATGGTATCCAGAACATGTTTTCCCACAATTTCTTCCGGGGAGTAACCGAACAAATTCAAACCGAACTCATTCAAAAAGGTGATTCGACCATCCGGACCCCAGTGAAGAATGATACTGTTGGCGTTCTTCACAAGATCCTCATAACGCTTTTCACTCTTGTGCCGCGCTTCCTCCATCCGGATTTGGTCGGTGAGGTCTCGAACAATGATACTGGTCTGCTGATGCCCTTTGTCATTGGTAAAGGTGGATGCCGTCAATTCACCTTCAAACAGTTCCCCCCCTTTTTTCCTGAACCGGAGACGGCCCCGGTATTTTCCGGTCAGCCTCTTTTTCTCAAGGGCAGTTTCAAACCGCGGATCTGACTCATCCATAATCGATGATCGCGTGATTTCGAGCAGTTCCCTTTCCGACATGTCGAAAAGAGATGAGGCCGCCTTGTTGGCAAAAACAAGGGGGCCCTCGGGAATGGAAATGAAGATGGCATCCATGCTGGCGTCAACCACGGCGCGGAAATTATCTTCAAGGTTCCGATATACCTTTTTCAGTTCATGGAAATTTTTATTTTCAAGCATGGCCTGTCTCATCCCCTACATTCTGGCAATCACCCCTGTGGGCAATATCTTCATCACCCGCCCGATGATATTCCAGGGATAGACCGGGACGGTTGACGATTTAACTTTTTTCTCTAACAAGTTAGCGATGATGGCCGCCCCTTTTTCAGCGGATACCAAGAACGGCCTTCTCTTGAGCATCTGATTGAGCGGCGTGTCGATATACCCCGGGTACAGCACCGTCACGTGAATATTTTTCCTGAGAAGTTCCACCCTGACCGTTTCCAGATAAACGGAAAATCCCGCTTTCGAGGCACTGTAGGCTGAATTCCTGGGCATTCCCCGGAATGCGGCCACGGAACTGGTTCCCACAATGTGCCCTTTTCCCTTCTTCAGAAAATAGGCGACTGCCGCGTCCACGGTTGCTATGCCACCGATCAGGTTCACTTCAATGGTGGCCTTTGCTTTTTCAAAATCGCCGCGCCCTACCCTTTCGCCAAGGCCTATCCCGGCGTTGGCAAAAACAATATCCAGTCCGTCCAGCTCAAGGGCCATTTCATCCACCGCTTTAAACACGTCTTCATAATGGGTCACATCCAGCGGCCGAACCGCCACGGCCGGCGGATTGTGGGCAGCGATAATCTCTTTTTTGATTTTCTCCAGCCGATCCACCGAACGGGCTGCCAGTGCCAGTGAATATCCTTTCCGGGCCAGTTCGAAGGCGAGGGATTTTCCGATACCCGAAGACGCACCGGTGATCATAATGGATGAAGGCATGTGTTTTGCTCCTTAATGGGAGGGCTTGAAAGAATGGTCATATAATATCATCCAAAAACTGCAGTTCGCTATTAGCCGTTAGCTTAAGGATCTCGCGCGGCTATGGGTTTCCCGTGTTTTGCCCACGGGTCGGGTGAACAAAAGGCAACATGGATGGCACCACATCCTTCCCAATGTAGGAAACCAGAATCCGATGCCAGACAGGCGTTTGAGTGACCTCCAATATCGCTTTGTTCAAGGGCCTTCTGAGAGGGCTGTCCGGTGGAAGTGGCAAAGCGAGAAATTTCGGATTGAATGTGCGGGACAGAACCGTGAGTTCTTCCCGGTAATCTTCATGAACGAGGTACTGCAATGTTGAAAAATCATAAACAACCGCGTCAATTTTTCGTTGGTAAAGGGCCTTTAACGCCCCCTGAACCGAGTTGAACGGCTCATGTTTGATGCCCAGCCGCCCAAGATAAGCCGCGCTCCTTGAGGGCGGCGCAAGACTTCCCACCTTGATGCGATGTAAATCATCAATATCATAAAGGGTTTTACGGAGCTGTATGGTGGTGAGGGATGAGGTTACGCTTGCGGTAAAAGAGGTCAACAGGATAATGGAAACAAACATCCAGACCGTTGCCAGAGTTCGCCCCAGTTTACTTTTCGGTACATTTTCACCATACCCCACCGTTGTCATGGTCTCCGAGGACAATAAAAACGCACCCCCGATACCTTCGAAAAACCCCTGTCCGTTTTTATTGCCTTTCTTTCTTCTCTCACATAGCCAGAACAGTGCGGAGACACATATCAAAATGGTGACTAAACCCAATACCGGCTTGATAAAACTGGCTGAAAATACTTCTCTTAAGAGGGCCATCCAGGCATGAATTCCCCTTGGTTTCGCCGTCGCAACCCCGAATGAGCTGAAATAATAGGGAACTGAAAAGTCGACTTTTTTTTCACGCGCTTCCGTAATCCCGAAAGCGGTCGCCGCAACATCGATTTCACCCGACAGGAGCGCGGGGATAATCTGGTCCAGGGGGATTAATTTTATTTCATAAGTCCAACCCAGTTGTGACGCCGCAAGGTGCCAGAGGGCCCAACTGATACCATGCCACTGCCCCTCTTCGGTGCGCAAGGCAAAAGGTGGGATCGGGTCAATGCCCACAACCAGTGTTTTTCCATTTTCCGGGGTAGTAGGCCCCGGCACCGCATCAGGCGCGGCAAGGGCTCCGAACGGAAGGCTCAACAAACAGGCCAGCAGGAATATACAAGAAACGATTGTTTTCAAATCAACAGAACCTTTCAAGACCCAATTGCTTTACTTGCTTTCCTTCCTGATGAGACGATAGGTCTCTTCATATATTCGTTCACGCGGCCCGATTGCAATAACCTGAATTTCTTTTGGCTCGTCTATTCGATAGACGATTCTGAGCCTGCTAACCCTGAAGCTTCTTAGCCCTTCCAACTCTTCTTTCAGAGGTTTTCCGGAGTTGGGTTCTGTGATAATATGTTTGAGCGAGCCTTTAATCTTCCTCTTTATTTCAGGGTGAAGGCCCCGAACAAATTCAACCAGGTGATCGGGTACTCTAAGCTTATTCCTAGGCATCCGGCTTATTCCTTGAAAAGTTCTTCAAGGGTGTAGAGTCTTGCCTCGTTTTGCTTTAACGTTCTGACACCTTTCCTGATCTCTTTTAGAAAACCAGGATCAGAACGAATAAAAAGGGTTTCATTCCAACCCTCAAATTCATCCGGGCTGACAAGGACCGCGGCTGGACGGCCGTTCTTTGTAATAACGACCTCCTCATCCGTAGTGTTGACCTTATCTATAAGCCAACTAAGCTTCATCTTTGCCTCAGACAGGGATAGTGTCTCCATGTTACAGACCTCTATATTGGTCGACTAAAATTCGGACCATTTTAAGCCCTCATATCCTTGTTGTCAAGCTGGATCACAAAGGACTTGATAGCAAAAAGACGATCGAATTGGATCAGGATTATATCGATACAGTCCGCCTGATTTTCGGTGTCAGAACGGAAAAGGAAGCGGTAAACAAGGCACTGGAATCCGAAATAGAACCCATTTTGACATCATCGGAAACCATATGAAACCCCTTAGCGTGGCATATTTGTCTCTGGGCTCATGAAATCAAGAATGGGGCTCAAAGTGGCCAATTCATGCGTTGCCCATCATCAACCATTGCTTTTTCCCAACTCCTCGTCCCGCAGCACGCGGCGCAGGATTTTTCCAACGGCGGATACCGGGAGTTCCTGGCGGAACTCAATGAACCTGGGTCGCTTGTAACCGGCCATGTTATCTTTGCAGTAGGCCAGGATGTCATCCTCAGTGGCCGTTTCCCCGGGTTTAACCTGGATAAACGCCTTGACGGCTTCACCGCTCCGGTCATCCGGAATGCCGATCACTGCTGCCATGGCGACTTTGGGATGTTCAAAAAGGATGTCCTCCACTTCCCTGGGATAGACATTGAATCCGCCCACCAGAACCAGATCCTTTTTGCGATCGGTAATCACGATGAACCCGTCTTCATCGATATGTCCAATATCGCCCGTAAGAAAAAACCGCTTTCCGTCAATATCCTGGAAAGCGGCCTCCGTTTCTTCCGGCTTGTTCCAATACCCTTTCATGACCTGGGGACCATGAATGACGATTTCTCCGTCCTCTCCCCGGTGTAGTTCTTTGTCGCCGGTCTCCAAATCCATAATCTTGATGTCCGTGCCGGGGAACGGGAGCCCGATGCTGCCGATTTTCCGGGTTTCCGAATCGGTCGGGTTGGAGCTGGCAATGGGTGCGGTTTCACTAAGGCCATAGCCTTCAAAAATAACAGCCCCCGTCTTTTCCTCAAACTGTCGACAAACCTCAGGGGGCAGCGGCGCACCGCCCGAACTGCAAGCAATAAAGGAGCTCAAATCATAATCTTCTAAGTGCGGATGGTTGACGAAGGCCACGAAGATGGTGGGGACCGCCGACATGAAGGTCGCTTTGTATTTCTCGGTCGCTTTCAAGACCTCTGTGAACGGTGGCTTCCCCGCCCTGGGGTCCGGAATGCATACAAGACGGCCGCCCAGAGAACATGAAAAGAGCATGGCGCAGGTGAGGCCGAAGCTGTGGTACCAGGGAAGAACCCCCAGGATGGTCTGGGCTTCTCCCCGTTCGAGTTTTTCCAGTTTTCCGCCCGGCTCCTGACGGGAAAGGGACCACTCGTCCAAGGCCGTCAAATTGGCCATGAAATTGGAATGGGTGAGGCAAGCCCCTTTGGGCCGCCCCGTGGTGCCACCGGTGTAAAGGATAAGGGCTAGATCTTCAGTGGGGGAAATATTAATATCAGGGGGTTCGGGCAGGGATCCTTTGACCACATCGTCGAACAGAAGATGACCCGGTTCGTGTTTTTCAGCTTTGGGGATCTTCCCCAGCAAACCGCCCATAAAGGCCATAAGCGGCGGCAAATAAGATTTGACACTGCAGATCACCACCTGCTCCACATCCGTATCCCGTATGGCTTCCACAACCGTGGGATAAAACTGGGGATGATCCATGCAGAAGACGATTCTGGCGCCCGAGTCCTTGAGTTGGTAATGCAACTCCGACGCCGTGTAAAGGGGGTTGCAGGTCACGCAGGTGGCACCCGATTTCAAGACACCAAAAAAGATCTCCGGGAAATGGGGCAGGTTGGGTAAAAAGATCGCCACCCGGTCCCCCTTCTGAATCCCCCGGCCAGCCAGGAAATGCGCCAAACGGTCTGCTGTATCCTTGACACGGGCGTATGTTTTGAACCGACCGTTAAAAATGGTGAAAGTGTTGCCAGGATAGGTCTTTGCGGATTGGTCCAGAAGAGAAAAGATCGGTTTTTCATACCCCGTGATCTCACGGGGAACGCCATCGGGCCAAGCGGGTGTTTCCCAGGGTCCAAGTACCATCGCGTAATCCTCCAACATTAAGGTGAGAGATGAAAATACGGCCCCGAACCCGTATTCGAATTTGAATTGGGGCACAGAGCGCCTGGCGGATCGGAACGACTTGCATGGCATGCCCCCCGAATATCACTTTTCGTTTCCATCTTGTCAACAAAATCATGGAATCGCCAGGCGGTTGATGGCGCCACCAGCGATTAAAAGATATTGACAACCCATCCAATTCATCCTATTTTGTCTGCCAAACCATACAATTAATCAAACAGGATGGTGCCCTTTTGGGGGCACAAGGGCCTCGGGAAAAAATAAATCCACCATCTGGCTTGTCCTTTGGTCCGTCTACGGTGTTGCATCCGTCGGCACATATCCACAAATATGCACTGGCGGATGCGCCTTGCCTGATCTTATAAAAACGGGCGAACCAAAATACGGCGCAATCTGGCGCATTTATTTTTTTCCGAGACCCTAACAGGGAAGCCGGTGGAACCCCGGCACGAACCCGTCGCTGTGTTCGGGGACGAAACCCGCCATAAACCACTGGCCGGCACAAGCCGGGTCGGGAAGGTGCGGGAAGTAGGGTGATCCGTCAGTCAGAAGACCTGCCATCCTGTTTACGGTTTGTGGAGAAGGTAAATCCTCAGGCGAATACGCTTGGGGATTTTTTTTTGCGCGGCGGAAAAAGAACTTTTCATGCGGCGCGCCTGTGCCTGTGCATTCAAATGATAAAATGAAATGAAGGAGAACATGATGTCTGAAAAAGCGAGTTTAGAAGAAATCATTTCGTCGGTGAAACCCATTGATGAAGAATGGATGGAAAAAGCGAAGCAGAGAACCTCTCAACTGGTCATGCCCACACGCGCCCTTGGAAGGATTCATGATATTGGAGAACGTTTGTGTGCCATCAACAGGACGCTCAAGCCTTCAATTGACGCAAAAGCTTTTTTGGTGATGGCCGGTGACCATGGGGTTGTTGAGGAGGGCGTCAGCGCTTATCCCCAGGTCATTACCGGTGAGATGGTCCGCGCATTTCTAATGGGGGGTGCGGGCATCAACATCCTGGCCGGAGGGATCAATGCACAAGTCCAGGTGGTGGATATGGGCATCATTCCAGATCTGGACCCCGATTCCCTTACTAACGGTGACCGGCTTCTGGTTCGCAAAATGGGCAGGGGCACCGAAAACATGGCTGACGGTCCCGCCATGACGCGTGAGAAAGCAGAAAAAGCGGTGCTCACAGGGTTTTATGTGGCTTCAGATCTTCTAAAAAATGGCGTGGAAATATTGGGGACGGGCGACATGGGCATCGGGAACACCACCCCTTCCGCGGCAATCGGTGTCGTATTGACCGGCGGGAGCCTGGAGAAGATGGTGGGCCGGGGAACGGGCATCGACGATGAAGGCCTTGCACGGAAGAAGGGTGTCATCCGCCGCGCCATTAACGTGAACCAGCCTGATTCCCGGGATGGTCTCGACGTTCTTTCCAAAGTGGGGGGGTTCGAAATCGGCGGCATCGCCGGATGCATACTGGCCGGTGCCTGCCATAGCCGCCCCGTGGTGATCGATGGTTTTATCTCAACGGCCGGTGCCCTCGTTGCCAATGCGCTCTGTCCGGCCATCAAAGATTACCTCTTTGCGGGACATTGTTCGGAAGAACCGGGGCATCGGGGCATGCTCGATTATCTGCAACTGGACCCGATTCTGGATTTGGGAATGCGCCTGGGGGAAGGAACCGGCGGCGCATTGGCCATGGGGATTATCGGGGGTGCGGCCAAGATTGCCAGGGAGATGCTCACATTTGAAGAAGCGGGTGTGACCAACAAAGACTAGCCAAAGATATTTGAAATTTATAAAAACGAATATCGAATATCGAACAAGGAATGTCGAATCATGAAGTTTTCCTTCGACATTCGTTATTCCTTGTTCGACATTCTGCGGTTCAAAAAAAGGCCCTAAATGCAACGTGTTACAAATGTGAGAGATAAACTCTCAGGGTGAAACTGTAAGAATCTAAAGAAAACACAGCCAGGCTGCCCGCTGCCGGTTTGTGATAGAGGTCCCACGAAGATTCCACAAAGGAGAAAACCATGGAAAATGAGACTGTAAACTGTCCTAATAGAATCAAAAACAACACCTATTGTTCCTGTCCGAAAACGGATTGTCAAAGGCATGGCCTTTGTTGTGAATGTGTGCTCACACACAAAAACAGGGTGACGGAACCCATTATAAAACGGTTCCCCCATTGTTTGAGGGACCTTGTTCAGGAAGCCATGGCCGAAGGGTGATTGAAATTTCTCCCTTGACATCCCCGGCAGACCAGAGAATTATTGACACCTTCAAACAACTGCATGAACAGGTAACAGACCTTTTATTAAAAAGAGAGGGAAAACCATGACATTCCCAATTTCCAATTCCCTGAATGCGAGGGTGTGCAGATGAATGGCCTGAAAACAACCCTATTCGCCATCACGGCTCTTGTCATCACCATGGGTCTTCTATGGTTTACCAACCGTTCGGTGACCCCCAAGAAGGCCACTTTTGAAGATGTGATCGTCGAGGCCCGAAACGGTGGGTATCAACTGATTGATCATAAGAAACTAAAGGAATTATATGATCAAAATCCCAAAGGCCTGCTGCTGGTAGACACCCGCCAGGAATGGGAATACCGGACCGGACATATCAAAGGGGCCCTCAATTTCCCCATGGAACCCACGTGGTTCTCCCGCTGGAAGAAAAAGGGTGCAATGGAAGAGTTCCTGGGTCCCGACAAAGACCGTTTCCTTGTATTTTTCTGAGCGGGACTTGCATGAGTCCGAAGCGACTCGGCGGCCCGGGTGGCCGCAGAACTTGGTTACAAGAACGTTTATCGTTATCCCACGGGTTATCCCGAATGGAATGAAAAGGGATATCCCGTGGCGAGCAGACCCGCAGGTCTTTCCCAGGTGGAAGCCAGGCCCGAGGAACCGGGACCCCTTCACGGCTGGGCCATGATCTGGACGTTGCTGGGTATATTTGCCGGCGGTATGGCCCTGAACCTCACCCCCTGCGTTTACCCGTTAATCCCCATAACCGTTTCCTATTTCGGCGGCAGAAGCGGAGGGGGCAGGGGGAACCTTTTCGCCCATGGGGCCTGCTACATCGCTGGTCTATCGCTCACCAATTCCATCCTGGGTGTCACAGCCGCCCTGACCGGCAGCCTCATGGGAGCCCTGCTGCAGAACCCCATTGTGCTCGTCCTGATTGCGCTCGTCATGATGCTGTTTGCAGCGAGCCTTTTCGGATTCTGGGAATTGAAACTTCCCGCCGGGTTGACACAGGCCGCTTCAAAATCCTACACGGGATATTTCGGGACCCTCTTTATGGGGATCACCCTGGGCGTGGTGGCCGCCCCCTGTATCGGTCCCTTTGTCCTGGGGTTGCTGACCTGGGTGGCCAGCATGGGAAGCCCCTGGCTGGGGTTTCTCATCTTCTTCACCTTGAGCCTGGG
>Ga0233437_1003516_pt1 | contig 20409 bp, 19 predicted proteins | sample SI_122_August201_FD_182714 | JGI IMG/M metagenome (GOLD analysis project Ga0233437, IMG submission 182714) | Seawater microbial communities from Saanich Inlet, British Columbia, Canada - SI_122_August2016_200_MG | ecosystem: Environmental > Aquatic > Marine > Inlet | place: Canada: British...
GGCTGTAATATTCAATTTTGGACACTGTGTTCATTTAATTACCTACACAATGGTGCGATCGAACGCCGGATTGTATGTAATGACTATACCACAATATCGTGTCGGATGTTTGGAATAGTCAATCAAATTAATTATTCCCACAGAATACGCAATACGAAGCAGTTGCCTGAATATGACCCAGAAGAAATAGTCATGGTCTTGATCATCGTATAATGCGTGAGTCAGTTCGTGGATCGTGACAAAAAGTAATGTATTAATATCATGAATGTCGTTAGTTGACGATCGCAAACACAATTTGATTTTGCGAGTATTCATGTCGTAAAATGACGTCTCGTTTTCTTTTCTCGAGCAATTTTCTCCAATGTTTCTGCGACTCATTAAGTACGACAATTCATCTCGGATTTGGTATTGGTCAAGCATTCGATGCTCGACTATATAATCGACAAGCGTGTGAATTTTTGACTGAATATTTGATAACGTATCTGCCGCCGTCTGAGCATCAAGTCGATTTGCAACCATGAAATATTTGCCATCGAATGACATTATGGTTACGGTCGTTTTTTTGCGTAATGACATCGCCATGATGCATATGATGCAAACGAGTATGATTGCTAAAATAATTGTCATATACCGTTCTCAATATATAAAAATCACGGCACATATATACAGATATGATCAATCCATACGCCAATAAACCATTGCGTATTAATGTGTTGAACGTCGCAGAATTAAAGATAACGCAAACAATCTACGGTATGGGAAATGTGTCGAAAAATATTGCGAATGCTGTTTACACAAATTCGAATCCCGAGATTGAAAAATACTACGGATCGCATAAAATATTCGACGATAATGTTTCAGCGAGAACCAATCATTCTTCACTTAGTAAAATTAAACTCGCGGACGATCACACGCGCGCAGTAACTAGAGTGACATTTTATCCGAGTGATAATTTCATGGATGTGAAGAAAAAAATATCAATCATCACTGGGATTCCAGTATACCGCCAACATATTTGTTTTACAATAAATCGAGGGAATGCTCAACGTATTATGACAACGTACGACTTTTATTTGCGGGGGATTAATATGCCGATTGTTATCTCTGAATTATTCCAACGAGTCACACATGAAATTTTGGGAATACCGATCGACAAAACAACAAGCGAACAGAAAGAGAACACACAAATCAAAGCATTCGACACATTCAGAAAATTAGAGTTATTCGACGGATACTATGTTGATGATCTTTTTGTTGTGGATTTGAATTCAATTATTGGTACGCTCAGACATAATACACAGACGTTAAACGATGCATTTCAGCTGAATGTAATTTATTACGGCTTTGTTGTCAAATATTTTCCGATGCTTTCAATTGATCTATTCAAAATGCTTGTAACAAATGAGCCCGAAATTGCATTGAATTATCCGAGTCTATCTCCCGATGCGATTGAATTAAAAGAATGCTTCGCGTCAGAGCAAAAAATTACAGATTTGACATATTTGCATTCGAAACAAATCGACGAAATTGCCAAGAACGAGAAAATTAGTGTCTCAGTCACAAATGCGACATTAAATATTAATCCTGTTGACTTGGGTGAGAACATTGTACTGCGTAATTTGTTCGACTTATTGCAAACCACAATTGATATGCCCGCGGTTTCTGTATTTTTCAATTCTTCTCAAGATCCAACCAATGATGTCTATGCAATCAAAAGACACTTGACGAGTTATGACGGGCGAATCCTTCACGAATTGCATCCGTTCATAACCGCGTCACAGGACGACTTAAATGTTTCGATTGCATTGCTTATTCCTCGCGATTCACAATTCATGTCGGCAGTATGTTATCATCTAATCATACTGACAATATATTCTAATAGTTTTTATACGTTGTCTGGTTCTTGGGATGATGATGAAAAAATATCGCTGAGTGACATGAATCGCATTCTTACTCAATATGCTTGTCCGGTAATTGAAAAAATTAATCGCATGGGGGGACGCGTTTTTGGAACGGGGGCGCAACTTCGATTGCCGGACACTAAATCGCTGTACACAAAAATTAAGTCGATTAATGTGTCCGTGTTTTGGGAGCGCTATGTATCGGCCAATAATTTCAAAGAAATCAAAAAAAACTTGAGGCAATATGAAAATGCCGGCTTGATTAAAATTAAACCATTACAATCGCCGGGGGCAATGACTATTTTATTCATCAAGGGGATGACAAATTACAATACTTCAGCATTTGAACGACTGTACGCAAGACTCAGAAAATATCAAGATTTACCAAATCAATATGCGTATCTTATTGATGAATCGATTCATTATTTTTGGTCGCATATTTTCGCCGGAAGAACGATCCACCTCGAACATAAATCGTCAAGTGTTAAGATTGAAATTATTAACGCGGACATGTCAGAATTCAGCATCATTTATTATTATTTGACGGTTTTTCTAGAAAACTCAATGCAAGACATCGCAGCTGACAACAAACCTGAGACGAGTAAAACAACTTGGAAGTTAATCGATCAAGATCCCAAATTATTCGACTTAAAAAAGTACGACCCTGACGCAATTGGTTACACAACTCGATGCCAGGGGAATAAACAGCCGGTTATGTATTATGAGGAAGACATTCCCAATTTGACCCCAAAGGTACAAAAAAATCTCGTAAAGTTTTGGAATTTTACGAATCAAAAACATGTATTTTATCATTGCGCGAATAAGCCGAACATTTATTTGGGTTTTCAGGTAGGAATTCATCCGTTGGGATATTGTCTGCCCTGTTGCCAAAAAAAAGAAGACGAACCAACAAGCAAACGGGGAATTGTGAACAAAATATGTTCAGACGAATATGTATATTCCGCCGAAAAAGTCACTGGAGATAGATACACATATCTCTACGGCAAAGCAATTCCCATCGGGCGGACATCACATATTCCGTCGATTATTGAAACAGATTTGTTTTCAGAAATCAACACTCCGTTCGAATATCGATTATACGGCGTAAATCAAAATATTCCATCTGTTAAAAATGCGGGATATTTGTTTGCCATGTGTTTTATTGTCCAATTGTCAGTGGATGCATTTATTACGCGCGTAAGTGAATGGATGCTGGATGCAAAATTCGCCAAGTTATTCTATTATTTGGGTTCTGGCCACACTCATCATTTCAAATCAGCTGCGGAATTTGTTTCAGCGTTACAAGATACATTTGTGAATCCAAACACTGTATTCACTCAATTCACAATTGGCAGCGCGTTAGAAATTGAATGGAGAACAATATTGATTAATTTTATTGCGATGCAAACGAATATATTCATTGCGACATTCAGAGAGCAACTCGATGGTCAGTTTGATTTAATTTTACCCGACACGGTATGTGAAAATATACACAGCCCCAAAATTAAATTGGCGTTTATTTTCGAAACCAAACAGGGCGTTTATCCAATGATTGCCATACACAAAAAACGATTCCATTCGACCCCAACAAAAGAAAATATCGGCATAATTTTTAAAACAGACACAGAACTTGGCCGCCGGGTGCTTGGAACTATTCGTTCTATTATAACAAATTCGAATATTTCAACTGACGCATTAACAATCGAGATCATACAGAAAAAAATTCTCATTCCGCAACTAATGAGATTTAATGCGCAAATTAAATACAAACTGACGAATAAAAATCGGATGTGCTATGGTATTGTAATAAACGTCGGTGATAATAACGCATATTTCCCCATCGTCCCGCACGCAGTATTTCCGGACAATATATTAGAATGTACCAGATTGCGAGATGAGTTCATACCGAACCATAAAATTTTAATTGATATCATACACGGGATGAACTTTTATTTGACTTCAAGGAAACTCGAGACGATTAAAGTGTCGCATTATTTAATCCGACATGATCAAATTGTGGGGTTTATACATCAAGGAGACATTGATTTGTATTTTTACCACAAACCGATCAATAGTTCTGAAGCATATAATATATTATTCGAAGACGCTGCTATTGATTTGTCGTCATCGTCGACTCCACGAGTTTACATGCCGTACGTAATAACCGATATTAGCGAAGCAATTTCTAGAGGCGGACGCACTGATATAAAACTTCCAAAGGATAAACAAATGTTGGCGTTTGCGGGAAAATATCGGAATTATTTATATCAATTATTATGCGTAGAATTTGTCAGTCGGATTCGAAAAATGAAAAACGACACAATGCGCGCAAAAATTAACGCAATTATACGCACAGTATCATTTGACAATTTGGGTCAGAAACAAAAAGAAATCGTTCAATGCGTTGCCGATTATCCCGGAGACGTTAAAACCATAGAATATATTTTCGCACCGCTGTATGACCCAAATATTGCGGATCAAGAATTACTGACTCAAACTTTATTGTCGACCGTAGAGCAAATTATATTTGAATTTGACAGAAAAATAATATTCGGTTTGCATAAATCTCATGATCTCGAATTTGTTCGGAATGAAGTCAAAAAAGTGTTGGACGATGCAGTTCACTTCAGTACTAACGAAGAAATTGACGTCGATAATTTATACACGACATGTGATGAACAAGAAGGCGTAAAACATTGCTCTGACAATAAAAAATTAATCATTGACGAGAAAAAATACGATCAGTATGTCGATGTGTTGGTATCAGACATACTGAATCCGCTAAGTGTTGATGTATTGATGTCGAAAGTTGCTGGGGTTATCGATGAATTTGATTTTGTCGAACGCACCGACGAGCGTATTGAGATTGATTTATAAAAACCCCCCCGATATGAGAAAGTCAACAATGGCAAACATTATTACCACCATGATCCCTTGGACGCATGTACCATACGCAGAGATATCTCTGCCCTTGACCGTTCCGTCAAATTTAGAGAGCACATTAAAAATAAACACATCACTGCTGACAAATAAAAATATAAGAAAAAGTGCTAGTATTAATTTTATTGAGAGATATTGGTCGACATGCTCTTTTGATTTGCGTCCGCATTTGGATTCTCCAATTGGCGTCGAATTCATTTATATAACGGAGTATATCATATATGTGGCGAAAAAAATAATACTGCGATGGCTTATTCGGCGTCAGGATTGGGTCTGATAATAATTAAATCTCCCCAATGTGCACAGAATAAATCCGCAATGTAATTATAAATGAAGTGTGCATGTTCGTGTAATTTTGCACCGAGAACATTTATTTTTCCTCGTAAAAACACATTAACGCGAACTGTTTTTTCGCCCATCAGAAATTTAAACGCAATCTTCATATCTTCTTGTGCGGCCTTAATTTCTTGTATCGGATATTTACTACACTCCGTTTCTTCGAGCAACCTGACAAATTCGCCGAGATTAAGTACAATCCGAGGAGTCGATCTGACGACTTGACAGTTATAATTCAACATAATGGGTTTATAGCTGATTAAATATGTGTCATTTTCAAGTTGTGAATTGACGAACTCGATCCATTCTGTGATAACTCTAACTCCATCAGATAAATCATAATTGATAACCCCAGGAACCTGTATTACGCCAGTCGAGGTAAAACATTTGACTTTATACACCTTATCTGGATTGTCGTCAAATACAATTACGGGTTCGACGGTTGAATTAAAACATGTTCCATCGCCTTGGAGTTTTCTTGCTCGAACTGGAAGTTGAAATTTCGTGCCGCGTTTGCGCGTCGGTTTTCTTTCGAGTTTTAATAAATGCTCGTATTCGCTTTGTGATTTGTGACCGAAATTACAATTAATCGCCTTAACTACTCCACTTGGTGTGATTTGATCAATGAAATCTATGATGGACAAGTTGATCCCTCCGATTCTGGCCTCGAATGTGCTGACAAACATGTGCAATGGAGTCAATCGAGTTTCGGGCATGATCCCCAATTTATCGTCCGACATTTTTTCGTGATCTTCAAGAAACGATCCACTTGAATCGGCCATAAATAAATATAATTATATCATTTATCCAATTCAATTTTAGGCATCGATGACGAATCCCAACCAAATTCTCGCGTTCTTTTATTCGACGACAAACTATTATAAAACACCAACGTTGCAAATAGAAAACTCAAAATAATGAGATAAATCGAAAACGTATATAAATCCATATCGTGTATACATAATTAAACATATTGGTATGGTTTCGTATAATTACGTATAATGGAGCAACCATATCAGATTCCAAATATTCTCCATCTTTGCAAATTAACACATGATGAATGGAAACAGATGGATGACGAACAATTGGCCGTGCCACTTGACGTCACAGAAATTTACGATATTAACGAGGCAAATTATGGAGTGATACTTCATTGCTTCACAGGTGCAGAAGATTGGCCAAACACAACGGGATTAAAATGTTGGTTTTGTTGTCTAAATTTTGATGTGTTTCCGAAATTTATTCCGACATACATCAAAGAAACCGAACGCGATCAGTATGAAATTGGAGTGATGGGTAATTTCTGTTCATTTGGATGTGCGGCCGGTTATGTTCGGCATGTCGCAAAAACACCTGCGGATTTTGAAATATACATGTCTCGATTATGTCATCTCCATTGGATTTTCATGGGCGAATATATACATATAATTGAACCGCACCAGCCCACGCATGTAATGAAAGAATACGGCGGAACAATGAATCGAGAGCAATACATTCAGAGTCTCATTCGAGAAACGAAACCAATAGATCGAAAACATATAGATAAACACGCCGAAGAATTAACGCGACAGCAGATATTGAATGCTTTGGACGGACCGGTATGGGGGGATGATACGAGATGTCCGCAAGAACTTTCAATTATACACTGCGAAAAATCAGAATTGGCGTGAGTTAATTTATCACACACATTATATAAAATTATCAATGGAGACTAATGCGATCGTGTGTGTTTTGATAGTAATATTGATATTAATTGCAGTGATGCAATTCATATCGGTTTGGTTACCTGGAAGTTGGTCTGGCGGTGCTGGTCAAGGCGAAGAATACAAATGGCTGCATGGTGACGATGACGATGATACGTCACCAGTCGGTGCCAGTGCTGCTTCTCCAGCCGGTGCTGAAGATTATGAAACTTCTCCCGATGGTGAAATTACACACTTAGGACTGCCCGCATGTTTAGATCTAGAGTACACCATGTTCCAAGTTAGTACCGATGCAGACGAAACACTTTCCACATGGAACGCAGCCAATGTAAACAAACTGCGCGAAGTGTTCATTCCCGAAAAAACATGGACTCGATACACATATCGCGCGCGAAACTTCGAAGAATTGTACTCGAAAAAATATCAAACCTTTTTCAATGAAGCCACTCAATTTGGCCATTGTATGGATTTCGCGATTTATAAATGGTGCCATGATGCATATTATAAAGAGCTTGAACAACATGCTTTGCAAACGAAAATGAGATGGCCCATTGTTGATGCACTAATAACTGATTTAGACGATAATTTAGCACTTCCAACACTTCTCGCGAATCATTACTTCGTGGGAACATTATATTTTGATTATCCTGTAATAGATTCAGATCTCACTTTTACTAACGAGCGTCGCAATGACGAACTACAACGTATTATGGAATTAATACCATGGAGTGCTTCCAGTGTGACGGGCGAGATTATTGATTACTCAATAAATAAAATGTTAATATCTAGTGTGCCGAACGTACCAGAGCTCACAGAACAAATACGCGGTCAATTTTTGTATAAATATGAAGAAGTCGAGGCGATAGTTACAACTCCGCCGCACATGGATATACCGCTCCCGGCAGAAGAGGTAATGTCAGAAGATTTAAATACTATGACCAGTGCGCAATTTATTAATAACATTCTGCTCGAAATTCCGAACTACGTGCATATGACAGATATTGGGTGTCCGGGAACAGATTATGGATGGGGAATTCTTCAATTTAAGAGTTGTCGAATATGGTTGACAGCATTCCTTGATTATTTGCTCTATGAGTCGGACTCGCATTTACACATTGATTTCGTGTCAGAAATATTAAATTTGATGGATAAATATCATGGCGAAGGTCTTTGGGACGCAAATATTACCGCCAAAGCGTTCGAGTACGCGCAAGATACCCGAGGCGTGACCGATCGATCAGTAACTGATTTTCTCGGTCACGACGATAGAAATCGCATACCGCAGCAATTAATAATGCTGCTATATATTACGGGCCACATCAGCGAAAGCCTGCCAAATATTATTCCTGCACTGTCGGGTTTGATAACAACTCTCATGCTCGCGTTTAGTCGAATTACAGTCGAACTCCAAGGCCAAATTCCAGAAAATACATTGATCGTATTTCTCATGACAAAAATGCGCGATAGTCTGTGTATGTGTGAAGACAACGGTAAAATTTTGGCGCGCGAAATTCCACCCAATCGAAATCAATGTTGGGATGCAATCTCATGTGTGCACATCGACACAATCATAAAAATGCGCAATGCTGTACTTACAATGGGTATGAACACTATTTATGATCCGTTTATGTACGATGTCCAACCCGCGCCGAGTGCCGACGGGCATGGAAAAAGAGAGCATCGTATGGGGAAAGATCTATGCATTGGTGGTAATATTGCACTTGGCACCGGTCACGTAAAATTAGGAATGAATCCATGCATTACGTATAATCCCAAACTGGATCCAGCTTTATATAATGCGTTGCGCACTATTGAGCACGCTGGTGTTAATACTATTAAGATTACCGTCAGACCAGTTCCCGCGTTTAGACCGGGCAGACCAACAAGAGCCCCAATACCTATACCTCCAATGCCTCGAATGCTCTTAACCGAACCAGTGCAGCAATCAATTACACAACAAACAGATATGTCGCTAATGTCACTAAATGAATTGTTGTGCTTCGATGTGCGCGATGGCAACACCAATGACCGCGCAAAATTAATATATTATATCAGCCGCCGTTACACTGATAATCGCGAGCATTTTACGAGATGCAGAGGGGGGTGGTTGGGTAAAAAAAGACGAAAGGCTCGCAAATGGTTTGAAAAACACCAAGATCTTGGGGTTTAATAAAACGTCGCATTGTGAATGTCTAATTTGTGCGCGCATTATGTACAAACGTGATAATGCAAGTTAGATCAATTTTATGCGTTTTAATGTTATTTTAATATTAGTAGCAGTTGCTCAGATCGCATTAATTTGGCCGTCCAAAAAATGGTTTGGCGGAGCTGGTAAGAGCGAAGATTAATTGTTGATAAAGATGACGGGAAAAAAGATGGCCAATTTTCAGCGCAATACAAGATGACACAGATGATGCCTTAACACTACCAACTCTTCTTGCGAATAGTTACTTTTTGCACATCTTTCATATTCCTTGTCACATTTTGATACCATTTTTTGCCCGGATTCGCTTTTACGATTTCCCATGTAGTGTTCGGGTTTGATGATAACTCTGCCCAATCCCACTTTTTGTCTGGATTCTTCTTTATGAACTCAAACCATATTTCACAGAACTCTTTCCTATATCCTTCCATGTATCAATGTTGCTTCGTAGTAATAATACTGCGTTGCTGATTCAAATTTCTGCCAAAAAATATTCTTTGTTTAGATCATGTACGATACAATTACATTGATTAAATCCAATGGAAACGTTTTTAATACTTGACTTAGAAGTTTGTACATCTTTTTTCTAATGAATTCGTTTTTCCATTTTGGCGTGGAATTTCTAGATAACTCTGCCCAATTCCATTCTTTGTCCGGGTTTGCTTTTACGATTTCCCACGTAATGTTCGGGTTTGCTGATAAAGAAAACCAATTCCATCTCTTGTCCGGATTATCTCTCACAATTTCCCACGTAATGTTCGGGTTTGATGATAACTCTCCCCAAATCCACCATCTGTCCGGATTATCTCTCACAATTTCCCACGTAATGTTCGGGTTTGATGATAACTCCACCCAATTCCACTTTTTGTCCGGATTATCTCTCACAATTTCCCACGTAATGTTCGGGTTTCGTGATAACGCTGCCCAATTCCATCTCTTGTCCAGATTATCTCTCACAATTTCCCACGTAATGTTCGGGTTTGATGATAACTCCCCCCAAATCCACTTTCTGTCCGGATTATCTCTCGCAATTTCCCACGTAATGTTCGGGTTTGATGATAACACCACCCAATTCCACTTTCTGTCCGGATTATCTCTCACAATTTCCCACGTAATGTTCGGGTTTCGCGATAAATAATCCCAATCCCATCCTTTGTCCGGATTCGCTTTTACGATTTCCCATGCAATGTTCGGGTTTGCTGATAAATAATCCCAATCCCATTCTTTGTCCGGGTTCGCTTTTACGATTTCCCACGTAATGTTCGGGTTTCGTGATAAATAATTCCAATCCCATTCTTTGTCTGGATTATTTCTCACAATTTCCCACGTAATGTTCGGGTTTGCTGATAAAGCATACCAATTCCATCTCTTGTCCGGATTATCTCTCACAATTTCCCACGTAGTGTTCGGGTTCCATGATAACGCTGCCCATTCCCATTCTTTGTCTAGATTCTTCTTTATGAACTCGAACCATATTTCGCAAAACTCTTTCTTGTATTTTTCCATGTATTAATGTTGCTTCGTAGTAATAATACTATGTTGTTGATTCAAATTTCACCAAAAAAAGAACATTTTTTTAAATCATATGTGTTGCAATTACATCGGTTTAAAATCTTTAAAGCTCCTTTTAAGAGGACAAATTTAAGAGGGATTTGGCGCGAGATAAAAAATGAAAATAATTATTATGTTCTTGATAACAAAAATCCGCGATTGTTTATTCAAGTGCGAAGACATTGGTGATATTTTGGGTTGCACTATTCCAAGCGTCCGATTACAATGTTGGGATAGTGTATACTGCAATCACATTGGTGTGATTATAGATACGCGCGATTCAGTAAGTACAATGGGCAGAGCAACAGGGTGTGAGCCATTTATATATGATGTTCAACCTATGCCAGTTGATAATAATTTCGGGTTTAGAAGTCATGCTCCGGCGAAAGATCTTTGTATTGGTGGAACTATTCCACTCGGTACTAATCATCGTGTGCTAGGATTAGTACCACGTATAGCATATAATCCTGGATTGCCGCAAGATTTATATGACACGTTGCATACTATTGAGCTCGCTGGAGTTCGTTGGATTGAAATTGAAGACGAGCCCCTCCTGACATTACATTAGTTAATCAACCAAGACCCCTGAACGTTCTGGGGTCAATACCTCCGGGGCTTCCAACTCACCCAATACGCTCGTCAGATATACAACAAATGGATATGACATCAATGGAATTGAATGATTTATTGTGCATCAATTTGCCCGACAATGAATCAAACGACCAAGCAAAATTATTGTACTATGTCAATCTTCGCCATACCAATGACGAACGATTGAAATGGAAAGCAGATACGTAATCGATAAGAGTTGAGCAGGCGCGAGCAGCAATTTTATCTTAAAACTTAGCAGACGCGTCAGCATGATTTCCAAATCGAAGAAATCCCCATATTTGCATAAAACTATCAGCCAAGTCTCGCATTTTATGTGTCGATAATTTCGGTAATTCGAACTCGAATAATTTAGATATACGGGTGAAGCAATACACGCAATGTTTCTTGTTTGCAACATAATTGCTCAAATTTGCTTCGAAGAAATAACACTGATTGCTCTTTGGATCGTCGGGCAAAATGATTTTATTTTTTAGAACAGGACTAATAATAATTACGTTACAATCTGCATATAGCGCAATCAGCGCTGACTCAATATGTCGAGATTGGGCATTTATTCCCATCTGAAATTCGACGACGACATTTAGTGCGACATCGCCCAAGTCGACCACATGTGGATTAATTGTTTGTCTAATCTCATTTATTAAACCTCTCACGCGTTCTACTGTGCTTATGTCTTTATTTTTCTTTCCGGGAACGAGATCAAGTACTCCGCAAGCTCTCATGACGATTAATTGTTTGGATAATTCATTGAGCTCAATGAGTTGTTCTCGCGCTTCAGAAATTGTTGTGCAATCGGTCAAATTTATGCGTTCTTTAATTTTTTTCGCCAGCGGGTAATTATATGTGACTAGTGAATATCCGAGCGATTTCGTCCCGCAATCGAAACCGAGAAAATGCTGCGGAATATCATACGAGACCATTTTTTCGCGATTTATATATACATAGTGTACGTATCTATATAAACGTTCGTAAGCGTTATCGATAGATTCTATTTTGGGGCGTATTCTAATTAATATTAAATGTAATTTCCTCTATATTCTATAATGAAAAAGAGCAGTACTCTGAATTGTCCCTCCGCGGCCGCCGATATAACAAAACTTATGTGCAAAAGCGCAATTAAAGACGGAACTAATCTGGAAAATATTGAGTCGGATGTAATGCAGAATCGCAAATCAGGAAAAAGCGAAGCTGCTTCAGAACATAGTCGCGATATTATTAAACAATATGATTTGGAATTAAAAGATCTAGCACGGGGTTTGAATATTGAGTTCCCTGATATAGACGAAATATCTCACGCAGATGATAATGACCAGGTTTCAGAATCGACAGCTCCGCGTTCGCAACCAATGGCATACCCCGAGGTGACAAATATTCATAACATTGCGAGTATGCCGAATGCTGACGACATTCTTGGTCACGCATCGCGAGCTTCGGCTTCGGGAAATGACTCGTCATCATCATCATCGGCAGCGAGCTCTGCATCATCTGCATCTACAGCGAAAAGCTCACATTCATCGAAACGAAACAGTCGCAAAGCAGAATCAAGACGCCGTAATGTCAAATTGAGACATTCAGATCGTACAATGGGTATTGACTTAGACGCAAGCCGCCGGCACAGTGAAAAACAACGATATATCCAACCATTAGGTGTTGCTTCTGGAAGCGAACGCACGCAGCATATTACTGAAGAACAAGAGAAACGCAGTCACATAGGTTCAGTAATGAGCGGAATCAGAAAAGAAACGCGAACAACGTTTGGCACCGACCACGAACGAATCCAAGATTCGAAAGCAAATAAAGTTGAACGAATTGCTCGATTAATGTCGTCGCTACAAAGTGAAGGTATGGATTGCAGCGGTATAAATATGCCAACAATTGAAAGCTCCGCCGAAGAAATAAATTCAACTTTAGAAATATTGCGGATGAAAAACGACAGGAGTCGATATTCATCATTTGCCGAAGAAATATTAGTCGGAGGAGCAGAACTGATTGGCACCGTGTTGGATGGTGAGCGAAAGATTCCGATTGTCGGTTGGCAACCCGATTACACTGATTATCACAACACGGTGGCCGTCAAAATGCACAGGATGCGAGACGAGACATCTCAAATGGTTGAAAATATAACTCGTAAACTTGATATAGGTCCATGTGCGAGAATCATGATGGAATTAGTACCATCGCTTGTTTTATATCCACATCAACAGCGCAAGCAAAAGTGTGCACCGGGATTGTTTGGCGAGGAGAATGAATCAGGCGAGATAACCAGTGACGGAATGTCACATGCCTTCAATTCTATTCGCCGAACCGATGAAATTAAACGTCAAGAACGTGCAACTTTAGCCAATATATAATTGAGTTTTACCGAGTGAAATATCTGCGCTATCCATATAACATAATAATGCAACATCGTTCAGAGATCGGAATGTATTCTTCTGGGCAATTCATCGATTTCATTCCCAGCGAATATAATTTTTCGCCTCGCGAAACAGATGTCAAAACTTTCACCGACGATAAAACTGCAGAACGCATTGAAATAGAACGCACCGTTGTAGATCGTGCTGCTATGGATCGCACCGATTATGATGACAAAAAAATTACGAACCGAGTCGACGAACGAATTACAAATCGTGAGGAGATAGCCACTCATTTTGCGAGTATTGACGATAAATTCAAGAACATAAATTGGTTGTATGTCGTACTCATAGTTTTAATTTTGCTCAATATTTTGAGTTACGTTATTAGATTGCAAGTTAAATTATTCCAGGCAGAGACTAACGCAAAAATTATGGAACTCATCTACCATCGGCAGGCACCGCCAGCGCATGTTCATTAATAATATTAGTCATTTCTTCGATTTCATCTTGTTCAAGTTTTGTTACCCATGCAACGAATAAACGAGCGCAATCTTTCTTGATTAAGATTTTAACAGTGAAACCTCTATCTGAAAGCGAGCGGATAATCGAGCTGTAAACTATTCTTTGCGCATCTATTTTTTTGATTCCGGATGTTTGAAGATTTTGCGGAAGTTCGTGTGAAATTATATTTTTTCCCCATTTTTGCTCAGTACTTAATAATTTGCTATCAATGAGCTGCAATTGTTCGCGAACAATGTAATCAAAATCTTTTTTTCGTGAAGTGTTCTTATTTAGTTGTCCCGATGTAACAGACATTATAGTTATATACTAACGCAAAGTTAATATCACAACATATTATCGCGGCGCATTATTGCAACGCATTATTACAACATATTATCATAACGTATTATTGCAATGTATTGTTACAATACGGCACTCATAATTACATTGACTCGGGGAACAAAATTTGCGTGGATGTTGATTGATTTATGTTCGGGAATTTCTGGAAATCCGCTCAAAAATGGCGACGCCAGACATTGACGGACGTTCCAACGATCGTCTGGATTAATCCTCAACATGCCAGTGAGTAATTCTAATAATTGCAAATCTTGAATCTTGGATAATTTGTTTGTGGGCGATTCAAATAAAAATCCGCGCCCGCAGCTTGTTATCATAGATTGCGGAACTTTCTCTCCAACGGCGTGCTCCATTATTTTTATATGAGTAATTGCGTCAGTTTCGTCTTTGTCGTCAAAACTATGGTCATCTAAGAATGTATCACCCGTGAATAATTCATATATAACGCATCCGAGTGCCCATATATCGCACTTTTTACTATATCCATTCACCAATGTGACTTCTGGTGCGCGATAGTATGTCGGTTGAATAATATGCGGTTTAAAATCATCGGTATCTAAACTGGCCGAGTTATAATCAGCGAGTACAATTTCAGGATTATGAATGTGTGATATTACGTACTTAATATGTTTAGTCCCCGAGAATAAATATTGACATTCGCGTGTATCTTCATCGTCGTCTGCCGGACGTTTGCAAATTTGTTCAACTTTTCTTGCGATTTTTTCTTGACTGGCGGATCGTAGTGTCGATTTAATTTTCAAAATTTGTTCTTGTTTGTCTTGCACTTTGGCAACATCTTTCAAATATATGTTTGCCGGCTTTATATCACCGTGAATCAAATTGTGACGATTGTGTACGACATCAAGTGCTCTACATATTTGATGAACAACTGTTTTTAATAACGGTAAGGGTAGGCCTTTGTGATATTTATCAGAGTTAATAACTGTGCGTAAATTATTATCGTACATGTCCATTATGATGTACATGTGGCTCTGGAAAATAAAATGTTCGTGAATGGCAGGCAAATTACCTAATTTATCGGTAGCGAGTTCGTACAATATGTACGCCTCGACGACGTTTTCGTGATATCGCCCGTCAATACTCCTTTTCATACAAATAATGGTGTCCGTTTTCATGTGGTACGCCATAAAAACGTGTGAATAAGTGCCCGAACTGATATAGCCGAGAATCATGTATTGATTGATTGTCTTACCGATGATGTCGGGAATATCTACCGTAGATGATGTTTCAGATGACATTATTATGATATAATTATGATATAATTATGATATAGTGTACCAATTTCAATGCTCAAATTTGAATAATAAGAAGTAATTATATAATGTCTGCTACTCAACTCAACCAAAATTACATCGCTCTCGAACTGCATCGTATTCACGGTCAGTTCGCAGAAGTGAACGCGAACCAGATAGAGAGGCTTGCTAATGCAATAATCGGCATATCCGCCGATGGGGTATTCGCTGATTACGATATTGGGCTCGAGACTGCGTTGCATGATAGTTTATACGACGAACCTGGGAAGTGCCCGGGTCTCAGTGATCCTCTCGAAAAAATAACGACGATTCAAAATCCCATCACATGCTGCATTTGTTTGGAAGACGTGGCAGAAAATATTGTCCAAATTAATAAATGCGAGCATAAATTTTGCAGAGCGTGCATTTTGACACATTTCGAAACGAAAGTTATGTGCCCCGTATGTAGAGTCGATCTCAGTGTTGATGCTCCCCCTCATGATCAAACGCCGCATCAATCAGATACGTAACTGGCACTCCGAGAGGCGTCACTGATTGCAATTCGAATGCGCCAATCATATTGTGAATCAATAAATCATTTTTTGGAACAATTAAATCGTTAGACCTAAGTTGAAAATCATCAGTCTCATAAACGCATTGTACGAATTTGTACAACGCCGAACACGAATCTTTCGAATGAAACAGTCCCATAAATTCATACCCACATTGTTTTTTAAATATAATTGATACATAACGATTAAGCCCGTCTACGAGAAGTTCGCGATAATGTGATTCGTTCACACTCATCAATTTAATATAGGCATTTTTTTGTTACTTCAATACAGTTTTAGATATTCTCAACAGTTCGTCAGAAAGCTCAGAAATAACGGCAAAGTCAGAAGTTGTTGATAAATTAAAATTAGAAATCAACGGATTTATAATCGCCAGTAAATTTTCTGACAATTTTGTGTCGGGCGGGGGTGTTGCAATGCATAATTTATAATCTTCGAACTTCCCTCGCGTTGTGATTGGTGTCTGTTTATTGAGACACATTTGATGCTGAAGCAGAGTGCTATTTGTTGTTAAATACTTTCCGAGATCTTTGAGTGCGTCATGTACAGCCGTGAGGGCAACATTCGTAATCGAGGCATGTAGATTATCGTGCAAAGTCTGAATTGTGCTGATTTTTGTTGTTGCGCTCATTTGACTGAGCGTCACCAAATATTTGTTAAAATCAGAACATATAGATTCGACGGGTGTGGCTACGAGGTGATACTTGGTAAAAAGATCTGTTACAGTTGCAGAATATGCTATGTCTGGAGTTTTAATCGATATAGATACTCCGTCAATTGAAAAGTTCAAATCTGTGGTATCGTGCAGGGTTGATGCGGGTAATTTTGCGAATGATGAGACGTTAATAAGCGACCCGTAATCGGCAAGTTTCGGCAATATGGCTTTAAATTTTGTATCAAACGAGTTGAATCCAATATTTTTCTGAGTCAGTGCAGTTGCTAAAGCAGATGCTTTGGCTTGAACGACGGCAATTGTACTTTTTGCAGCTTCTTGACATACACCGCCCACGCATATCTTGGGTGCAGGGCATGTTGTTGTGTTGCAAACCAAATCGGGAGCACATGTCGCACCGTTCACACAATGATATCCCGCTGTACATGGAAGTGTCGGGCACTTAATATCTGACTTTGCCACACATTTATTGTCAATGCAGCTATATCCAAGTTTACATGGAGACGCTTCCGTGCATCTGTTGTGGTTGTATTTAAATGCAAGCCATCCGCTCAAAAATACAATCAATATGATTACGAGCGCCAAGATGAACATTATATATATAACTCTTATAATTTATACAACGCAGTTTGACAATATGCCAACAGTCCAGTCATGGCATCTGTAACACGATCAAAATCAGTAAATAATCCGGTCACAAATTTGACGTTAGTCGTTTCAATCAGTCCATTCAGTAACGGAACTAACGAAGTCGGCGGCGGTGGAATTTTAATACACTTTGCGAGCAGCTCGCGTTTTGCGTCAGGATCTGGATGGTAGGGGTCGGGGGGATGAATTAGTAGATAACAATTATAATAATCAATCGCTGCGGCATTTGTATTTATGTATGACGAGAGTTCGCCGATTGTCGAATGTAATTGTGGCAATCGAATATCTGACGTGATTGCATGGAGTGTTGTGTCCATAGTTTGAACGGTTGATAATTTTGATTGCACACGTAATTTGGTCGCATGCTCGCGAATGTTTGCCATTGATGCTTGATATTGTTGAACCACTGGATATATTATGTGATCATATCGTAAGAATGAATTCATTACGTCATTACATTTGGGATCCTTGCCGTATGAAACCGTTTCGATTCCATTTTTTGATTCGGGGATGGGAACATCGTCAAAACTCACTGCATTAAACATTCCAGTAAAATTAATAATTTTTTGATGCACGTCAGATAATGCCACATAGAATTCATGAAATGTAGCCTGTTTAACGTCAAGCGCATCTGTGAACACTTTAACTTGCGTGGCTAGTTTGGTGATTTCTGTTTCGCTGGGAACTTTATCTTGACAAATTCCCCGAGTACATTCCATTCCTCGACCGCACGATGTTGCAGTACACGGAGGTTTAGGTATACATACACCATTTACACAATGATGACTCGCTATGCATGGTTTATTTGGGCATTTATTCGCGGGATCATTTGCATCAAGTTGACAAACATTATTGATACAAACGTTTGGCGGTGTGCACATAATTTCTGGGCACGTTTTTACTTTCGGTTTCAATATCACAATTATTCCCGCGATTAAAAAACAAATAGCAACAATAATTATTAAGCTGAGCAACATCCGACTATATAACGAACAATATTTGTTTTCGTTGCGTCATTTCGCATGTCCCGATCGCAAATCTGGATTCTGCCGATTATTAATATCCAAAAAATATTATACCCCACATGTATATACGATAACAAATGACTTCCGGAGGCCCGTTTACCATCTTACTCAATGACGGCAAAACTGATGGTGCACTTATTGCGCCCGCTCTGTTGAAAAAGCGCATCGATGATATTAAGGCATATCGCAAAGCTTCAGGCTTGGCAGATATTAGTCCCACACTGGAAGACATTGAAAAGACACATATTTTATTCACACATGCGCATTATCGCCCGTTCGTGTCAATTGCACACGAATATCATAAGGCATCGAAAACTGCAGGAGGCGCGACTTTCGGCGAACTGACTCAATTTACACTCAACCAGCCGGGTGATTTCTTCGGAGATTGCGTTGCTCATATGTTGATTCCCGCAACAACAATGTCTGCAATTACAACACCGACTGTTCGCGGAACTGTATGGCCGGTTGATACTGCTGGGGACATATATACTCTGGTCGATTCATTTGGTACAGCAGCTGGCGCCACATACAAACATTTAATCAGATACTGTGAATTTCCGGGCAATCGAATTTATCAAAATAATGAATTCGCGGTTAACAGCAACACAATTGACACATATTCTGATAAAATTAACATGATGGACGAGAAGTTCAGAGTTCCTCCAAATAAACGTGTTGGTTATAATCGTCTGGTTGGACAAGAAGTTCCAATGGAAGGTTATTCTGGTGTCTCCAAGCGAACTGTAGTTGATGCGACGAATGACGTTGCGGCTTTGGGTTCGACATATCTTGGAGCAACATTCACAGGATTGAGCGGCAGCAATTATTACGACATCAGTCGAAAGGCTCTATCTGTACTCAATGGTCCACAAACACCAAAGGAAACACAACCCGCACTCAATTTATGGACCCGATTGAATTTCTGGTTCTGCAAAGATTTCCATCTTGCACTCCCCGCATTGGCCATTCCATTCGGTGTAAAAACCATCTCGCTACAAATCGCCGCAGCCACGAAGATCTTCTCTCCCGTCAATAACTTGTATGTTAAACATGTTAGTGATACAACCACAGCTCGTACAATTAGTTATACGCCGTATACCACTGTACAAGCAGGGCGTTCCCGTATGGAAGTATCTACAATTGCAACCCCGAAGATTGATAAACTGGATATTTACGTCAACAATATCTTCATCCACACTGACATGCAAAAGATTTTCATTGATCGAATTACATTCACCCTCATTCGTGTATGGAAAGAACAATCAATAAATGTCGCGGATCCAATTAACACATATTGTCTCAATTTGCTCAAATGGCCTGTTGAATACATGTATGTGGGATTACAGCCCAACTGGAATGTCAGCGAATTCAATGACAATGGTGAATACAGAGACTGGCATCGTTTCACACGAACATGGGAGGTTGAATGTGGCGATCCAACGGTTGTTGAAGTTACTAGTCTCTTAGCTGCCGCGGCTGCCGCACCCGCTAGTACATCGACCCGGTCTCAAATCAATCCTGATAAGTATGTGTTTGAGACCCCAGCTGTAAATGCTCTCGGACTACATGCACATGGTGTGTCACTATTCGGCACAGTAGACAAAAATGGAATGCATGATTCTATTGTATACAATGCATACTTCCCGACCGTATATGGCGGTGCTGACATTACAACACCTAATGATTCAGGTGCCCTGTTCATTAACTTTGCCTTATATCCTGGAACTTATCAACCCAGTGGTTATCTCAATGTTTCTCGCGCTCGTGAATTTTACATTGA
>Ga0233437_1003517_pt1 | contig 20392 bp, 17 predicted proteins | sample SI_122_August201_FD_182714 | JGI IMG/M metagenome (GOLD analysis project Ga0233437, IMG submission 182714) | Seawater microbial communities from Saanich Inlet, British Columbia, Canada - SI_122_August2016_200_MG | ecosystem: Environmental > Aquatic > Marine > Inlet | place: Canada: British...
GGGAATTCGTCCGTCAGCCTTTTCCCGGTACCAGCCGGGAACCATTTCCAGAAATTCATCACCAAAAAAGCGGTACTCAAAACCCTGCGTGGCGGCCCACTGCCTCACGCTGGTCAGGCACGTTTCGATCCATGCCGGAACATTGGATGTCCGGTAGGATTGATATACGACGGTTCTCACCGCAGAACCCTTTTTGGCAAGGCGATAGGCAGGAGTTCCACGGCCAAAACGCCCGCCAAAATCATGGCGCAGCCCATGTATCCGGCGACGCTAAGGACTTCGCCAAGGATGACCATTCCGGTCATCGCAGCAAACACGGTTTCCGAGGACAGGATAATAGCAGCGTCAGGCGACGGGGTGTGTTGCTGAGCGACAACCTGCAACGTAAATCCGATCCCAACCGAGAAAACTCCGCCATAGATCGTGTAGGGAATGGCATCGCGCAGAATTTCGAAGCTGACCGGTTCGGTCGCTCCCCCCCACGCGATTCCCCAAATGGCGCAAACGGCGAACTGCGCCGTGGCGACAACAAAGGGTGCGCGCGTGCGCCGCGCCATGTAACCGACCATCAACACATGAATGGCCCAGAACAACGAGCCCGCGATCACCCACAGATCACCGGCACTGATGGCCGTGATGTCGCCACCCGAAAGAACGTAGGCCCCGGCCGTGCAACCGACAGCCGCAGGCCAAACAGCCCAATGCGGGAATTGCCGCAGGGCGATCAGGGCGATGATTGGCGTTAGCGGCACGTAAAGGGCAGTCAGGAACCCGGCATTGGCCACGGTCGTATATTTGATGCCAATCTGTTGCAACAATGCGCCCGCGAAAAGCGCCGAGCCGGTCACCGCCAGCCCGATCAAATCGCCGCGATCCAGCCGCCAGTCTTGCTCGGTTGAAAGCTTGCGCATCTGCCAAATGGCGAACGGAAGCACCACCAGCGCGCCCAGCAAAAAACGCGCCCCCGTGTACAGCATGGGGCCGATGTGCTCCATGGCCAGTTGCTGCACGGTAAAGGTCGACCCCCATATCAGGGCGGTCACAAGCAGAAGAAGGTTGGCGCGTAAACGGGTCATGATCGGTGCGGTTATTGGGTGCGGCGGATGGCTGCAGTCATGATCCCGGCGCCAATAAGCAAACTGCCGCCAATGCGGTTCAATCGCTTCAGAAAGGCGGGGCGGCCGAAAGCCTCGCGGGCGTGGCTGGCAAGTAAGGCGTAGCCCGCTGTATTGATGGCCGCCAACACGAGGAATGTTACTTCCAACACAATAATCTGCGGCAAAACCGGTGCCGCCTCGCTAATAAACTGCGGCAAAAAAGCGACGAAAAACGCAATGGTCTTGGGGTTCGAGGCCGTTATCAGAAAGGCGTGAGCAAACATCGCCGCGCCGCGTTTCGGTTCCAACGGAACGCCGTCCTCCGAAATCTCCGGGCGTGTCCGCCACATGCGAACGCCCAAAAACACCAGATAGGCAGCGCCCACCCATTTGAAGACGGTAAACAGCGTCGCCGAGGCCAGCAGCAGCGCGCCGAGACCCAACAGCGAAAGCGTCATGGAAACGAAGTCGCCCAGAACCACGCCGGCCACGGTGTGCCAGCCCGACCGCCGCCCCTCGGCCAGCGCATAACTGATCACCAGGGTCACGGTCGGCCCCGGTAATACCAGCAAAAAAGCGGACGCGGCGACAAAGGCCAGCCAGATTTCGATGGTCATCGGAAAGGTCTATTCATTTGGGTTGCGTTCAAACGCACCCTAACCAAGGTCACTAACCAGGGGCAACAGATTAAAAGATTTCGTCCTCGAACTCGTCGGCCTCGGACAGGTGGGCTTCGATGCGTTTCAGCCTGTCCCGGCCCGCATCACGCCTAGTCGATACGACCCTTTCACAAAAATGGGTCAACAGGCTCATCACGCCGACGTAGGAATCGAAGGTGGAAACGCCGCGGGTTTCGCACGGAAACGCCCAGGTGGCCAGCGACGCCGTGGTTCCGGCGAAGCGGTCACAGAACAAGATAACCGGCACTTCCTCACCGCGCAGCCATTCAAGAACCTTTTTCAAGGTCGCTGGCCGACGGCGCAAGCCGATGGCTATCACCAGATCTTTCGCATCCAGATTGGCCACTTCCTCCATGACGATCTGGCCGGGCATGGGCACCAGGTCGACGCTATCGCGCACCAGTGTCAACTGATGGCGCATATAGGCGGCAAAGAAATGGCTATTGCGCAAGCCCACGACCATGACGCGGCGCGCCTTGGACGCAGCCCGTGCTGCCTCGTTCATAAGATCGGGCTGAATGCCCTCAATGGTGCTTCTCAGCGAAAGGATGTCCTGTTCGAGATGGGCCTGCAATCCGCGGCCCGGCGTTTGGGTCGGCGACTCGGGAAGCGACAGAAACAAGGGATGCCCCGCCGCGCGGGCGTTTCTGACCTCTTCGCGCATCTCGCGGAAATCCTTGTATCCCAACCGATGCACCAGCCGGGTCACGGCGGCCTTCGATACCTGCGCCTGATCGGCCAGTTCGGTGGCAGAATAGGCGGCGGCAACACCGGGATACTTCAGCAGAAGTTCAGCCAGGGCCCGTTCGCTGCCGGGCAACTTGTCCATATGCCCCGACAGGCGGTTTTCCAATTCAGACTGGGTTTTGTTCAAGCTCGCCCCATCACGTTTCGATAATTCTTTCGCGCGATGCGAAGGTTAGAACACTTTAAAACAGTTGTCTCGATATTTTTTACGTTTTAAAATTTTTTTTTCAAAATGTGTTGACTCCACCCCCCGTCCTTGCCGTAAAATCCGGTCCAACGTGACAACCCCGAAAATTGTCGGCTGGAGGACACCTTCCGGTCGGAATACAAGCAGGAGTCCAAGGAATGGCAACGCTCGGCCTCGATACGAAAATCGTCAATTCGACGGTCTATGAAAATTCTGGCAATCGTCTCAAGGACGCCGGTGTCGTTCTCCCGACGTTTTCGCAGCTGGCTGATCCGGGAACGATCCCCGCCTCCATCAAAAATCGCCTGGGCGCGGTCGATCCCGACAAGGCCGACCCCCTGAACCTGTTCCGCGTGCACTGGTACAACGCCATGGACCGCAAAGGCGTCGCCGATACACCGATGTATGTGGAAATTCCGCAGGCGCTGTCGGGTGTTCCCGCCCGCATTATCATGCTGCTGGGCAATCGCTTTCCGATGATCCGCGCTCATAAGGTCCTGGCCGCCTATGGCTGTTTGGCTCCACGCGTCGTCACCGGACAGTACGATCCCAGTTCGCACCGTGCCATCTGGCCGTCCACCGGAAACTATTGCCGGGGCGGCGTCTCCATTTCGCGCATTATGGAATGCCGCGGTGTTGCCGTTCTTCCCGAAAACATGAGCCGCGAGCGGTTTGCCTGGTTGGAAGACTGGGTTACCGACCCATCCGACATCATCCGCACGCCGGGCTCCGAAAGCAACGTCAAGGAAATCTACGACGCTTGCGCCGAGTTGGACAAAAACCCGCAAAACGTCATCTTCAATCAGTTCTGCGAATTCGGAAACTACGTCGCGCACCGCTATTGCACGGGCTCGGCCATTAGCCGCGTTTTCGAAGCCGCCACGAAGGCTTCGCCGAAGGCGCGTCTCGCGGCCTATGTATCGGCTTCTGGTTCCGGCGGAACGCTTGCCGCGGGCGATCATCTGAAAAGGGAATACGGCTCGAAGATCGTTGCCGTGGAAGCGCTGGAATGCCCGACCCTGCTATACAACGGCTTCGGCGAGCACAACATCCAAGGCATTGGCGACAAGCACATTCCCTACGTTCACAACGTTATGAACACCGATTTTGTCACCGCCATCAGCGACGAAGCGACCGATCAACTGGATGTTCTGTTCAACACCGATACGGGCCGCGACTACCTCGCTGACCGCCAGGGGATCTCGACGAACCTGCTGGACGCCCTGCCCGATCTCGGCCTTTCCAGTATCTGCAACCTGCTGGCCGCGATCAAGACGGCCAAGTATTTGAATCTCGGCGAGGATGACGTGATCATGACGGTGGCCACCGACGGCGCCGAGATGTACGGCACCGAACGCGACAAAACCATTGAACAGCATTTCGGCGGCACCTTCGATACGGTGAACGCCGCCGAGGTCTGGGCCGGAAAACTGAACGCCGTTACCACCGACCATTTGCAGGAACTTTCGCACATGGACCGGCAGCGCATCTTCAATCTGGGCTATTACACCTGGGTCGAACAGCAAGGCGTTTCGCTCGAAGACTTCAACGCCCGGCTCGATCAGTCATTCTGGGACGGCATGCTCGATCTGGTCCCCGCTTGGGATGCGATGATCGAGGACTTCAATGGTCGCACCGGTGTCTTGCAAGGTCTTTGAACATGGCGAAATTCCATGTTGATTGTTCGGGATGCGGAACGCGTGTGGACTTAACCACGCAACTACCGTTCCGCTGCCCGAACGCAGCCGAAAACGACAACATCGACCACGTTCTCGTCCGCCATATAAGCGGCGCGGACGCAGCGTTCCCCGAGTCTGCGGAGCCCAACCCGTTTATCCGCTACCGGCGCATGTCGCTGGGCTATCATCTGGCGCGGGCCAACGGTCTTTCCGATGACCAGTATGTTGGGATCGTCGAGGAACTTGATAAGGCCGTCGCCAAGATTGACGGCAAAGGGTTTCGCGTCACGCCCTTCGCTCCTGCCTCCGCTCTTTCCGATCATTGCGGGACCGAGGTCTGGGTCAAGAACGAAACCGGCAATGTCAGCGGATCGCACAAGGCCCGTCACCTGATGGGCGTGATGATCTATTTGCGCGTTCTTGAAGCAGCCGGACTGCCTGCGGCAAACGGGCTTCGCGAACGTCGGCTGGCTCTCGCCAGTTGCGGTAACGCGGCGCTGGCCGCCGCCGTCATTGCACGGGCCGCCGATTGGCCGCTGGATGTTTTCATCCCGCCGGACGCCGAACAATCGGTCAAACGCCGCCTTGCCGAACTGGGCGCGCAACTGCACATCTGCGAACGCGAAGCCGGACGAATGGGCGATCCGTGCTACCTGGCATTTCGCGACGCGGTCCAGGCTGGCAGCCTCAGTTTAGGCATTCAGGGTAACGAAACCGGCCTCGCCATCGAAGGCGGTCACACCCTTGGCTGGGAGATGGCCGACGCTTTACGCCACGCCGAAACCGAGATCGACATGCTGTTCATTCAGGTTGGCGGCGGCGCGCTCGGTTCAGCCTGTTACCGTGGCTTCACCGAAGCATGCGACGCAGGCGTGATCACCCAACTGCCAAAGCTTTTCACGGTTCAGACCACGGGAGCCTACCCCCTCAAGAAAGCCTTCGACGCCTTCCAGGCGGATGGAAAAAACGCGGCGCGCAACCGGGCGGCCTACATGACGCCCTGGCCGACCGAACCGCACAGCGTCGCCCACGGCATTCTGGACGATGAAACCTACGACTGGCTGGCCCTTGTCGAGGGCATGACCGCCAGCGGCGGCGATGCTTTGATCGCCGATGAAGAAAGTTTACGCGAAGCCAACCGGGTGGCGCGTGAGACCACCGAAATTAACGTTTCGCACACCGGATCGGCCGGACTTGCCGGCCTGATGAATACTTTTCGGGAAAAACCGGACGCGGGCGCAAAAGCCGCCGTGCTTTTCACCGGAATAGAACGATAAACCCTGTATTGGAGCGATCAGAAATGAGTACCCCCCTCCCCGCCGAGAAAATCCGAGAACTGGCCAAAAAGTATGAGCCCGACATGACCGCCTTCCTGCGCGACATGATCCGCCTGCCCAGCGAAAGCTGCGGCGAACGCGAAGTGATCCTGCGCATCAAACAGGAAATGGAAAAGGTCGGCTTCGACAAGGTCGAGATCGACCCCATGGGCAACGTCCTGGGCCATATCGGCTCGGGCAAGCGCATCATCGCCATGGACGCCCACATCGACACCGTCGGCGTCGGCGTCATCGACAACTGGACGTTTGATCCCTACGAAGGCTATGAAGACGACGAATGCATCGGCGGACGCGGCGCCAGTGACCAGGAAGGCGGTATGGCCTCGATGGTCTACGCCGGCAAGATCATCAAGGATCTGGGCCTCGAAGGCGACTACACCCTGATCGTCACCGGCACCGTGCAGGAAGAAGACTGCGACGGCCTGTGCTGGCAATACATTCACAACGAATTGGGCATTAAACCCGAGTTCGTGGTTTCCACCGAACCCACCGACGGCGGCATCTATCGCGGCCAGCGCGGGCGCATGGAAATCCGTGTTGACGTCAAGGGCGTCAGCTCGCACGGCTCGGCGCCTGAGCGCGGCGACAACGCCATCTTCAAGATGGGCCGCATCCTGGGGGAGCTTGAAGAACTGCACACCCAGCTTAAGGACGACGCGTTCCTGGGCAAGGGTTCGCTGACGGTTTCGGAAATCTTCTTCACATCCCCGTCGCGCTGCGCCGTGGCCGACGGTTGCTCCATCTCCGTCGACCGCCGTCTGACCGCGGGCGAGGATGCCGAACTAGCCCTGAACCAGATCCGCGATCTACCATCGGTCAAGGCGGCCAAGGGCAAGGTCAGCATGTACAAATACGATACGCCCTCCTACACCGACCTCGTCTATCCGACGGATTGCTACTTCCCGTCGTGGACCGTGGATGAGGATCAGGCGGCCCTGAGCGCATCCGCCGACACCTACCGCCAACTGTTCGACACCGAACCGCGTATCGACAAGTGGACGTTCTCGACCAACGGCGTGTCAATCACCGGCATGTACGGCATTCCGACCATCGGCTTCGGGCCAGGCAAAGAAAAAGAGGCCCATGCGCCGAACGAAAAAACCTGGAAGGAAGACCTCGTTCGCTGCGCCGCCTTCTATGCGGCCCTGCCGACCATCTATCTGGAAAACAACCCGGCCTAAATTGGGAGAGACAACCATGACGACGAAAAATATTGAAGGCATGATCCAGGCACTCGGCGGAATTGACTGCGCCGAGATGTACATGAACGACTTCCTGCTGACCTGGGACAAGAACGACGACGAAATCCTAGCCACCTTCGCGGTTGCCGAAATTTTGCGGTCCTTGCGCGAACGGGGGACTTCCACCCGCATTTTCGACAGCGGTCTGGGCATTTCCATATTTCGCGATCAATCGACCCGCACGCGGTTTAGCTATGCCAGCGCGTGCAATCTGCTGGGCCTAGCCGTTCAGGATTTCGACGAAGGCAAATCCCAGGTGGCGCACGGCGAAACGGTGCGTGAAACGGCCAACATGATTTCCTTCATGGCCGACGTCATCGGCATTCGCGACGACATGTATATCGGCAAGGGCAACGCCTATATGCGCGAAGTCTCCCAAGCCGTCGCCGAAGGCCACCGTGACGGCGTGCTGGAACAGCGCCCGACGCTTGTGAACCTGCAATGCGACATCGACCATCCGACCCAGTCCATGGCCGACATGCTGCACCTGATCAATCAGTTCGGCGGCGTCGAAAACCTCAAGGGCAAGAAGATCGCCATGTCGTGGGCCTATTCGCCGTCCTACGGAAAGCCTTTGAGCGTACCGCAGGGCGTAGTCGGCCTGATGACCCGCTTCGGCATGGACGTCACGCTGGCCCACCCCGAAGGCTATGAGATCATGCCCGAGGTCGAGGAAGTCGCCAAAGCCAACGCCGAAACCGGCGGCGGTAGCTTCACCCGCACCAATTCCATGTCCGACGCCTTCGAAGGCGCGCACATCGTTTACCCCAAAAGCTGGGCCTCGTTCTCGGCCATGGAAAAGCGTACCGACCTTTATGGCGCGAACGACTTCGACGGCATCGACGCGCTGGAAAAGGAACTGCTGGCCCAGAACGCCGAACACAAGGACTGGACCTGCACCGAAGACCTCATGGCCAAAACCGACGGCGGCAACGCCCTTTACATGCACTGCCTGCCCGCCGACATCACCGGCGTCAGTTGCACGGAAGGCGAAGTCGAAGCATCCGTCTTCGAGCGCTACCGCGTCCCGCAATACAAGGAAGCCAGCTACAAACCCTACGTCATCGCCGCCATGATCTTCCTCGCCAAAATGCAAAATCCGGCGGAAACGCTGAGCCAAATGGCGAAAAACGGAATGCCCCGCATGTTTGGGTAGTCCCGCTTGCAGCCTCTTTGAGAGGCGAATACAAAAAACCCCCGCCAGTTAAACGGCGGGGGTTTTTCTAAATCGGAAAACTATTCACGCGCGTTTTGCCGACGACTTGGCATCCGCGCGGCCCAGGGCCTTCAGGACGGTTTCGACGATCTGCGGAGAATTCAGGCCGGATGCGTCGTATTGTTTGGTGACGCTGTCTTGATCCATGAACTTGTCAGCCATGACCAGCGAGCGGATTTTCAGGCCGTTATCCAACAGACCCTCGGAGCTCAAATACTGCATCACTTGTGCACCGAAGCCGCCGGTCGAACCGTCTTCGATGGTGATCAGGACCTCATGGCCCTTGGCCAGCGCAGCAATCATTTCCTCGTCCAGCGGTTTGGCAAAACGGGCGTCGGCAAGGCTGACCGATATTCCCATTGCGCTCAATTCGTCGGCCGCCTTTTCGGCTTCGGCCAGCCGCGTTCCCAGACTGAGGAGTGCTACCGTCGATCCTTCGCGAAGGATGCGGCCCTTGCCGATTTCCATAACCTCGCCGACCTCGGGCAAATCGATGCCGACGCCTTCGCCGCGCGGATACCTGAAGGCGCACGGGCCATCGTCAATGGAAACGGCGGTGGCGACGGCATGGACCAGTTCGGCTTCGTCTGAAGGCGCCATAACGACCATACCGGGCAGACAGCAAAGATAGGCCAGATCGAACGCGCCGCAGTGGGTCGCCCCGTCTGCTCCCACATATCCGGCCCGATCAATGGCGAAGCGCACCGGTAATTTTTGGATAGCAACGTCGTGGACAATCTGATCGTAAGCTCTTTGAAGGAAAGTAGAATAGATGGCCACGAAGGGCTTGCGCCCCTCGCTCGCCATTCCGGCGGCGAAGGTCACGGCGTGCTGTTCGGCAATGCCCACATCGAAACAGCGGTCGGGGAATTCCTCGTCGAATTTGTCCAGCCCCGTTCCGGCGGGCATGGCCGCGTTGATGGCGACGATGCTTTCGTCCTTCGCTGCTTCCTTGATCAGAGCGTTGGCGAATACCTTCGTGTAGGACGGCGCATTGCTTATGGTTTTGGCGATTTCGCCGGTGACCACATCGAATTTGCCGACACCGTGATACCTGTCGGGCGAGGCCTCTGCCGGACCGTAACCGTGTCCCTTTTGGGTCACCACATGCAAGAGCACCGGCCCCGATTCCTTGTCGTCCCTGATGTTGTGCAGGATCGGCAACAGATGATCGAGATTGTGGCCGTCGACCGGGCCGACGTAGTAGAAGCCCAATTCCTCGAACAAGGTTCCGCCGGTGACCAGACCGCGCGCGTATTCCTCGGCTTTGACCGCCACATTTTCAATTCCGCGCGGCAATTTCTTGGCCACCTCTATTCCGAAATGACGGATCGAGCGGTAGGACTTGGATGAAACCATCCGCGAAAGATAGGCGCTCATGGCTCCGACCGGCGGCGCTATCGACATATCGTTATCGTTAAGGATGACGATCAGGCGTGCATCTGACGAACCGGCGTTGTTCATGGCCTCGAACGCCATGCCCGCGCTCATGGAACCATCGCCGATGACGGCTATGACGTGGCGGTCCGAGCCGTCGAGCCCACTGGCCACGGCCATGCCCAGACCCGCCGAAATCGACGTTGAACTGTGCCCCGCGCCGAAGGGGTCGTAGGCGCTTTCGGCGCGCTTGGTAAAACCGGACAGCCCACCACCCTGGCGCAACGAAGCCATGCGTTGGCGACGCCCGGTCAGAATTTTGTGCGGATAGCACTGATGGCCGACATCCCAGATCAACCGGTCTTCAGGCGTATTGAAGACATAGTGCAGGGCCACGGCCAGTTCGATAACACCGAGACTGGCTCCCAAATGGCCGCCGACGGAGGAAACAGCCCTGACCGTCTCTTCACGCAATTCTGTCGCCAACTGTTTGATTTCATCTGCGGAAAATTCACGCAAATCCGATGGATCGCCGACCTTGTCCAACAACGCTGTCGTATATTCGTCCGCCAAAGTCAAATCCCTAACCGCAGTTCAAACGTGGCCAATACCGACCGTCACGCACGACGGTTGATGACGAAGCGCGCAAGTTCTCGTAGAGGGTCGGCCTTTTCCTTGAACAAATCAAGGTGCGCCGACGCCTGCTCGGCCAACATATCGGCCTGCGCGCGTGCCCTTTCCACCCCCAGCAGGGAAACAAATGTCGCTTTCCCTGCCGCGCCGTCCTTCTGGGTGGATTTGCCGACAGTGGCGGCGTCCCCTTCCACGTCCAGCAGATCGTCGACGATTTGAAAGGCCAGTCCAACGTCATGGGCATAAGCGTGAAGGGCGTGGCGCGCCGGTCGCGCGGCCTTGCCGAGTATCGCCCCGCTTTCACATGAATAGCCGATCAGCATCCCCGTTTTGAGCCTTTGCAGACGGGTGATTTCGGGAATGCTCAGGTCTTTGTTTTCGGCCATCAGATCGAGAACCTGTCCGCCGACCATGCCGCCAACGCCAATGGCGGCTGCCAATTCGGCCACCAGATCGCACCGGACCTTGGGATCGGAATGGGTCGCCCCGTCCACCAGCACCTCGAAGGCGCGGGTCAGCAGGGCGTCACCTGCAAGGATCGCCGTGGCCTCGTCAAACTTGATGTGGCAGGTCGGTTGTCCGCGACGCAGATCGTCATTGTCCATTGCCGGAAGATCGTCGTGGATCAGCGAATAGCAATGAACCATCTCGACCGCGGCGGCGACCCGCAAGGCGCAGCTTTCGGCCACATTAAAAAGGCGCGCACTGGAAACCACGAGAAACGGACGAACCCGTTTTCCCCCGCCCAACGCCGAATAGCGCATGGCTTCCACCAGACGTGATTCAGGACTGTCATCAACGCTCAACAAGCGATCCATAACCTCGTCAACCGCGCGTGCGGTATCCATCAAATCGGATTCAAAATCGGTCAATCGGTGCCTCGATCAAAATCAGTGGGAGCGACACTCGCCGCACCGTCCGTGTCCAACACAATTTTCTCGACCCGTGCCCGGGCTTCCTGAAGTTTCGTCTCACAATGGCGCTTCAGAATTGCCCCGCGTTCGTAGGCGTCAATTGCCTCGTCAAGCTTTCCCGTGCCGTCTTCAAGCCTGCGAACGATACCCTCCAGCTCGGTCAGGGCATCTTCGAAGCTCAAATTCGCGACGTCGGCGGATGTGGTTTTTTCCCCCATTGTCTTCCCTCGTTTTGGGTCCGGCAGTTTATACCAAGGACCACGGAGAATAACCCATAAAGATCGTGGACACGCCCCGTCGGGTAGGAGCCAAGCCGCTGGCGATGCGGCGCATCGTCAAGGCTTTGCGACGCCCTCCGACGGGGCGTGTCCACGACCGGAACGGCGGTTTTTCTGATCTTTCGGATGTCGTCACGCGCCCCTTCCGATGCGCCGCATCGCTGCGGGACACGCTCCTAACCGAAAGGGCAGAAAGACCGTCTCTATGGGTCATTATCCGTGGTCCTTGGTATAAAGCACCGCCGTTCCCCAGAGCAAGGAAAACGGCCACTCGCAATCAAATTCCCATCAATTCGCGCATATGCACGGCGACCCCGGCGGCAAGCGCATCAAGGTCGTATCCACCCTCCAGCGTGGAAACAGCCTTGCCGCTACAAAACTCGTCGGCCACTTTCAAAATTTCGGCGGTAACCCATGCAAAATCTGGCGTTTTCACGCGCAGTTGCGCTAAGGGGTCTCTGGCGTCGGCATCGAAGCCAGCCGAAATCATAATGAAATCGGGCTCAAATGCGCGCAGGGCCGGCAAAATTTTGTCACTATAGGCGCGCCGGAATTCCTCGCTTCCGGAACCCGGAGCCAACGGCACATTGACGATATTGCCAACCCCGGTTTCTGTCTCGTGCCCGGTTCCGGGAAAAGCCGGCATCTGATGGCTGGAGCCGAAGAACAGGCTGGGATCGGATTCGAACACGGCCTGAGTGCCATTGCCGTGATGGACATCAAAATCGATTGCCGCAACTTTTTTGCAGCCGTGAACCTGCCGCGCGCGCTGCGCCCCGATGGCAATATTATTAAACAGGCAAAACCCCATGGCCTCAGCCGGTTCAGCGTGGTGTCCGGGCGGGCGTACGGAACAAAATGCGTTGCGTGCGCCCCCCTCAAGCACAGCATCGACCGCCGCGCAAGCTGCGCCAACGGCACGTAAAGCCGCTTCCCCCGAGGCCGGTGACATGCCGGTATCGGGACCAAGCAGCGTGTTCCCGGTTTTTGGGGCGCTGGCCAGGATCCGGTCAACATAGTCCGCATCATGGACCCGTTTGATGTCCTCGACGTCACCGATGGGTGCCTCACGCCGATCCAACATGAAATAAGAAGGGCCATCCAACACGCTCATGATGTAGCGAAGCCTATCCGGTTGTTCCGGATGGTCAGGAAAGTTGGTGTGCTCTTGGCAGACAGGATGTGAATATAAAATCGTCGACATAACGCGCAGGTCCCGGAATCGCTTTTTCGTTAAGATTTGGCGGCCACATAATCCATGATACGCGCGCCTGTGACCAGTGCTGTTTCAAGCCAAACAGTCCATCTTTGCCAAAAATCGAAACCATGCCTTGCAAACCAGCCCGGCGGGACGATTTAGGGATGACGGCTTGTAACACCAAGGACCATTGACGGTTTCACTTGCCATCACGCCGCTGAAAGCGGAATCTTGGCCGGTATTTCGTTGGGGAGGCCTTGAATTGAACTCGTTTCGCACCGTTTCGGTCGTATTCGTTCCAATATCCATTTGCGCAGCCATCTTCATTGGACTGGCTAGCGACGCAACCGCACAGCGCGGTGGCAACACCGAAGTCGTTGTTGACGCGGTTCGCATCTCGCCCCTGGAACAAACGGTTCCGGTCATTGGCCGTCTGGTGGCGCAGCAAAACGGCGTCGTTGCCTCGCGTACCAAAGGACCGGTCGCGGAACTTCTGGTAAATGTCGGCGACCGGGTCGAAAAAGGTTCGCTCATTGTCGTGCTCGCGCGTGAACGGCTTCTCGCCCAGCGCCAGTTGCGCGCCGCCGAAGTGGCCGAGGAAAAAGCCGCAGTCGGCACGGCGACCGCACAGTACGGCTACGTTTTGCAGGAAATGAAGCGGCTTGAAAACCTGCGCAAATCTGCCGCTTTCAGTCAGGCGCGTTTTGACGACAAGGCCCAGGAACTGATCAAGGCAAAAAGCGCCATCGCCGAGGCCGAGGCTTCGTTACTGCGGGCCGGGGTCAATTTGCGGCTTGCCGAAATCGAACTGGGTGATGCTCAAATTCGCGCGCCCTACGCAGGCGTCGTCACCCGCCGCCACACCGAAGTGGGTTCTCATCTGGGCGTCGGCAATCCCGTGGTAACGCTGCTTGACGATCTGAACCTTGAAATCGAAGCCGATGTCCCGGCGACCCGCGTCGGCGGCCTTGTCGAAGGCGCACTGGTGTCGTTTCAGCTCGACAACGAAGAACCGCTCCCAGCGGCGGTGCGCGCCGTCGTCCCCGATGAAAACCCGTTGACCCGCACGCGAACCGTTCGCTTCACACCTGAATTCGACGGCCATCGCAATCTGGCGAAAAATCAAAGTGTGACCCTGCTACTGCCCATCGGCAAAGCACGTGACGTGGTCAGCGTTCACAAGGACGCCGTCGTCGTTCGCAAGGGCCGCAACGTGGTTTTCGTTCTCGAGGATGGCCAGGCCAAAATGCGAAACGTTCGCCTGGGCGAAGGGATCGGTAGTCGGTTCGAGGTTCTGGGCGGCCTGAAACCGGGTGACATGACAGTCGTTCGCGGCAATGAACGCCTGCGTCCCAACCAGAAAATCACGGCAAGGAAATAACGCGGATGGACCTGATACGCATCGCCATTGACCGCCCCATTGCCGTTCTTTCGGCAGTTCTCATGTGCGTTCTGTTCGGCCTTGTGGCGCTTCAGGTCATTCCCATTCAATTGACGCCGGATGTTAATCGACCGGTTATCACCATACGCACAAGCTGGCCCGGCGCGGCGCCGGCCGAAGTTGAACGTGAAATCGTCAACCGTCAGGAAGACGTGCTGCGCGGCCTTCCCGGTCTGGAGGAAATCCGCAGCACGTCGCGCGACGGTCGCGCCTATGTGACGTTGGAATTCCGCATTGATCAAGACATGGACAAGGCGCTTTTGCTGGTCGCCAACCGTCTGGACCGGGTCAGCGGATACCCGCAGGAGGCCGACGAACCGACTTTGGACACGGCGGGAAGCGAGGACAATCCCATCGCGCGGCTGTCGCTGACCCGCCTGCCCGGCAACGAAAAACCGATGGGAGCCTACGGCGATTTCGTCGAAGACGTCATTCAGGACCGGATTGAACGTGTACCCGGCGTTTCCGAAGTCCGCGTGTGGGGCGGAAACGCCCGCGAGATGGTCGTCACCGTTGATCCCGAACGCATGGCGCGGTACGGCCTGACGGTCCCGCGCGTGGTGGCATCCCTGCGAGCCGCCAGCGCCTCGGTTTCCGCCGGTGACGTCGAGGAAGGCAAGCGGCGCTACGTGGTTCGCACCGAGGGCGAGTTTACCTCGCCCGAGCAGGTCGAGGCGGTTTTGCTTCGCAGCATCGAAGACCCTGTTACCGGGCAGGTGGCGCGGGTCACGGTGGGCGACATATCCCAGGTCGAATTCGGCTTCAAGGAGCGCGCCGCAACCATGCGGCACAAGGGCCGGGCTGGCATCTCGATCTCGGCGGTGCGCGAAACCGGAACCAACGTGATCGAGATCATGGACGGTATCCACGAGGCGGTTGACGAATTGAATGCGACCTCTCTGCCCGAAGCCGGGCTCAAACTGGAACAAGTCTACGACGAAACCATTTATATCGAGTCGGCACTCAGACTGGTTCAGCAAAACATCTGGGTCGGCGGAACCCTGGCCGCGCTGGTCCTGATCATGTTCCTTCGCTCCGGCTCGGCAACGCTGATCGTGTCCATTGCCATTCCGGTTTCGGTTATCGGTTCGTTCGTAGCCATGGCGGCCATGGGCCGGTCGATCAACGTAATCTCGCTGGCTGGCTTGGCTTTTGCCGTTGGCATGGTGGTCGACGCCGCCATTGTCGTTCTGGAAAATATCTACCGCTTACGTCAAAAGGGAGTTCCCCCGGCCCGAGCGGCCTACGAGGGCACGCGCCAGGTATGGGGCGCGGTGATGGTTTCGGCACTGACCACGGTTATGGTTTTCGTCCCGGTTCTCTTGATGAAGCTGGAAGTCGGCCAGTTGTTCCGTGATATCGCGGTGGCCATCTCGGTCGCCGTCCTGCTTTCGCTGCTCGTCGCCGTTACCGTCATTCCGGCGTTGTCCAACCGCCTGTTCGCAAAGGCTGTGGCGGGCAAGATCGAACGGCGGCGAATTCCAGGGGTCGACGGACTGGCCAAATGGTTTTACCGAATGATTGTCGCTTTCACCGGCATGGTCGCCGCCCGCCGTTCGGTTTCACTGGCCGTTGTCGCCATCGTTTGCGGGGCGGCCGCGACCACCACCTATCTGTTTTTGCCGAAGCTGGAATACTTGCCGGAAGGCAACCGAAACTTCATTTTCGGACTGGCCGTTCCGCCGCCCGGCTACAACCTCAAGACGGCCAATATGATCGCCAATGAGATTGAAGACGAAGTCCGTCATCAGTGGGCCTCGGAAACGGGACCAGAGTCGGCGCCGGGCGAACCGCCCAAGATCGAGCACTTCTTCTTTATCGCACGCTCGTCGCAAACCTTTGTGGGTGCGTCATCAATTGATCCCGCGCGCGCTGGCGACCTTGTTCCGATCATTCAAAAGGCCGTCTTCCGCGAACCCGGAACTTTCGGTTTCGTCACCCAGCCATCCATTTTCGGGCGCGGGTTGGGCAGCGGCAGATCCATCAACCTGAATGTTTCGGGTCCGGACCTCGAGCGCGTCTTGGATGTGGCCCTGGACGCCACCGCCATTATCGGCAAGGTGTTGCCCCGCAAAGAGGGAAATCAACTTCGGCCCCGGCCGGGCCTCGAGCTGGGCGCACCCGAGGTGCGCGTTATTCCCGATCCGGTCAGGCTGGCCGACAATGGCATTTCGGTGCGCGATCTGGGACTGACGGTAGACACCTTTAACGACGGGTTGCGCGTGTCCGAAATTACGCTGGGCGGAAAGCGGGTCGACCTGACATTACGCGGACCGCAGCGGCGCATTCTGGAAACCCAGGGAATCAACAACCTTCCGGTGGTGACGCAATCGGGCAAAATCCTTCCGGTCAGCGAACTGGCCACGGTGGTGGTAACATCGGGGCCGACCGAAATTCGCCATATCGACCGGGAACGCACGGTAACCCTGCAAATTCGTCCGGCCAAGGGCATCCCATTGGAATCGGCGATGGAAATCGTCGAAAACGAAGTTATCGCCAAATTGCGTGCAGACGGATTGCCGACCGGCGTCGGGCTTCGCATGTCGGGCACGGCGGACAAACTGACCGTCGCCTGGAACCACATGCGCCTGGATATCGTGATCGCCGTCTTGATCGTTTACCTGGTCATGGCTGTCCTGTTCGAAAGTTTCGTCTTTCCGTTGATTATTGTGTTGTCGGTACCGCTGGCCACGGCGGGCGGCGTGCTGGGTCTTGCCACGGTCAATCTGTTCGTTCCCCAACGGCTGGACATGCTGACCTTGCTGGGTTTCATCATTCTCGTTGGCATCGTCGTCAACAACGCCATTTTGCTGGTTCATCAGACTCTTTACCTCGTTCGTAGCGAGCGCATGAGCATCGAGGATGCAATCGTGGCCGCAACCCGCAACCGGATCAGGCCGATTTTCATGTCAACGCTGACCAGCGTTTGCGGAATGCTGCCGCTGGTTCTGTTCCCCGGCGCTGGGTCCGAACTCTATCGCGGGCTGGGTTCGGTGGTGGTCGGCGGTCTGGCCCTGTCAGCCGTGCTGACGCTGGCGATCATCCCGCCGTTGCTAACCCTGGTCGCCCGGACGATCGGCGTGCGGACTCGGCAAGCGGTAGACACTTCGGCCGATCCCACACCGGCAGAATAAGCAGGGCAGCGGTTGATCTTCGCCCGTTTCTAATATATTTCACTTTCTGAATAAACTAGACTGGGTGCAGAGGCGCTCGTTTACCCGTGGAAGAGCGGTTGTCTGGCGTTTAGAAGGTGGGACGAAACGATGGATATGGATCTGCAAACTCTCGAAGAGAATGCCTTGCGGGCCAGCACCTTGCTGAAGGCCATGAGCAATCAGCACAGATTGATGATTCTTTGCCAATTGGCCAGCGGTGAAAAACGGGTTGGCGAGTTGGAGGCTTTGATCGGCCTTAGCCAGTCGGCCCTTTCCCAGCACCTTGCAAGGCTGCGGCGCGACCACCTCGTGCAAACACGCCGTTCGGCCCAAACCATTTACTACTCATTGGTCGGCCCCGAGGCCAGATCGGTGATCGAAACTCTCTACGGCCTGTATTGCGGCGTGCTTCCCGCCGAAGCGGAAGAAGAAATCAAGGTTTCCGTCGGCGGCTGACGCAATCTCCTGGAAAATCACCCCCCGCCCCCCAAATAGAGGCCATTAACCGGGGGCTCTCGCCGATGATTTTTCGTCAACTGTTCGAACCTGTTTCTTGCACCTACACCTATTTGCTGGCCAGCCGCATCGGGGGTGAGGCCCTTATCATCGATCCAGTGCTGGAAAAGGTTGAGCGTTATGTCCGGCTTCTGGACGAGCTTGACCTCAAGCTGGTCAAAGCCGTCGATACCCACACCCACGCCGACCACATTACGGGTTTGGCGGCATTGCGCGACCTTACGCGGTGCGTCACCGTCATGGGCGACAGGTGCAAGGTGGACGTGGTTTCCATGCGGGTGCGCGAAGGCGATACCATCGATATCGAGAGCATCAGCCTGGATGTCCTGGAAACGCCGGGCCACACGGACGACAGCTACAGTTTTTTGTTGCCGGACCGGATTTTCTCGGGCGATACGCTGCTCATTCGCGGAACCGGGCGAACGGATTTCCAAAACGGCGATCCGGCGGCGTCCTACCATTCGCTGTTCAACAAGGTTTTGAAACTGCCTGACGAGATGCTCGTCTTTCCGGCCCATGACTACAAGGGCGACACCTGCAGCACCATCGGCGAAGAGAAGGCCCACAATCCCCGTCTTCAGGTCGGTTCGGTCGATGAATACGTGGAAATCATGAACAACCTGAACCTGCCCAATCCCAAACAGATGGATGTGGCGGTTCCAGCCAATTTGCGCATTGGCTACAAGCAGGCCGATCCGGTCATCATTGACGGAACCTTGACGGTCGAGGCCGCCCGCGCCCTATGGCAGCAAACCGACCATATTTTCATTGATTTGCGTGAGGATTCCGAACGTCGCCGCGAGGGCGTCATCCCCGGTTCGGTCCATGCGCCGTACATCGGACTGGACCAGTTCATAAAACCGGGCGGCATGTTGAACGTCATGGCCGAGCAGACCGGAAAAACCATTGTGCTGTATTGTGCCTTTGGCGAACGTTCTGCCATGGCGCTGAAGGAAATGGACAGTACCGGTATATACGGGGTGAAACACGTCAGCGGCGGGTTCAAGGCCTGGCGAGCCGAGGGAGCCGACATCGAAGCCCTCTGAGCGGTCGTTAAATCTGGTTGGAGATTTCGATCAGATTTCCATCGGGATCGAAACAGTAAACCGACCAAATCAGACCTTTCGCACCGGTTCGCTCCACCGGCCCCTCAATTAATTCGACATCGTTGTCAACGAGAGCTGCGGCCACATCGGCCACCGGCGTTGTCGTCAGGAAACAAAGATCCCCCGAACCGGGGGTAGGAACCCGTGCCCGAGGGCTAAAGGGTGCCGATGCAGGGTGCAGATTAATTTTCTGATTACCGAAAGAAAGCGCAACCCTTCCGCCCGCGAATTCGTGGCGTTCCATTCCCAGGATGCCCACGTAAAACCGGCAGGTCGCCTCGATATCGGCAACGGTCAAAACAAAATGATCCAGGGATACGAGGCGCATCACTAGTGTACTTCTTGGTTTTGGCGCTCCTGCTCGACAATCCACCGAAGTTCTTCTTTGATGACGTCCGAATGCCGGTTCGGTTCCGCCCGCAGGACACCCGAAATGATTTCCAGGCGCACCGGCCGTGACAGCCGATGGAAATTCTCAAGCATGAGGAACTTAACGCTGGGACGGATATTCGGCGACACAAGCAGGCTCAACACCAGCTTTCGCCGAATGTCGTGGCGCAGATTTCCGGCTTCGGCCAGTTGGAAGAATTCTTTCACGAAAGCGCGTGGCGCGATGACCCCTTCGATCAGCGCGCTCATATTCTGTCGTAACGCCGCGGTGTATTGCGTCCGCGTCTTGACGATAAAACGCGTCGCGTGTCGCCTGACATGGTTGATGGCGTTCGGCGCAAACGCGCTATCGGTTACCAGGCTGACCGCCTGACGCACGAGCGGATGCTTCGTCGTTTCGCCAACCAGTTCGAACAGGCCGGAAACCAGCTCGGTCCGGTTTCCCATAGGGCTGAGACGCGCCGCCGCAGCAATGGCCATGGGCGCATCCGGATCGCGCGTCGCCAGCAACGCCAGCGGCAACGGATCCTCCAGATTTTGCAGATTCAGGTCCTTGTTCAGAAGATGTTCGGGAACGAGAATTCGCGTCGTCTCGCCCGGCACGCAGATGGGGGTGCCTGTTTTGTAATGCTCTTTGATGCCAAGCGCGATTTTCAATCCTTCGTGGGTAATGCCGAGACCATCGGCATCGGTCGCGCCGCGACCAACCTCGGTTTTTTCCCGAAGTTCGTCGAGAGACTTACTATCCCAGGCTTGGGAATGTCCCCAATCCATGGGTTTGACTCTGCGCTGAGTTCGATTTGATTTTTTTTCTTGTCGTAACAAAGGTCCGACCCAGTCCCGTTATAGACCCATGCGGGAAAGCCCAATTCCCGCAATATTCTTACGACTTTGCCTCACAAGCTTTAACACCGGCTTAACGGCAAGCGTTTCGTTGCGCGCGCCGTCGGTTGATATTGCCTCCAGACCAAATCAGACTACTGTTTGCGACGAGAATGGAGCGATTGGAAACGCGAATATCCGGCTCACAATAGGAAGACCTAGTGCCATTGCCCTCGCGCATTACTACATATTGTGATCTCTCTGTGTCGATTTTTCTTGATTGCTGGATTCAAATTTCAAGTGCAACACCCAATGATTTGACGAAGGCTTCCAATGGAGTAAGGAAGCCGAGGCATTTTCTCGGTGTGGTGTTGTAGG
>Ga0233437_1003525_pt1 | contig 20367 bp, 17 predicted proteins | sample SI_122_August201_FD_182714 | JGI IMG/M metagenome (GOLD analysis project Ga0233437, IMG submission 182714) | Seawater microbial communities from Saanich Inlet, British Columbia, Canada - SI_122_August2016_200_MG | ecosystem: Environmental > Aquatic > Marine > Inlet | place: Canada: British...
CTGGAACAACCCGATTCAATACCACTTCAATTATGGATCAACGCTTTAAAATCCATGGTTTTTCATGATTCAGATCTGTATCAATGAGACCCTGCTTTATCTAATTATTTTTAATAACCCATAAAAATAATTCGGTTTTTTAAACGGCCGTGTCTCTGGTTCAATTTTTGCTAACGTTTTACATGAACTGCTTTGTAAGAGTTTTTAATGCGTTGGTTACGTTTTTAAACCTTTTTTTGATTTCATGTTCATTTATGAAAGCTGCGTTATTCTCATTAGATGAGGCGATAATCGCAGGTAAAACAGGTAAGGAGGAATACCCATATGATTTATAAAGCCAACAAAGGTCAAACAAGTTATGGTGAAGCCATTGGGATTATTTTGATGGAGAGCTATATGCCATTTCCCCCGGGATGTCCGGGAAACGCAACTACCTTTGACTACCCTGTCAGATATGAAATCGTTAAGGGTGCCAACATGGATAGGCTTGTTTATAAAGGAGACCCCAAACTGCTTCAACCCTTTATTGATGCCGGGTGGGCATTGATAAATCAAGGAGTGAGTGCCGTTACTGGCAATTGCGGTTTCATGGTGTTGTATCATGATATCCTGGCCAAAGAATTTCCCGTTCCCACGTTTATGTCCAGCCTGCTTCAATTGCCCTTTATTTCCCGGATGTTGAAACCGGGTGAAAAAATCGGGATTATCACTGCCAACTATGACACACTCACGGACAAACATCTTGAAATAGCCACCAATGGCGCTGACATCCCCCTGGCTGTTACCGGCATGCAGAAGCAACCCAATTTTTATGATGCCATCCACGCTGAAAAAGGATTTCTTGATTTTGATAAAGTTGAGGCTGAAGTGGTTGAGGTAACTGGCAATCTTCTTGAAGAACATCCGGATATAAAAGCCATTCTTTTTGAGTGTACGGATTTACCCCCTTATGCAGCAGCTGTACAAAGGGCATTTGGATTACCGATTTATGATTTTTCAACCATGATAAATTATGTTTACTCGGCAACGGTCCGAAAGCGTTTCTGCGGCTATACATAACCCTGTTATAAACAATAACCTTTAAAACATATGATAGATGGAAAAGGAGATAACATGATAGAAAAAAAAGTCTTGATCAATGGAGAATGGGTTGAAGCTGTAAGCGGTGAGCGATTTGAAGTGATTTCACCGGGTGATGGAAGCGTTGTGGGAAGTGTTCCAATGTGTTCCAGAGAAGATGCGGTCAAAGCGGTTGAAGCAGCTCAGCAAGGCCGTGCTGCCTTAAAAAAACTGTCACTTTTAAAAAGAATTGAGCTGCTTCATAAGGCTGTGGATATTGCCAAATCAAAAGACAAAGAAGCCTGCAAAATCATGTGCATGGAGTCTGGCAAGCCCATGACCCAGTCCATCAGTGAAGCAAGTCCCGCCACAGGGTATAGCTGGAGCAACTTTCATGTGGCCATGAACAATGTCAAAACCCACAGGGGATTGACCCTGCCCAATGTTACAGAAGATAATAACAATAAAAGAATAATCCATACCTATGAGCCTGTTGGGGTTGTGGCCAATCTTTCCACGTTCAGCTATCCGTCTGAAATGCCCAATTGTACCATTCCATACGCCCTGGCATTGGGGAATGCCGTTATTGTCAAGCCATCCTGTGGAGCACCCATCAGTGCTATCCTTATGGCAGAAGCGCTGCACGAAGCCGGTTTTCCCGCCGGCAGCATCAATATCGTGACCGGCCCGGGCAGTGATGTGGGCGATGAACTTGTCTCCAATCCCGGAGTACAGGCCATCAACCTTTTCGGCCAGGAAAACACCTGTGAAACGATAACCCAGAGGGCCGGGATGAGAAGAATACTGGCAGCCGTTGTATCCAATAATCCTTTTATTGTCATGGATGATGCCAATATTGAAGAAGCAGTTCTCTCTGCAGCCCAGGGTGCTTATGGCCATAATGGACAATCCCCGATTTCCACCAGGAGAATCCTTGTTCACAAGGATGTATATCATTCATTTGTGGAAAAATTTTTGGAAAAAACCAAAAGTATGGTCTTTGGTGACCCCATGGACATAAATACAGATATCGGACCATTGAATAATGAGATAATTTTGAACCAGACCCTTGCCAAACTGGCCGATGCCAGGGAAAAGGGCGGAAAATTTCTGACCGGCGGACATGTGTCAAAAGGCCTGTATCTTGAGCCGACCATCATTGATGAGGCCAACCCTGATATGCTGGTAACAAATGAACCCACCATGGGACCTGTGGTTCCCATTATGATCTTTGATACCATTGAACAAGCCGTGGAAATGGCCAATGCCACCCGGTTCGGATTCCAGGCAGGTGCCTTTACCAGCAGTCTGTCCAATGCCTATTTTTTCTCTGAAAATATTGAGTCCGGCAGCGTCTATATTAATGAAGCCACCTCCTGCTGGGATGAAATGTCTCCCTTTGGCGGCGTGAAAAAAAGTGGTATGGGAAGGATGTTGTCCAATTGGATTTTTAATGAATTGACCCATGTTAAAATGACCCTGTTTGATTTAGGCAAAGTGAAAAAAGGATAAGGAAACAATTATGGCAAACCTATATGGCGGATCTCTCTTACGGGTTGATTTAAGCACAGGAGAGATAAAAAGAACACCGACCACGCAATATTCAGATTTATGGCTTGGAGCCAGGGGATTCAATGCCCGGATTTTATATGAAGAGACAAATAAAGAAACAGACCCGATGGGACCGGATAATGTAATCCTGTTCAGTGTGGGGCCTTTCACCGGAACCATGGTGCCGGGATCAGGCCGGGTGGAGATTGGTGCCAAATCCCCTGTCACAGGTATTCAGGGGATGTCGAATATGGGGGGTTACTGGGGGCCGGAACTAAAATATGCCGGATATGACAGTGTCATTGTAAAAGGGGCAGCCGATAAGCCTGTCTACATCTCCATCTATAATGACAAGGTTGAAATCAGGGATGCCGCACATTTGTCCGGGAAAGATACCTACCAGACCCAGGATGCCATCCGGGAGGAGCTTGGAGATCCTGAGATTGAAGTGGTCTGTATCGGCCCTGCCGGTGAAAATATGATCGCCTATGCCTCGGTTCACACACGGCTGGGAAATGCCGCCGGACGAACGGGTATGGGAACGGTCATGGGATCTAAAAACTTGAAGGCCATTGCTGTCAGAGGCACAAAGGGAGTGACCCTTGCCGATCCGGACCGGTTCATGGAATTGTGTCTTGAAGCCATGGAAGTTCAGAAACCGCTTCTGGACATGGGCAAAACCACAGACCTGCTTGCCAATGATCCCCCGACCTGGGCATTGACCCTGGGAAACTATGAAGCCTCTAAATGGGTCAAGCAAAAAGACCTGAGGCACGGACATAAACCCTATTGGGAGCGGCATAAAAACAGACAGGGCCAGGGTATAACAGGGTGTTTCAATTGCCAGGTCAGGTGTATGGATTATTATGATCATCCGGAAAAAGGGCCTTTGGTGGCATCTTGAAATTGTTATGCATCCACGTGCTGGGTGCTCAAAGATGACAACATGGAATCCTGGTATACGCTTGTATCCACCTGCCAGCGTCAGGGTGTGGATGTCATGTCTGCTGCCCGTATGATTGCCTGGGCCATGGAACTTTTTGAAAAAGGAATAATTGATGAAACCCATACCCAGGGAATTCAACTTTTATGGGGGAACACAGAAGCCATCAGCGAAATCATCGGTCTTATTGCCGAAAACAAAGGATTTGGGGCTGTTCTGGCCTGCAATGTTTTTGATGCAGCCGCCCGTATAGGTAAAGATGTAGAAGAAGCTTTGAACATCAAGGGAGTGCCTTTGGGCGGAACCAATGTCATGAATTTCAGGGCCCGGACCATTGGCGCAATAATCAATCCCCGGGGGGGCGATGAATACAGGGGAAGAATGGGGTCTTTTGACAACATGGGAAGCGGAAAAAACACGGGGATGACGGGCATGGCTGTCCCGGACAGCTGGGAATCCACAACGGCTTTGGATATCATAAAAAAAGCCAAGCTTGCCTCGGGACAAGCCTCTGCCATGGATCAACATGACCCCACTGCAAGGGGTGCTGTAGCAGCCCTGGCCAACCGATATTCCATTGTGAGTGATTCTTTAGGCCAGTGCAAATGGAACACCTTATTTTTAAATGTAGGCGTCAGTATTGAATTTCAGGCCAAGGCTTTGTCTGCAGGACTGGGGAAACAAATAGACATTGATGATCTTCTTGAAATCGCTTCCAGGATTTCAGCCCAGGAAAGATTGTTTTCCATCAGGGGAGGATTTACCCGGGACCACGATACCCTGCCAAAAAGACTGATCAACTATCAGATGCCCGGTTCCTGGCCCCAGGACAAAGTGATGGCAGAAGAACTTGAAATGATGAAAGAAGAGTTTTATGAATCCATGGGCTGGGATAAAGAGACGGGTGTACCCAGGGATGAAACCCTTAAAGCTCTTGACCTCCTAGATCTGGAAAACGAGCTTAAAAAAACGGCGGTGTAGGCTTACATTTAATATTGAAAAAAAATTACAGGAGGTTGATGACATGGGATTCGTCATTTTGATCCATGCAGATAAATGCAGTGGCTGCCAGATGTGTGAAGTGGGCTGTTCGCTGAAACATATGAAAGAGTGTAACCCGGAAAGATCCAGAATACGGATGATAAAAACGGAAAAAAACGGGCAATACGATTTTATTCCATCCACCTGCATGCAGTGTGAAACAGCCATGTGTGAGCTGGTTTGCCCCGTGAAGGCCATCAGCCGGAATTCAGAAACCGGGGCAAGAATCATTGATGAAACAAAGTGTATTGGCTGTAGTTCCTGTAGTTATGCCTGCCCCTTTGGCGCCTGCTTTGTTGACCGGAAAATCAGTAAAGCCATGGTGTGCACCCAGTGTGACGGCGATCCGACCTGTGTTAAGGTCTGTCCCTCAGGTGCCCTGGAATATATCAGTTCAGACCAGGTAAATGTTGCGTTAAAAAGGGCAGCGTCACAAAGGATCATTGATGCGACAGCTGTTGCCGGTTTGACCAACAATCCGGCTTCCTGTTGATGTCCTTGATATCCGTACAATGGTTTTATCAGACACTCCTGGAGATCGTACATGCCTGAAGAATGGCTTTATTTTATTGAAGGACAATTTTTAGAGATTGTTTTTTACCTGTTTGCAATGGGTATGGGGATACGATGCCTGGCATTTCTGGTAAACATCTTTAATAGCCGGATGTTTCTTTACCAAAAATTCACTTGGAAAAGCACAGGTAAGTTGCTTTTTCTTTTAGGAAATTTTCTTTTGCCCTTTCATAAAATTCTTCTCAAACAACCCCTTTATACGATCTTAAGATACATTTTCCATGCCTGCCTTTTCATAATCCCGGTCTGGTATTCCGGTCATCTTAATATGCTTTTGGATACTCGTCTGGGATGGTATTGGGAACCGATTCCAGACGAGTATATTGAAACAGCAACCCTTGTTTTTATAGGGATCGGTTGTTTATTCATTGCCAGAAGAATCGTCTTTTCCAGGATACGAGAACAATCTTCATTCATGGATATAACCCTTATTATGATAACGCTTTTGCCCTTTATTACCGGATACTGGTATGTCAACGGTACTTTGGATCATATTTCTTTATTTGAGGAATACATGTGGTATTTACATGTGTTCAGTGGTGAAGTCATGATTCTAATGGCTGTTTTCCTGTTCATCAGGACCAGACTTGATGCCAAAAGATGTGTGGGATGTGAATCCTGCTGTATCAGCTGCCCCACAGGCACTTTGGAAGCTATTGAAACAGCAAATAAACGTGAGTTTTTATATTCCCATTATCAGTGTATCTGCTGTGGTACCTGTGTTTCAACCTGCCCTGAAACAGCCGCAAAATTAAGGCATGAAATCAGCATATCTCTTTTTTTCTCTTTTATTGGGAAAAAAAAGATAAATGAGGTCGTGATAAACACATGCGCGGGGTGCGGGAAGACCTATGCACCCGATCCTCAAATCGAAAAAATCAATCAGATTTTTCTTGTAAAAAAAATTGCTTCACCTGAGACCCTCAGCTATTGCGGTAGGTGTAAAAAACTTTTCTCAAATCATATGTTATTACCCCGTGATGGATGAATCCCCAGTTCTTCCAGTTTGGCTGCCATGGGTACCCCTTTTTCATCCCATCCCCGCATCTTATAATAATCCGGAAGCAGCTGGTCCTGCTCAAAAACCTGGCCTTTGCAGGGCCCGTCCGGCATGGGTTCTTTTAAAAACCGTTTGGGCAGGGTATCATCTTTTGCGGAAAGACCGGCTTTGAGATTGAACAGTCTTTCCATTGTAAATATGGTTTCTCCCAGTTTATTTAAGGCATCAAGGCCGCCAAAGTCTATCCCCGTTGCACTTTGTAAAAGATCAATAATCTCCTGTTCAGGTGTTTCCATGAGAAGGAAATAGCAAAAGCCTAACGAATCATAAGCCCAGGCACAATAATTCTGATAATGGATGGTCATCTCAGCTTTGCCTTCAATGGCGAAACGATCCACATCCTTGTCCTTTGACCAGTATCCCAGCATTGTTGTTTCAAAAATCTCGGAACAATTCACTTCCGCCCGGCAGTGATCAGCACCCCTGTTATTGGTGACAAAAGCCAGACCCTGGCCTTTCACCCCCCTGGGGTCATAATTGGGCAATTCCTGTTTTTTAACTGTCATGGAAAGCTCAGGATGGCCATAACGTTCTCCTAATCGGTAGGAACCTTCTCCTAAAATCCAGCCAAATCCTTCCCGCGCTGCCATCTTTTCCACCAGGTCTATAAGGGCATCTGCATCTCCGAATTTAAGATCGTATCCAATGTCCTGTGTCGTAAGGGCACCGATTTCAAATAATTCCATGGCACACCCCACTGTTACCCCGGTGGATATGGTATCCATTCCCATATCATTACAGATTCTGCCGGCCTTTATAACCGCCGGAAAATTATCCACACAGGTAACCGAGCCCAGGGATGCCACAGATTCATACTCAGGCCCTTCTCCTTTGCCTTCATAGCCCGGTTCTTCAACAAGACTTAACCGGGCACACCCGGCCGGACAGGCAAAGCATGCTTTACTGGGCCTGGCGCCCTTGACTGAGTATTTTTCAGCAAAAGTTTCACCGCTGATTTTATGGGCACCTTCAAACACACCCGTTTTAAAATTACGGGTGGGTAAAATTCCCAGATCATTGGTAAAACTCAATACCCCAATTGTACCGGTCTCACCCAGTCCTGAGGCGCAGCTTGGCGTCGGATTCTGCCAGTACTTCCATGTTTTTGTTATGTTTTTGTTAAAGACCTCTAAATCGGCTATCTTAACTCCGCTGTGCCCCCTGACCACTATTGCTTTAAGATTTTTTGACCCCATAACCGCACCGACACCGCCGCGTCCGGCAGCCCGGGCACCGGTTACGCCGCCTGTAATCACATTGGCGAGTCTGACAAGATTTTCTCCGGCAGAGCCTATGGCTGCTATATAGGCCATGGGATCTGTCTCTTTCAACAAAATTTCTTCAGAATCTTCTGTACCTTTGCCCCAGATATGGTCTGCTTTTCGAAGTGTTATTCTCTTGTTTTTTATCCAGAGATAAACCGGGTTTTCTGCTTTTCCCTCAAAAATAATAAAATCAAATCCACAAAATTTTAATTCCGCACCAAAGTATCCACCCACCCCGGCATTTGCGATACCGCCTGTTAAAGGAGATTTTGTAACAAAGTAAGTTCTATTGCCTCCCGGCGGCATACAGGTAAGGGGACCAGTTGCAACGATAAATTTATTATTGGGTTCAAGGGCATCTGTCCTGGGATCCACTTCGTCAGTCATGTATTTAATCCCCAAACCCCGGGCTCCGATAAAAGAAGTCATAATGGCCGGATCATTTTCAACAACCTGGATTTTGGAATTTGAAAGATTCACTCTTATATGTTTTCCTGTCCATCCAAATGCCTGATTGCTCATATCTCGACCTCCTGTTCTTTTGCCTGTTTAACCTTTTTGATATATTCCATGCTGATATCTTCACTGACGTTTGCAGATGTCTTGAACTCAAGAGCGCCATAGAAACAGTGTTTGACACACTCGGGATCGCCGCCGCACAGATCACACTTATTGGCAAGCTTATCTTTTTCATGAACATCCATGGCACCGAAAGGACAGGCTTTAACGCACATCCTGCAGCCGATGCAATTTTCTTCAACAACTTCTACAGCACCTGTTTTTTGGTTTCTTATCAAAGCCTCTTTTGGGCAGACCTCGATACAGGGCGCCTTGCCGCATTGCCTGCACACCATAGGATAATAAAAAAAATCCTTTGATATGATCTTGACCTTGATTCTTGATTTTGATGGATTGATTTCTCCAAAGTTGTGAGTGGAACATATGTATTCGCAGATCCTGCATGCCGTGCATTTTTCCAGGTTCACTTCTATACTTTTATTCATCCTGCCTCCTTGTGTGCTAGCTTAGGACCGCAAAGTTTATAACTTGAACGAAATTGCTGATATCTACCAGCGGGTTCTCTGCAAATTACAGACCAGTAAAAATTATCTTCAAAAAGAGCTTGAAACGCCTTTAATGTAAGATTTTAAAACTATATTGATTTTCCTTTGGCTGATACAAATTTGAATCTGCATATCAAATCTATTGATCCATATATGAATCTTTAAAAGCGCATCTTTTGTTTATAAAATCAATACTTTTTTATTTTTTCATCTATAGATCCTATTGTGAGGATTCAAAATAGAATTTTTAAATTTTTTAAACCCGATTGTATGGGTCGCAAATTCATGGTCCTGATTTTGCAATAAACCTGATTTGGCCATAAAGTAAAGAGAGAATACTTAATATATTAGGGTGGCAAAAGTAAAAAAAATATTACGACAGGGAAATAATAGCTCTATAAATTAATTTACAGGGAGCGATTAAGATGTATGAACGAATGAACATTTTAAAAAAAGCGGATTTTGAAAAACTTCATGAATCAACTTTAAAAATTTTTCAAGACGTCGGGATTGCTTTCCATTCTCCCAAAGCCCTGAAAATTTTTAAAAACCATGGAATCAAAGTTGATGGAAATAAAGTCTATTTTGAACCTGAACACCTTGAAAAAGCCTTACAAACCGCACCATCTGAATTTAAGATTCATGCCAGAAATCCGGAAAAATCTTTGACTATAGGCGGCAATAATCTTGTTATTGCTCCGGGTTATGGTTCACCTTTCATAATGAAAAATGGTGAAAAAAGAAGATCGACCCTGAAAGATTACGTCAATTTTTGCAAACTGGTCCAGACATCCAGACATATTGATATGAATGGCATGCTCATGGGTGATCCTTCAGACAGGCCGGCAGACAAGGCCCATCTGGACATGGTGTTTTCCAATATTGTGACCAGCGACAAACCGTTTATCGGAAGCTCAGCATCCCAAAAGGCAGCCACAGACTCGATAGAACTTGCCGGTATTGCCTGGGGCGGCAAAGAAAACATTTTAGATAAACCCGTTACCATGGCCGTGATCAGTTCGCTTTCCCCTCTGCAGTATTCAAATGAAATGGCAGAGGCCTTAATTGTCTATGCCAAATATGGTCAGGTCAATATGTTGGCATTGCTCGCCCAGGCCGGTGCCACAGCGCCCATTACAATACCCGGACTTCTTGTAACTCAAAATGCTGAGATTCTTGCCGGAATCATTTTAACTCAACTGGTCAATCCGGGCTCACCTGTGATCTACGGATCAACATCAACTGTAACGGATATGAGTAAGGGCTCACTTGCCGTGGGTGCTCCGGAATTATCCCTCATTCAGAATGCCACCCAGCGGATGGGACAATATTATGGCATTCCCACAAGGGGCAGTGGTGCCATCACAGATTCTCATAGCCTTGATATGCAGGCAGGTATAGAATCAACGCTTGCTTTGACAACAACCATAATGAGCGGTGCCAATTTTATTTTACATGGATGTGGAATATTAGAATCGTATCTCTCAATGAGCTTTGAAAAATTTCTTGCAGATGAAGAAATCTGCGGCATGCTCAAAAGGATGCTTAAACCCCTTGAAATCACAGATGAAAGAATCGATTTTGAAACCATAAAATCCGTGGGGTGTGGCGGTGAATATCTAACACACCCCAAGACGTTTCAACATTGCAGAACCGAATTTTATGTACCGGACCTGCTACAGAGAAATGATTATTCCACATGGACGAACAAAGGAAAAAAACAATTGGATGATCTTGCCCGGAAAAAATTTAACCAACGGCTTGAAGAGTGGGAAAAACCTGACATTGATCCTGATATGGAATCGCGTTTAGCCAATTATGTAAAAGACAATTACTAATCAATAAAAAACCGGGACTCCTATTATATCTTACTTATTATAGGGAGTCCCGATCTTACTTTTTGGCCTGACACGGATCAGCAACACCCTTGCAAACCATTTGGAAAATATTTAACCTTTGACCTAAGTACCCATTTAAACAGTATTAGCAAAGGTGAATTTTTTATCCCGGATAGGTCAAAATGAGCAGAAGACTACCGCCCATGGATTATTTTTTAAATAACATTTCTTTAAAATTGTATTGGTATAACAGGTAAACAATGCCGAATAATGCCCCGCCAAAGATTAAGGCGTTTGATAAAACCGATGAGAACTCATAATCCGCATGGCTCATAAATACTACATGCAATACACTATGAACGATTAGAAACAGGCTGATGGCCAGTTTGCTTGGAATACGGATTTTATCATTTTGGATTGATACGAGGGCGATCAAACCGGCAAAAAATGGAATATGGAAGACCAGAAAAACCATCATTCCATATTCATCGGGTAACCAGCTGGTCAACGGCAATACAATCCATTCATGATTTTGCATCGCATCCAGTTCATGCGTAAACAAGGTCCCCATACCCAGGTTAAACGCGATATTCTTCATTTTTTTCCTGATTCTCAATTTCTTTGTTTTAACCCCAAAATCTACGGCTTGCCAGTCGTTAAATCTTGTTAAGATCAGAAAGTCCGAGTTCATGAAGCTTTTCTATAGTTGGGCAGCCGGTTTCAAGATTCCACCCTCGTAATTGATAGAACTCATTTCGCATTTTTTTAAAGACCTCCCGGTCAAGGGTTTGATCTTTACGGCTTAATACTGTATCGCCCTCGCCAGGCACAAGCACATCAGGATTCATAAAAACAGATTGAACCGGATCAGTAAAATTGAATTGTTCAACCGTATCATCTTTTTTCGGGTCCCAACCTTCCCGCAAAAGGATGGCCCGTTGTTGATTAAAAATAATTTCACCGAATTTCAAAAGGGCATTCTCATCCAGATCTTTTCCAGTTACTGCATTGAATATACGGGCCTCAAGGGTAGTATCGCCCACTTTATCTTCAGTATGGTTAGAAAACATTAATGGCCAGCAGGAATCACACAAAAGCAGGCTGTCTTTAACATAGGTACGATCTATAATGCGGGTGGCAGCCATGGCTTTGCCTTCATGGGTATTCAGGTCCCAGGCCTTATCATGGCCCCAGAAGTTAGCTGCAGCAGCCCGGTAAACATCTGCAGAAACAGGTGTTGATCCGGGATATTGCAAGTTCATGACCCAGTAACCGATAATCCTGCTTACTTCATGCAGCATTGCAATGGGCTGTCGGGGCTCAAAGGCATATAATAAACCGTTCATCAAATATTCTCTTGCCGAATAGGTAGCGCCATCGCCCACACCGGAAACTTCATTGGCAAAAAGTTTTTTAGCTTCTGTGCCAAGGGTTTCTCCAGTCCTCAGGAGGCCCTGGGCCAGGATATCACCAAATCCTTTTCGATAGGCGATCATATGGCAGAGGTCTTTAAAAAATTCCCATGTTCCCAGTTTCTCAATTTCAAGACCGGTTTGGGCATCGCTCAGATAACCTGCCTTATACCCTGTGCTTATCCACTGAACGATATTGGCCATCTCCATGGTACATAAAGATAAATTGTTGCAGAGCCCTGTTGCATCCAGAGCAGTTTCAGCCGGTTCTCCCGGACGCCCCATCACCCAGGGAAAGTATACAAACATGGCCTGACACTTTCTAACAACCTCCTTATTGGAGTTTGTTCTAAAGGTGGCACGCATGATACAGTCCAAACCACACTGAAAGCAGGAGGCTTTTCCTGCATGGGAGATCTGATCTTGTGGGAATGGATTGAAATTGGCTTCACGCTTATTTAATTTTATTGTCAACCGGTTGAGCTCTTTTAATGCCGCAGGATCATAAACCCGAGGAGATTGAGTCCCTATAACAGCAATGGCTTTTAAATTTTTAGCGCCCAAAACCGCTCCAAAACCGCCAGTGGCACTACCCTCATTATCAGTCATCAGATTAGCATTGCGGCATCGATTCATACCGGCGGGACCAGTGGTAAGAAAATGTGTATTTTTACCATGTTTTTGTTTTAAATACTTGCCTACCTGTTTTACCCCATCAAGATGAATTGTGGCTGCATCCTCAAGTCTTGCTTTCCCATCTGAAATAAACAAATAAACACTTCGATTAGCCTTTCCAGATACCATCAGCCCATCAAAACCAGCTCTTTTTAATGCAGGTCCCCAAAATCCGCCCATATTGCCATAGCAAAAGCCTTCCGGCATCAGCATAGGCGATTTTCCCACAACCTCAAAACGTGATGCTCCCTGAACACCTGTTGCCGTCAATGGCCCGGTCATGAAAATCAAATGATTTTCCGGGTCAAAAGCCTTTACAGTGGCAGGGACATGTTCCCAATAAAGGCGGGTGGCGATTCCCCGTCCACCTAAAAAGCGATCTGCATAGGGATGAGTGTCAATCTCTGTAATGATTTCCGAAGAAAGGTCGACCTTTAAAATTTTCCCCCGCCAACCAAACACTGGAGAATTCAAAGGTTCTCCTTTTTTGTATTCATCCATATTCACCTGTTATTAAATTTATATGCTTATCATTAAAAGATGACTTATCTATCACCTTAAACTCGCTATCAAAAAATTCCAAAGTTTGCAATAACTATTAGATAACAATAATAATTCTTTAAAATATGGAGAACTGAATGGATTTTATTAAAACAGCAATAGAGCAGGCAACATCTTCGATTAGAGCATATTTCTATATTTTTTCGAATAATAGCATTTTTGTGAGGGAAACATCAAAAGATCTTGTATCAATACCATATTTTGAAAAAACAATGATTGAACAACTGAAATTAAAGGGAGTTTGCTTTTTTGGAACTTATAAAAATATCCCCTGTTATTGTGCCAAAATCACCCCTGGTAATTTATCGGAACCCTTGCCAGATATATTGTCGGACAAGTACAAATTCATTAACTTAAGATCTTTATTTGGGAAAATTGATCCCATATTTTGGAGCATCGCAGGTTATGCCAGACAAATTTTTGACTGGAATATAAATTTTCAATTTTGCGGCAAATGCGGAAACCCGACAACAAGAAAAACAGATGAGCATGCAAGACAGTGCGAAAAGTGTAATTTAACCTTTTACCCAAGGATTTCGCCGGCGATAATTACTGCAGTAATAAAGAACAAACAAATTCTCCTTGCAAGGGGCATAAATTTCCCTGACAAGAAAATGTTCAGTGTTCTAGCAGGCTTTGTGGAACCAGGAGAGACTTTAGAAGAGTGTGTAAAGCGCGAAATATTTGAAGAAGTCGGCATAATAGTCAAAAACATTCAATATTTTGGAAGCCAGTCCTGGCCTTTTCCAGACAGCCTTATGATAGGATTTATTGCTGAACATGAAAAAGGGAAAATATCCATAGACACCCAAGAAATAGTTGAGGCCCACTGGTTTGAAGCGGATAATCTTCCGGCCATACCAGGAAAGCAGGCCATCGCAGGCAAGCTCATTGAATGGTTTTCTCTTCAAAATAAGCATACGTATTCAGCCTTTGATGCAACAAAGTAGATGGGCCAAAAGACAAGCAATTTCGTTCAAGTTATAAACTTTGCGATCCTTACGATTGCACCTGGAGATGAATAAATACAGGGCACACCATCTTGTGGCTGATGTATCAACCCGATTTCTGAACTTCCATCAAATGCCTTTGATAATCTTATAGCCATCCTCCAAATGTGCATTATAATAAGGAAGTGAACAAAGATCTGAAATAAATAAAGATGTTTAAAGGAGCAAATTATGTCACAAAACAGAGAACAAAACCGTAGCATAGTGCTGGCTGCCCGCCCCCACGGCGCTCCGGTTTCCGAGAACTTTCGTCTGGAGACAGGGTCAATTCCTGAGCCTGCCCAAGGCCAGGTGCTGCTGCGCACCGAGTATCTCTCTCTTGACCCCTATATGCGAGGCAGGATGAGCAAAGCACCATCCTATGCAGAACCTCTTAAGATTGATGAAGTGATAGTGGGGGCAACAATTTGTAAGGTTGAAGCATCCCGGCATCCTGATTACAAAGATGGGGAGTGGGTGCTTGCTTATACCGGCTGGCAGGATTATGGGCTTTCCGATGGAACAGGACTGACCCGATTAGGGGAAAGCCCCAAAAACCCATCCTATGCATTGGGAATACTGGGTATGCCGGGTTTTACCGCCTACATGGGTTTATTGGATATTGGCCGACCCAAACAAGGCGAAACCCTGGTGGTTGCTGCTGCCACAGGTCCGGTAGGTGCGACTGTAGGACAAATAGCCAAGTTAAAAGGCTGTCGTGTTGTGGGTGTTGCCGGTGGTATCGAAAAATGTAAATACGCAAAAGAGGTACTTGGTTTTGATGAGTGCCTGGATCACAAATCTTTGGATTTTACCCGACAGCTCAGGCAGGCCTGCTTTAAAGGAATTGATATCTATTTCGAGAGCGTAGGGGGAAAAGTATTTGATGCAGTCATGCCTTTACTCAATACAAAAGCCAGGATTCCTCTGTGTGGTCTCGTTTCTCAGTACAATGCCACACGGCTTCCTGAAGGACCCAACCGTCTATCTCTTCTTATGAGTACAATTTTAGTCAAACGAATAAAGGTTCAGGGTTTTATTATTTTTGATGATTATGGTCACCGCTACAATGAATTTGCAAAAGATATGTCTCAATGGCTAAGCACAGGACTAATAAAATACCGAGAACATATTGTTGATGGATTAGAAAGTGCACCAAAAGCTTTTATCGGCATGCTGGAAGGTCAAAATTTTGGGAAATTAGTTATCCGGGTTAATAATGAACCCTAACGTTGAATAAAAATTTTACCCTTCGGGAAAGCCATGAAAACATCATATGGTATTATGGAAGTTTTTGATTTGAAAATTGTACTTCAAATTCTAAACCGGCAGTGCTGTTTTTAGCAAAAACGTTACCTTTACACTGGGCAAGCTGTCTTTTAACAATGGTTAATCCCAGGCCTGATCCTGGATTTTGGTTAGTTTCTATTCTTTGAAATGGCTCAAAAAGTTTTTTTAATTCCCGGGCATCAAGTTCCCGGTATGTGTTTGTTATTTTAAAAGTCAAAATATCTTCTTTTGTCTTTAAGGCTGCAAGCTTTATTATGCCGTTTTGTTTTGTGTATTTTATGGCATTATCAAAAAGGTTGGAGAGAACGGCCATAACGATATTTTTATCCATATTAAAAATAAGAGGGGCATTGATATTCTTTTTTAATATCAGGTTTTTTTGTTTTAACAATGGCTCATATTTTTTTTCAATGCCGGTTAAAAGACTTGTAAAGTCTAATGGTTCAATGGTTACAGAAATTTGCTGGATATCCATCTTAGACAATTTTAAGATTTTATCAATTAACTTGTCCAGCGTATCAATGTCCTGATCAATATTTTGAACATATCTTTTGATAGGGTTGGCTTCAATGGGATCAAGTTTATAGGAATCAAGTTTGTCCTGAATCAATTCCTTTGACACTCTGATCCGTGTTAGAGGGCTTCTAAGCTCATGGGATATATTGGCAGTAAACTCTTTATTTCCCTGTATTATTTTTTCAAGCTTTTCCGCCATAAAATTAAATGAGTTTGCAAGTCCGGCAATTTCATCCCGGCCTTTGACATTTGTTCTACATTTTAGATTTCCATCGGCAAACTCAAGGGCAGCCTTATTGAGCTGCTTGATTCTATTGGTTATGACCCTTGCCAGAGGTACGATGAGAATGGCAATAATAATACCGATGGATAAGAGCCCGAAAAGAAAAACCGCCTCGGGTTTTCTCTCGTGTTCCCTATAAAACTGGGCATGCAAAATGTAGGATTCAGTGCTCATTTCAACGGGAATTTGTGCATAATATGAGAGACGTCGCCTGGAAAGATGATATAATTTAATTCCATCTTTTAAAACGTCATACTCTTCCAGCTTTTTTATTTTGATATCAATGGGTGTTGAAAATGTTTTAATGATAATTGTATTGTCTGGTGCCGTCACCCAGATTTTGACATTAAAAAGATCAGCAAAGGTGAACAGCAGTTTTTTGATTTCAGCATTTTGCGATAGAGGAATCAATGGGCTATGATTGATTTTTTCCTGAACAACTTCTTTGAAAATTAAAAGCTTGGCAATGGACTGCCTGTCTATGTAATGCTTAAAGGACCGCCCGGCCGTGGCAACAAACAAGCCGAGGATCAGGATTTCAGTGATAAAAAGCACCCCTAAAAAAGAAAGCAGCAGTTTTGCATAAAGGCTTTTAATCTTCATAAGGATTCCACAAACATATATCCCGTCCCCCAGATGGTTTTAATCCTTTTAGGGGAGGCGGGAACGGGTTCTATTTTAGATCTTAATTTGCTGATATGAATATCAATACTTCTGTCAAATGCCATAAAATCTCTTCCCTGGGCCATGGTCATTATTTGATCCCTGGAAAGAATCCTGTTTGGATTTTTCATTAATACTTCAAGTATTTTAAATTCAGTCGTTGAAAGATCAATGACCTTTTCATCTGCTTTAATCGTATGAGCAGCCTTATTCAGGATAAGGTCATCCACCTGGATGACAAGATCCTTATCCTGAGTGTTTTTTGCCGTGGTTGTTACTCCCCGGCGAAGGATGGCTTTAATCCTGGCCAGAAGTTCTCTTGGATTAAAGGGTTTGGGAAGATAGTCATCCGCACCCAGTTCCAGCCCCACAATCCTGTCTGTCTCATCACCCTTTGCCGTCAGCATAATGATGGGGATATCATGGTGGGCCCTGATATCCCTTAATACTTCAAGTCCATCTTTGCCCGGCATCATATAATCGAGAATGATCAAATCCGGGGGGTGACGCTTGATCCTGTCCAGGGCATTCACACCGTCAAGCATATAGGATACCTCAAACTGGTTACCCCCGATATACTCAGACAATAACTCGATCAACTTTATATCATCATCGATAATTAAAATATTTTTTGGCATGGATCTATCCTTTTTATCTGTTTTACAACTAATTTACATTTTTTTACAAGTTGGAAAAATTTGATTTACAATTATCCCTTATTCTTGAGTCATCCTTAATTTGTACCTGAAAGAAAATCCGGACAATGGGTGATTTTTTTAAAGGGACACAACAGGACCGGCAATCAAATTTATCAACCCAATTTTTTAAGGAGAATAAAAATGACAAAAACCGAAAAAATAGTCGCAATTTTAAGTATTTCCCTTTTGGCAATCGTAATTTCAGGGTTTGGGTTTGTAATGATCTCACGCGCTTGTAGCGTTGATCTGTTTCAAGGATCAAGCTTTCATCAAAGATCAAGCTTTCATAAAAGAGGAATGCCCCCCTTTATACAAAAAGAAGTCGGTAACTTTATCATCTGGCGGATGGACAAAGGATTCAAAACACTTGAGATGTCTGAAGCACAGCAGGATCAATATGACAAATTTCGCTCAAGATTAGAAAAAACCATTGAAACGGGTGTTGAAACAAGGATGAAATTTAAAAAACAAGCTATGCTGGAATTTACAAAAGAAAACCCGGACCTCTCCGTCATGGCCATGGAAATCAAATCCCATGTGGAAATGATGTCATCAACTCTATCAAAGAACCTGAGTTTATTTGCTGATTTTTACAATACACTTGATAGCGGTCAAAAAAAGAAAATCACAGAAACGATAAAAGAAAAAATGGAAGATCACAAAAGATTTTAATTTCTAATATGAAAGGCGGTTATAAAATGAAACAGATAACAAGACGACAATTTGTTGCAAAAAGTTCCATGGTTGCTACGGGATTGATTGGAGCCGGTGCAATCGGGTTTGGTGTGATATCACCCAGATCTGTTTTTGCTGATGATGTCAAATTTATAGAATCAAGTTGTGAGTCTCGTGGCAGAAAAATTCTTGTTGCATATGAAAGTTATTGCGGAAGTACTTCAAAAGTTGCCCAGGGCATCGCAGATGTGTTCTGTAAACAGGGAGCTAAAGTAGATCTCAAGCATATTGAAAATGTCATAGATATTTCATCCTATGATGGAGTTGTGATTGGAAGCGCAGTTAAAAGTGCCTCCTGGTATCCCAGTGCCATAAGCTTTGTAAAGAAAAACCAGAATCAGCTTAAGCAGATTCCCGTGATATATTTTTTAACCTGTCTGGCCTTATATTATGATACAGAAGAAGCTAATCAAACTGCAAAAAATTATTTCAATGGGGTACTCAATGAAGTTCCAGAGGTTAAACCCAGAGAAATGCAGGCTTTTGCCGGAGTGCTTGATTACAGTAAACTTAACATGATGTTTAAAATTGTTATGAAATCCAAAATGAAAAAAAAGGGTATCCCGGAAGGGGATTTCAGGGACTTTGAAAAAATTCAATCCTGGGCCCTAAAAACAGCCTGGCCAAGGCTTGCGACAAGTTGATAACCGGATAAAATTTAATTAAAATTTTTAATAGAGTTTATATTTTCATTTACGACTACATATGATAGAGAAGATTTGAAACTTCAGGAGATATTAGATGTTTAAACATCCTGAAATATTCTATCCCGTTTATCATTAGGGTCAAGCAGTCTGAGAGCCAAGCAGTCTGAGAATCAAGCAGCCTGCTCAAAATGGGGTAAGCCGGGATGATTTTGTAAAATAAACAGTTAAAATTTAAAGGGAACTTGATCATGTACGGATGGAGAGGAAAACTGCTCAGAGTCAATCTGAGTACTAAAGAAATTATTGTGGAGCCGTTGGATCCAAAGGCTGCCAGGGACTATATCGGTGGCAGAGGCCTTGGTATTTATTTGATGAACCAAGAGCTTGATCCATTGTGTGATCCTTTGTCGCCTGAAAATATGATGATCATGGCAACCGGCCCTTTGACCGGTACAAAGGCCCCCACAGGTGCCCGGTACATGGTTATGACAAAATCCCCCCTTACCGGAGCCATTACCTGCTCAAACTCCGGTGGAAAATTTCCTGCAGCCTTTAAGCAGACCGGGTTTGACGCCGTGATCTTTACAGGAAAAGCAGATAAGCCTGTCTACCTTGTCATTGAAAACAATACTGCCCGGCTAAAACAAGCGGATCATCTCTGGGGAAAAACCACCCACGACACCACAGATGCCCTGGTGACTGAAACCCATGAAAACGCCAAAGTGGCATGTATTGGTCCGGCCGGTGAAAATGGCGTCCTGTTTGCCTCGATCATGAACGATAAGGACCGGGCAGCCGGCCGATCCGGTGTTGGCGCAGTCATGGGAGCCAAAAACCTGAAGGCTGTTGTTGTCAATGCTGATCAGAAAATTCCCATAGCTGATGAAGCCGGGTTTAAAGCCATCAATAAAAGATTGATGGATGCCTTCCGTATAGCTGCTAAAGAAAACCCCCCGCCTTTACGTCTCCACGGCACGGCCGTAACCGTCATGGCCACCCAGAGCTACGGCGTTTTGCCCACCAAAAACTGGCAGCAGGGTACCTTTGACAACTGGGAAAAGATCCATGGTGAGACCCTGACTGAAAAATACCTGGTCAAGAACTCGGCCTGCTTTTCCTGTCCCATCGGATGTGGTCGAAAGACCAAAGTTGAAGAACCGGGATTTGAGGGTGAGGGAGAGGGACCGGAATATGAAACCGTATATGCCATGGGATCAAATTGTATGGTGGACAATCTGGCTGCCGTGACCAAAGCCAATTATTTGTGCAACGAATATGGCATGGACACAATAACCATGGGTGCCACCATTGCCTGCGCAATGGAACTCTACGACATTGGTTGTCTTACCCAAAAAGAAGTGGGTCGCACCCTTGAATGGGGAGATGCCAATGCCCTTGTGGAACTGACAAAACAAACCGCATTCAGGCAGGGATTCGGAGATCTTCTAGCCCAGGGCAGTTATCGTTTGGCAGAAAAATTCAAACACCCCGAGCTTGCCATGGT
>Ga0233437_1003526_pt1 | contig 20361 bp, 14 predicted proteins | sample SI_122_August201_FD_182714 | JGI IMG/M metagenome (GOLD analysis project Ga0233437, IMG submission 182714) | Seawater microbial communities from Saanich Inlet, British Columbia, Canada - SI_122_August2016_200_MG | ecosystem: Environmental > Aquatic > Marine > Inlet | place: Canada: British...
GTCATACAGTGCCTGCGTAAGAACAGGCAAAACACTGAAAAGCCTTCCCAGAGCAGGGGAGGCTTTTTTTTGACTGAAAATGAAGAATCAAGAATATAAAATCGAACTGCGATCTCAAACCTCAACGGGGGGGAGACGAATGGCGGGTGCCAGAAGCCTTTGGAGAGCAAACGGCATGCAGGATAATCATTTTGGCAAACCGGTGATTGCTGTTGTGAACTCTTTTACACAGTTTGTACCCGGACACACCCATCTGCATTCGGTGGGGCAATTGGTGAAGAAAGAGATTGAACAACTTGGTTGTTTCGCTGCAGAATTTAATACCATTGCGATTGATGATGGTATCGCCATGGGACATGATGGAATGTTGTATTCCCTGCCTTCCCGGGATCTGATCGCTGATAGTGTTGAGTATATGTGCAATGCCCATTGTGTGGATGCCATGGTATGTATCTCCAATTGCGATAAAATCACTCCGGGCATGATGATGGCTGCAATGCGCCTGAATATTCCAACAATATTTGTGTCTGGCGGACCAATGGAAGCCGGACATATTGCCGGAGTTGATTATGACCTGGTGGATGTAATGGTTGCGGCAGGTGATCCCAATGTTGATGATGAAACCCTCGAAAAGTTAGAGCAGAACGCTTGTCCAAGTTGTGGATCTTGTAGCGGCCTTTTTACAGCCAATTCGATGAATTCCCTGGCTGAAGCTCTGGGTTTGGCACTGCCGGGAAACGGAACAGTAGTGGCAACTCACCAAAGGAGAAAGGAATTGTTTACAAGAGCGGCCAAAATCATTGTTGATAGTACGTATGACTATTATCAGAAAGGCAATGAGAATGTTCTTCCACGAAAAATAGCCGATCGGGATTCATTCAGGAATGCAATGAAAGTGGATATCGCTATGGGCGGATCAACTAATACGATTCTCCACCTCCTGGCAATAGCGCATGAAGGCAAGATAGATTTTACTCTGGATGATATTGACAAACTTTCTAAACAAACCCCTAATCTCTGCAAAGTGGCGCCAAGCTCAAAATATCATATGCAGGATGTAAATCGGGCGGGTGGCATAATGGCTCTTATGGTTGAGCTGAATAAGGCCGGGTTGCTTGAAGTGAATGTGCCAAGACTGGACTATAAAACACTGGGTGAGGCCTTGAAAGAATATGATATCTGCTCACCTGATTGTTCAGATGAGATCAGGGACTTATACCTCTCAGCTCCCGGATTTGGCTCAAGAAATCTACAGTTTGCTTCTCAAAATAATCAGTTCAAAGCATTAGATGATGATCGGGAGAATGGCTGTATCAGATCAGTTCAATATGCCTATTCCCTGGATGGGGGTCTGGCCGTTTTATTTGGTAATCTGGCCGAAAAGGGATGCGTGGTAAAAACTGCTGGCGTACCTGAAGATATGCGGGTGTTTAAAGGAAAAGCCAGAGTATTTGTCTCTCAGGATGAAGCCGTCGATGGCATTTTAAATGATGAGGTGAAATCAGGTGAGGTAGTTTTTATTGTATATGAAGGACCCAAAGGTGGTCCTGGTATGCAGGAAATGCTGTATCCCACATCTTATCTCAAATCAAAAGGATTAGCAGATAGTTGTGCTTTGGTAACTGATGGAAGATTCTCTGGTGGAACTGCCGGATTATCTGTTGGACATGTTTCGCCGGAGGCAGCTGCAAAAGGTGTCATAGCCCTGGTTGAAACAGGTGATATTATAGAAATAGATATTCCGAACAGAAGGATTCAATTAATCATTGATGATGAAGAATTAGATGATAGAAGAATTGCAAAGGATAATTCTCCTGCCGGATATAGCCCGGATAGAGATCGCAAAGTAAGTAAGGCGCTTAAAGCATACGCCTATTTTGTTAGCTCAGCCGATCAGGGTGCAGTTAGAATGATATAAACGAATTCAAAATCTCAAATAATCGAAGAAATGTCTGATTACAAAGATTCAGCAACAAAAAAACTGAGAAACACGAAAAATGTGACAGGTTCAGAAGCCATTTTGTTGAGCTTCCTTGAAGAAGGTGTCAGTACTCTTTTTGGTTATCCGGGAGGTGCTATTATGCCTTTTTATGATACTCTGCATCAATATGATGGATGTTTCAGGCATATACTAACACGCCACGAACAGGGAGCTATTCATGCTGCCCAGGGTTATGCCCGTGTGACAAGGAAAACAGGAGTCTGCCTGACGACCTCCGGACCAGGGGCAACCAATATTTTAACTGGTTTGGCAGATGCTTATATGGATTCTACTCCTTTGGTCTGCATTACAGGTCAGGTTATTAGTAGTCTGGTCGGTACTGATGCTTTCCAGGAAACCGATATTCTGACCATGAGTATGGCCGTCACAAAATGGAATACACAGGTGACAAAAGCAGAAGATATTCCTGAAATAATGGCTAAAGCTTTTTATATCGCCAATTCAGGCCGTCCAGGTCCTGTTCTGATTGATTTCACCAAAGATGTTTTTAGTTCAAAAATGTCTTTTGACTATGAATCGTGTACTTCATTACGAACGTATATACCGAAATTTCAGGCGCTTCCTGAGCAGGTTGACAAGGCAGCCAGATGGATCAATACGGCTGCCAGACCAATGTTGCTTTTTGGTCAGGGAATAATTTTGTCAAAAGCCGAAGAAGAACTTAAGTTGTTTGTGGAGAGATCAGGTATGCCGGCAGCCTCAACATTGCTTGGACTGTCAGCATTACCTGTGTCTCATCCTCTTTACATGGGGATGTTAGGGATGCATGGCAATTATGCTCCAAACATTATGACAGGAGAAACAGATTTGGTCATAGCTATTGGTATGCGCTTTGACGACCGGGTTACTTCAACAGTATCAACATATTTGCGACAGGCAAGGATTATTCATGTAGATATTGATCCGACTGAACTGGGAAAGAATATGGATACTGATCTTGAAGTGGAGGCTGATGCAAAATCGTTCATACATAGCATATTGCCACTATTAGAGAATAATGACCATTCTGATTGGATAGCCGGGTTTATGCTGAAACTGCAGGAGGAACAAAAGGAGGTTTTTCAGAAGGACCTCCATCCTGTTGATGGAAAAATTCAAATGGGTGAAGCCATCACAAAGGTGGCTCATTCGGCAGGTGACCAGGCAATTGTTATTACTGATGTAGGACAGCATCAAATGAAAGCAGCCAGGTATTTCCCATTTGCCTCTCCTCGCACATTTGTTACTTCAGGTGGTCTGGGTACTATGGGATTTGGCTTACCTGCAGCTATTGGGGCCCAGTTGGGATGCCCTGATAAAAAGGTTGTAGCATTTACCGGTGATGGGGGGCTACAGATGACTATGCAAGAGCTTGTAACCATTGCCCAGGAAGAATTGCCGGTGAAAATAATTGTCCTGAACAATGGATACCTAGGTATGGTGAGGCAATGGCAGGAGTTGTTTTTTGATTCCAGGTACGCTTCCACTAAACTTAAGAACCCCGACTTTGTTAAACTGGCGGAGGCTTGTGGAATTAAGGCCGATCGGGTAAATGAAAGAGAGGATCTTGATACTAAAGTTGAGGCAGCTTTTGCTTATCCCGGAGCCTTCCTTCTGGAGGTTGTTGTGGAAAATGAAGAAAATGTGTTTCCAATGGTACCCCCGGGGGCCGCGGTAACTGATATGATACTTAAATAGTAGAATAGGTGTAATTCAGAGCACTACTAAAAACCTGATAATATGAAAAGAGAATTTTTAGTGACAACACTTGCACAAGACCGTGTTGGCTTGCTAAGCCGCGTGGCAATGGTGTTTTCCCGCAGAGGAATTAATATCGAGAGTCTGAAAGTGGCTGAATCAGCTATGAAAGGAATTGCCGCTATCTCAATGGTGGTTTTAACAGATGCCCGAACAATTAAGCAAATTGTTAAGCAACTCGAGAAGCAGGTCGAAGTGCTTCAGGCATTTTCAGCTGAGCAACCTGACATTAGTAAACAGATTGAAAATCATATACAATACGCATCATAGATAGTTTAAAGAATGGCACAAATTGAATTTGGTGGTGTACTTGAAAAAGTTACCACACGGGATGAATTTCCCTTGGCAAAAGCTCGCGAAGTACTAAAAGATGAGACTATTACAGTTCTTGGTTATGGTATCCAGGGACCTGGTCAGGCTTTGACACTCAAAGATAACGGCTTTAAAGTGATTGTTGGTCAGAGAAAAGGTGGCAAATCATGGGATAAGGCCGTCAATGATGGCTGGAAAGAAGGAGAAGATTTATTCGAGATTGAAGAGGCTTGTGAAAAAGGAACAGTGATTCAGTTTCTCCTGTCGGATGCAGGACAAATCGATGCCTGGCCTACAGTTAAGAAGCATCTTAGCCCTGGAAAAGCATTGTATTTTTCTCATGGTTTTGGAATTACTTTCAATGAAAAAACCGGAATCATTCCACCAAAAGATGTAGATGTGATTCTGGTCGCACCAAAAGGATCAGGAACCTCTCTTCGCCGTCTGTTTCTCGAAGGAAAGGGACTAAACAGCTCATTTGCTATTTTTCAGGATGCAACTGGAAAAGCATTTGAAAGAGTAATCGCCCTGGGAATTGGAATCGGCTCAGGATACCTTTTTGAAACTGATTTCAAAAAAGAAGTTTACTCCGATCTTACCGGTGAACGTGGTGTGCTGATGGGTGCGATTGCTGGTGTTTTTGAAGCCCAGTATAATTGCCTGCGGAAGAATGGACATAGTCCTTCTGAGGCCTTTAATGAAACAGTAGAGGAATTGACCCAAAGTCTGATGCCCCTCGTGGCTGAAAATGGAATGGACTGGATGTACGCAAACTGTTCCACGACTGCCCAGAGGGGTGCTCTTGATTGGAGACATAAATTCAGAGAAGCTGTAGAGCCAGTATTTGATGATCTTTATGATAGCGTGGCATCAGGCAGGGAAGCAGAGATCGCCATCAAAAAAGGTCAGGATCCTGATTACCGTAAAAAACTCGACGAAGAACTCAAAGAATTACGCGATTCAGAGATCTGGCAAACAGGAACCCAGGTAAGAAAATTAAGACCGTAATACTATTTCCTTCTTCCTGATAACTGAAAACCGAAAACTGAAAACTGAAAACTGAATCCTGAGTATTAAGTTTTCCCTCATAGTTTATATTAAGATTACCATGTCAGATAAACTCTATATATTCGACACTACTCTCCGTGATGGAGAACAAGTACCAGGTTGCCAGCTGAATACAATCGAAAAAATTGAGGTAGCTAAAGCACTTGAAGTCCTGGGAGTGGATGTTATTGAAGCCGGATTTCCGGTATCCAGTCCGGGTGACTTCGAAGCAGTTCAGGAGATTTGTAAAACAGTAAGCGATACAACTGTTTGCGGCCTGACCCGTGCAGTAGCCAAAGATATTGAAGTGGCGGCCGATGCACTTAAATTTGCCAGGAATGCCCGAATTCATACAGGTATTGGTACTTCACCCTACCATATAAAGCTTAAGCTAAATTCAAACGAAGATGAGATTATTGAGCGGGCTGTTAAGGCAGTAAAACTGGCTCGCAACCTCGTTCCTGAAGTGGAGTTTTATGCCGAAGATGCCGGACGGTCAGATAATGAATATCTGGCCAAGGTGGTAGAGGCTGTAATCGCAGCAGGGGCTACAATTATTAATATACCTGATACAACAGGTTATTGCCTGCCGGATGAATACGGTGCAAAAATCCGCTTTCTTATGGAGAATGTCAGGGGAATTGACAGAGCGATACTTTCAACCCACTGTCATAATGACCTCGGAATGGCCACTGCCAACTCATTGGCAGGGATAGTTAATGGAGCTCGCCAGGTGGAAGTAACAATTAACGGACTTGGAGAGCGAGCGGGAAATACTTCTCTTGAGGAAGTAGTAATGGCAATACATACAAGAAAAGATCTTCCTTTTGATACAGGTATTCAAACCCAAAAGATCATGGAAACCAGCAGACTGGTTTCCTCACTTATGAATATGCCGGTTCAGGCAAACAAAGCCATTGTAGGAAGAAATGCTTTTGCCCATTCGTCGGGAATACACCAGGATGGAGTATTAAAGAACCGGGAGAATTATGAGATTATTGAACCTGCCATGGTGGGAGTGGATGAATCGGCTTTAGTACTGACTGCCAGAAGCGGCAGAGCAGCTTTAAAACACCATCTGAATCGCCTCGGACATGATCCTAATGGAGATGAATTGGTAAAAATTTATGACAGGTTTTTGATCCTTGCCGATAAAAAGAAACAATTGTCAGATGAGGATCTGTTGATGCTTATTGGTAATGGGGCTACAGCAGACCAGTCAGTTAAGTTAAAACTTCTTCAGGTGGTTGCAGGTAAATCCACTATCCCTATGGCAACTGTTCATCTTGATGTTATGGGTGCCGCACGAATGGCAACCGCTGAAGGAAATGGCCCTATTGACGCTTGCATGAATGCGGTGAAGAAAATTATAACAAGTGACTTTGTGTTGGATGAATTTCTGATTCAGGCCATTACCAGGGGAAGTGATGATGTTGGGAAAGTACATGTGAAAATATTTGCTGAGAACAGACCATTGTATGGTTTTGGTGCAGATGTCGATATAATTACTGCTTCAGTCAAAGCTGTGGTTGATGCAGTATCAAAAATGAGTATTAAATGAGTAGTAAAACAATCTTTGATAAAATATGGGATGCTCATGAAGTTTCTACTCTCGAAGACCGATCTTCAGTGTTATATATTGATCGGCATTATATTCATGAGGTAACCAGCCCACAAGCATTTGATGGTTTACGGCAGCGGGAGGTTTCGGTTTTCAGACCTGAACGGACTTTTGGAACTGCAGATCATAATGTTCCTACCCTTAATCAACATCTGCCTATTTCTGAGCCAGCTTCGGCAGCCCAGATATCCACACTGAGTAAGAATTGTGAGGATTTTGGCATTTCCCTGTTTGAATTAGGGCATGAATGGAATGGTATTGTTCATGTTATTGGCCCTGAGTTGGGTCTTACTCTGCCGGGCATGACAGTTGTATGTGGCGACAGCCATACTTCAACTCATGGAGCTTTTGGGGCTGTTGCATTCGGTATTGGAACATCAGAGGTAGAAATGGTTTTGGCATCCCAGTGTGTTCTTCAAAGGAAGCCGAAGAACATGAAAATCGAGATAAATGGCCAGCTGCCCAAAAATGTAACAGCAAAGGATGTGGCGCTTTATGTCATTAGCAAGCTTGGAACAGGTGGTGGCACAGGTCACTTTGTCGAATTCTGTGGATCTGCTATTCGTTCAATGAGTATGGAAGGCCGGATGACCCTGTGTAATATGAGTATCGAAATGGGAGCCCGTGGAGGCCTTATTCAACCCGATGAAACAACTTTTGAATATGTACGTGACCTGAAGTTCGCTCCCAAAGAGGAAGATTATAATAATAGTCTGGAAAAATGGAAAATGCTCACAACTGATCCTGATGCAGAGTTTCATGATGAATACTTCTTTAAAGCTGAAGATATTCCGGTGATGATTACCTGGGGAACCAATCCGGGATTGGCGATTCCTGTCACTGCTAATGTTCCCGAAGTAAAAGATGAAAATGGTGCAGTTGATGTTGAAGTACAAGCCGCTCAGGAGTATATGGGACTGACATCCGGACAAGCGATGGCTGGTCAGAAAATTGATTATGCTTTTCTTGGTAGTTGCACTAATGGAAGGATTGAAGACCTTAGGGAATTTGCAAGGATTGTTGAAGGAAAGCAAAAATCTCCTGATGTTATAGCATGGATTGTACCTGGTTCACAACAGGTATTGAAACAAGCACAAGCTGAAGGTATTGATCAAATTCTTGAGAAAGCCGGATTCGGACTCAGAGAGCCAGGATGTTCAGCTTGTCTGGCTATGAACGAAGATAAAGTACCGGAAGGTAAATACTGTATTTCAACTTCAAACAGGAATTTCGAAGGACGTCAGGGGCCAGGCTCAAGAACCTTTCTTGCAAGCCCGGTAAGCACCGCGTATGCAGCCATAACAGGCAAAATCACAATTCCCGATTCCCTAATCCCGACTCCCGACTCCCGCCTCCCAACTCCCGATCCCGATTCCCGAATCCCTAATCCCTAATCCCGATCCAAGCCATGTCATTTAAACCCATAAATAAATTCAATTCCCCGGCCATCCTTCTTCCGGTAGATAATATCGATACAGATCAAATTATCCCGGCAAGATTTTTAAAAGCCACCACCCGTGAAGGCTTTGGTGAGCATCTGTTTACCGGTTGGAGGTATGATAAGAATGGCAATCCTAATCCTGATTTTATACTGAATAAGGAAATTCCGAAGGCTGAAATCCTTCTTGCCGGACATAATTTTGGGTGCGGATCATCAAGAGAACATGCTGCATGGTCTTTGCATGACTATGGTTTTAAGGTGGTTATGGCACGGGGATTTGCCGATATATTTAGAAATAATGCCATGAATAATGGTATACTGCCGATCGACATCCCGAATCAATACTATTCTAAAATTGTGTCGATGATTCAGGAGAATCCGGATCAAAGAATATTAATCAGCCTTGAGTGTGAGTTGGTTGAAATAGCAAACTCTAATATCGCTTTCCCAATTGTAATAAGCAGTTTTAGAAAGCAATGCCTGATGGAAGGTACTGACCTGGTTGATTACCTGATACAGCAGCATGAGATTATCGCAACATTTGAGAACAAGAGATAAAAAAAACCTATGAAAGCTAAAATTGCCCTCTTATCCGGTGATGGAATTGGACCCGAGATTATGGTCCAGGGAGTGAAAGTATTAAATACAATAGCTGAAAAGTATAATCATGAATTTATTTATCGGGAAGGCCTGATTGGTGGAGCTGCGATCGATGCTACAGGCATACCGTATCCCGATGATACCCATGAACTTTGTCTCAATGCAGATGCAATATTATTTGGAGCAATCGGTGATCCCAAATACGATAATAATCCCTCTGCCACGGTAAGACCTGAGCAAGGCCTCCTTGCAATGCGGAAAAAACTGGGTTTGTATGCTAACCTGCGACCAGTAAGAACATTTCCGTCCCTATTCGATAAGTCACCTTTAAAATCCGACAGGCTTGAAGGAGTAGATTTTATGGTTGTTCGGGAGCTTACGGGAGGAATCTATTTTGGTCAACCCAGTGAGATAGATGAGGAAGGAATGAATTCTGTTGACACTTGTCTCTATTCTAAAGATGAAATTCTTCGTGCAGCCAGGATTGCTTTTGACCTTGCAGGTAATAGCCGTAATAAACTCACTTTGGTTGATAAAGCAAACGTACTGGCAACATCCCGACTGTGGAGAAAAACTGTTCAGGAACTGGCTCCGGAGTATCCTGAAGTGGAAGTGGAGTATTTATTTGTTGATAATGCTGCCATGCAGTTGATTATCAGACCAAATCAGTTTGATGTGATCTTAACTGAAAATATGTTTGGTGATATCCTGACGGATGAAGCCAGTGTTTTACCTGGTTCGATTGGCTTGCAGCCAAGTGCATCAGTTGGTGATAAAACCTCGGTTTTTGAACCAATTCACGGATCATACCCTCAGGCCTCTGGAAAGCATATTGCAAATCCATACGGAATGATTTTGTCGGTTGCAATGATGCTTGACAAACAGTTTTCTCTAAAGAATGAAGCCGGGATAATTGTCAAGGCAGTTGAAGAGGCTCTTGATACAGGCTTTGGCACTGTAGATTTATTCCCAAATCAACCTGTTAGTACAGAATTAGCTGGCCAATTTATTATCGACTATATAAAAAGAATCTGAAAGTCTGGATCGATTTTCGTATTTTCGAATGAGTTTTCGGATCAAAACCAGTCCCGCGATCTTTATCTTAAATATGCAAATGCAAAATCCATTGACTAATCTTTCAGGAAGGCTGAGTGCAACAATGTTTGTCCTCATGTTAATTTTGGTAATCAGTGCTTGTGAAAAAAGCGGTTTTTTAACATTGGCCAGGAAACAAAAGACAGAATATCAGATTATTATCCCGGTTGAAGCTACCCGAGCTGATCTTAAAGCTGCGTCTTATCTGCAGCGTTATTTTGAGAAAACAACGGAGACTCATTTGCCGATAATAAGAGACAGGGCTCCTGATAGTGAGTATGAAATATCCATCGGGAAAACAAATCGACTGGCTGATCTCTCCAATCGTGACATCCCCGAATTCACTTCAGATGGCTTTTATATATTCACCGAAGAGAAGAAAGTCTTTTTTACCTCCAACTCAGAAAAAGGTGTCCTCTATGGTGCTGTCAGCTTTATAGAGAAGTATCTGGGTGTAAGGCTATTAAGCTCTGAAGTTGACTACTGGGAGTCAATGAAAAAGCTCAGAATTCCGGATGATATTGATTGGTGTGAAGAGCCGGTGATCAGCTTCCGGTCTACTCATTATCGGGATACCTGGGATCCTATGTATGCCGATTGGCATAAGCTCCATCACCTGCCCGGAGGTGGGCATCCTGATTGGGGATACTGGTGTCACAGTTTTAATCAGCTGGTTTCTCCTGATGAGTATTATGAAGAGCATCCTGAATATTTTGCCGAAGTAAATGGTAATCGGGTGGCTACCCAACTTTGCCTTACCAACCCTGATGTCCTGGCAATCTCTGTGGAAAACCTCCGAAAAGCGATGGAGGAGAAACCAGATTTAACATACTGGTCGGTAAGCCAGAATGATAATGTAAGCTACTGTCAATGTGAAAAGTGCCGTGCCATTGATGAGGAAGAAGGCAGCCCGATGGGATCATTATTGAAATATGTGAATGCAATAGCTGATAGTTTCCCCGACAAAGTGATTTCCACACTTTCTTATCAGTACACTCGTCGTCCACCGAAAACAATCAAGCCCAGAGATAATGTAAATATTATGCTCTGCACCATAGAATTAAACCGTAGCCGGCCCATTGAGACTGATCCGGGTGCAGCATCCTTCAGAGAGGATATTGAACGATGGGCTGAGCTTACAAACGATATTTTACTGTGGGATTATGTGATTCAATTTGAAAATCTGGTATCTCCTTTTCCAAACCTGCGTGTACTCCAGCCAAACCTTCAATACCTCGTTGAGAATCATGCCGACAAACATTTCCAACAGGGTAACCGTGAAGTTGGAGGTGAGTTTGCCGAATTGCGCGGATACCTGATCTCAAAACTACTTTGGAACCCTTATGCTGATGTACAAGAATTAATGGACGAATTCCTGACTGCTTATTATGGGAAAGCTGGAAAATATATCCGGAAGTACATTGATAAGATGCATGATGAACTCGAAGCTTCTGGTTCAGGATTGGGCATATTCGGGCATCCCTGCGATGCTCAGAATACATACCTGAATCCTGAGCTTATGGAGCAATATGATATATGGTTTGATAAGGCAGAGAAGGTCGTAAAGAAAGACTCTGTCATCCTCAAAAGAGTTAAAATTGCACGTCTACCGTTATTATATGCTAAAATTGAACTTGCCACCCGACTGGGAACAGCCGAAGGAGGTATGTATATCAGGGATGATAAGGGGCAATGGATCGTGAATCCAGATATACCCAACATGGCAGAATCTCTGGTGGGTTTAGCTAATGTTCAGGGAGTAACCCGCTTCAAAGAGTGGCATACAACACCTGATGAATATCTTTCAAGCCTCAAAAAATCGTGGTCTACTGACATGCAGGATCACCTGGCTCTCGACAAAAAGATTATTCTTACTTCACCTGCTTCAAAAAAATATGCAGGTGGTAATGAAAGTCTCCTGACGGATGGTCTGCGGGGCCCACTCCTTACCTGGACATACAATTGGCTGGGGTTCGAAGGATTTGAGTGCGAAGCTGTGATAAGCTTTGATGAAATGACTGAAATTGAATACCTGAGCAGCTCCTGGCTCCAGGATCAGAGAAGCTGGATTTTCCTGCCGGATAAAGTGAGTTACTACAGTTCAGAAAATGGGTTAGACTGGACACTGATAAGTGAAATTGAAAATACTGCTGATCAGCAGAAAGGTGGTGTTCATGTACTTGACTTTAGTGCTGTTTTGGAGGAGAGCATGAAAATTAAGCATCTAAAACTTTTAACCCAGAGCAATATCACTTGCCCAAACTGGCATCCGGGAGCTGGTGGACCTGCCTGGATATTTATTGACGAATGGATAATACGCTAAGCTAAATACTACTACTATGAAGAAATTTTTCACTTTGCTTCTTTTAGCTGTCCTTTTTTTGGGCTGTCAGGAGAAATATGAATCCGGAAGTTTTATTAGCATTGATCCTGACGATAGTCCTAAGGAAATTGCTATCAAAGCAGCCCATGTTACGCCATCCGAGAGGCAATTGGCCTGGCAGGATATGGAATACACAGCTTTTTGCCATTTTGGAATAAACACTTTTACCGACCGTGAATGGGGGGATGGGCAAGAAGATCCACAGTGGTTTAATCCTACTGATTTTGATGCCCGTCAATGGGTTTCGACATTTGCGGAGGCTGGAATAAAGATGCTCATAATAACAGCAAAGCACCATGATGGCTTTTGTCTGTGGCCCAGCAAGTATACTGATCACTCAGTGAAAAGCAGCCCCTGGATGAGTGGGAATGGGGATGTTGTTAAAGCCGTAAAAGAGGCCTGTGAGGAATTTGATATGAAATTCGGTGTGTATCTGTCTCCATGGGATCGACACGAGCAAAGCTATGGGACTGAGGAATATAACACCCATTTTGTCAATCAATTAACCGAGCTGCTGACAGAATATGGTGTCGTTGATGAGGTTTGGTTCGACGGAGCTTGCGGTGAAGGCCCCAATGGTAAGCGTCAGGTATATGACTGGATGCGTTACTACAATACAATCAGGGAATTGCAGCCTCAGGCAGTGATTGCCATAATGGGGCCCGATGTGCGTTGGGTGGGAACCGAATCAGGTTATGGCCGTGTAATGGAATGGTCAGTTGTTCCTTATAATGCAATGGATACAGAAGATATTGCTGAAAATTCTCAACAGGATGCAAGTAATGGCGTTTTTGTTCCTTTAGGTGATAAAATGGCCAAAGATCTTGGTAGCAGAAATAAAATTCGTAATGCAAAATCTCTGATCTGGTACCCCTCAGAAGTGGATGTCTCAATTCGTCCGGGTTGGTTCTATCATGAATCACAGGATGATCAGGTAAAGAGTCCTGAGAAACTGCTGGATATCTGGTTTAGTTCAGTTGGCCGAAACTCTTTGTTATTATTAAATATTCCTCCGGATAAGCGGGGGCGAATCCATGAGAATGATGTAAAAGCTCTTTTAGACCTGAAAAATATCCGGGAGGCAATATTTAGTGAGAATTTGGCGGAAGGGGCTGGTGTCAAGGCCACTAATTCGGCCTTTGGACATCAGGCAAATAATATACTGATACCCGGACGAGAAGATTTCTGGATGGCGAAGAAAGGTGAAACAGAAGCTGATATAGAGTTTGATCTTGGTGAAGAGAAAACCTTTGATTGCCTGAGTTTATCTGAGAATATTGAGCTCGGACAACGAGTTGAACAGTTCTCACTCGAAGTATGGATCGGCGATCGCTGGCGTGAAATCACCCGTAGTACAACAATCGGAAATAAGCGATTGCTCCGTTTCTCTCCCCAAACTGGTCAAAAAGTACGACTCCGCATCCTTCAGGCAAGGCATACCCCGGCTCTTGCCCACTTTGGTATACACAAACGTCCACCGCAAATGGAACTAAAACCCATGGGAGGTGCATTCATGGAAGAAATGGAAATTGATCTCCTGACGGATGTTAAAGGCAATAAAATATACTACACATTGAATGGCCAGGATCCCGATGAATATTCCCTGAAATATACCGCTCCGATTAAACTAACGAAGACTACTCAGATAAAAGCTATTGCTTATGATTCGAGAGGTGTTGCCAGCTTTATCCGTGAGGGGAACTACACAAAAGCAACTTTTTCAATTAGTTATAAAAATGCTCCCAGTCCAAAATATCCGGGTAATTCTCAAATTGTTCTGATGGATGGCCGGAAAGGAATTCTTGATTGTGGCTCAGGCGAATGGCTTGGTTGGGAAGGTGACGATATGATTACCACAATTGACTTTGGTGAAGTGAAGGAGTTCAGACGGGTAACAGCCGATTTCTTTGGCAATACCGGTAACTGGATTTTCTTGCCTCTAGAAGTTAAGATTGAGGTTTCAACGAATGGCACTCTGTACCGCTCTATGGGTAGTTTCAAGAATGCTAAAGCCTGGGATTCCTATAATGGAGCCAAACGTCTGGGATTTTCAGCAACTGGATTTGTTAATGCACGCTACGTACGGGTTACTGCTACCAATAGGGGAGTATGCCCAAAAGGGCACACAGGCGAAGGAAGCAAATCCTGGATTTTCTGCGATGAAATTATTGTTGATTAAGATGCTAAAGCTGTCAGGTCAGACAGACCTGACAGCTTAATATTCTCAATCAACTTTCTTAATAATATCTATAAATTCGTTCTTGAATCCGAATGGATCATAGCTAACGGCATCTTCTGCCCATTCTAAGATCATTGGATAGTCGAGCTTGCCTTTGTATTCTGATTCTTTCAGCATTAAGCCCAAAGCGGCAACAGAAACGGCAAAACGCATATTTTCTGATGACTCCGCAAAAGGCTGTGGAGAAAAGGAAATGTTCTCCGACAATAGTCTGCTGCTTGATTCATCTGGTTTTTTATATCTGAATTCCATGCTTGCCAGATTGGTGCCCGGATTACTTGCAGGAATAATCTCATAGAGGGCAGTGATGCATTGTGAGGCTCCAATTTCACCTGCATCAGTTGAGTCATTCTCAAAATCTTCATTTTCGAGCACCCTGTTCTCATATCCAATTAAGCGGTAAGAATCAACCGACTCCAAATCGAATTCAAGCTGAATCTTTGCATCCTTTGCGACAGTGAAAAACTTATCGTATTCGTGAATGAATACTTTGTCAAGTTGTTCTGCTTTATCTATGTATTCATAATTGCCGTTCCCATTATTGGCGATCTGTTCCATCATTCCATCGTTAAGATTTCCTCCTCCAACTCCAATTACCGTGAGGAAGATTCCCGAATCGCGCTTTTCTTCTATTAACTCGACCAACTCATCTGTGGAAGAAGGACCTACATTAAAATCGCCATCTGATCCCAGAATTATTCTGTTGTTTCCTGAAGTAATAAAGTTTTCCTCTGCTATTTCATATGCAGTAATAATACCCTGGGCTCCGGCAGTACTTCCACCAGCACCTAATTCGTCGATGGCATTCTTAATATCCCTTTTTTCTGACCCTGAAGTTGACTGTAATAATACCGCCGCAGCTCCAGCATAAGTTACAATGGCCACACGGTCGTCATCAGTTAATTGGTCAACAAAAGTGGAGAATCCTTTCTTCAGAATCCCAAGTTTATCTGGAGAGTTCATAGATCCTGATACATCCATCAGAAAAACAAAATTGGAGGGAGGTCTCTCGTTGAGTGATTTTCCCTTAAGACCAATTCTCATCAGGAAATTGTCAGAATTCCATGGGCAGACACTTGTTTCAGAGTTTATCGATACATTTTCATCGCTTGGATCGGGATAATCGAAATTAAAATAATTAATGTATTCCTCAATTCTTACTGCAGCAACAGGAGGTTTCTGCCCCAGATGGGCGTAACGCCGCATGTTTGCATAAGCTCCTCCATCAGCATCTATGGCAAAAGTGGAGGTAGGCTCATCAGATACCTTAATAAAAGGATTTTCACCGTATTCTGTGTATTTCTCATTATAGGTGTAATTGTATTCAGAGCCATCCATATGAAGGCCTTGAAAATCTTTGTTGCATCCTGATAAGGCTAGTATAGAAAAAGCCAGAATTATTAGTTTCCTCATGTTTGAATAAGTTGCTTATGATTGGGCAGACATACCACAAACATTATGCCGTATATTAAGATAAAACCTATCAGGTTTAAATCTTTCCAAATGCCTTCAACTGTTCATCACTTAATGACCTTCCGGTGAATATTGATATCCCATTCCCTCCTGCATCACGTACTTCTTTATAAGTTTCAACAAGAAGTTTTGGGTCAAAATTGCGGCCAAACAGCATTCCGGCATAAATTGGTATATCAGGGCCGAGCTCAGCCCTGGCTTCTCCAATTCCCCTGGCAATCCAGTGTGTGTCTTCAAGATAGGCATCATGGTACAGCATGGGCTGGTAAGCATCGAGATTAAAACGGGCCCAATCCTGCCGAACCATTCGGCGCGACATCTCAGGGGTGGGGAAAACTGCCCCTGTTATTATTGAGTTTTTTGCATGCACGGCATCTACTATCCCATGCACTAATTCAACTACCTGATCAAGGCGAAAATTATGCCATGCTTCATCAGCCACCGGATCATCCTTATCCAGTGGGTCATAACCATGGATTCCTTCAAATTTACTCCGACAATTTTCACAATAGCAAAAGTCATACTCCGGCATTTCATGATCTTGCACCAGATCATATTTCGGTTGCAATCCGGTAGGTAAATAAACATCGCAATAACGAACATAATCGAGATGTACACCCGATAACCCTGGTATTGAGGTTAGATTTGCATAATCATCAGCAATCACTTTTCGTACTTCTTCGTTTGAGGGACAAAGCCATTTGTAATATCCCACATATGGGGGCTTATCTATTACTGAATCTCCCTTGCGGCTCACAGAATACCATTCAGGATGCTCTTTGGCATATCCACCCCGGTTAACTGTCCATTGCCAGGCATGTAATTGGATCCCAAATTCTTTACAAAGAGGAGCCAGATCAGTGTAAAACTGGTGGTTGCCATTACTCAGCATTCCGTTAAATCCGGCCCTGCTAAGTCTGTCAAACAAGATTTTCCAATTCTCAACACTTATTCTTGAGGAGCCATGTGACCAAAACCAGTTGTCGGGTAGTTTATAATCAGTTGTTGAGTTTGCTATTAGCCGGGGTGACATGGCCAGACCAGAGAGGGCCAATCCTGTGTTTCGTATGAATTTTCTTCTTTCCATTTTATTAAGCAAAGACTTTCGGAATAAATATTATCAAGCCTATAATGATTGCAATAACAGAGGCCACTAAAACAGCCGCAGCTCCTAAATCCTTGGCTTGTTTGGCCAGAGGGTGAACATCCGGAGATTTTAAATCGGTAAGGCGTTCAATTGCAGTATTGAAAATCTCAGCAATAAAAACCAGCCCTATTGCAAACACAAGCATGATCCATTCCAGTGCATCGAGTTTAACAATAAATCCGATCACCAGTGCAATCATCATTATCGTGGCATGAATCCAGCAATTATGTTCAAATCTGAACAGGTGGCCCAGACCTTGGAAAGCATATTTGAAACTTCTGAACCTCGACCTGAGACTAAAGGTCTTTTTCGCCATTTTATAATTCTTTAATCAAAGTAAGATATTCACAACTCTACCAAATTAACGAAAAAATCAGAACCATGCGTCATTCTGCATCATCCCGCCTTGTCACGTTGGCGTCACCCAGGCCTTTTTCCGGTCGCCTCCGGTTTGGAGTTGTTTTGGAACCGCCAATTTCTTCGAAATCGAGATGTTCCAAAACAACTCCAAACCTCCGTCTGGTTTCCGCAACCTCGTTACCTCGTCATTCTGAGTCACCGTGCACCACCATGCCTCGTTTCGGCGTCACGTTGGGCGTCACGTTGGGCGTCACGATCGGCGTCACGTTTTCCGGCGTCACATTCTCACCGCCTGTTCATGCCTTTTCCCTCCCCTAAAATCCAGTCGAGAACTGAGACGACATTTATTGTGAGACTTTCAATTTCCATTACTTCCTGAGAATTGAGGGTTATTATAGTTAGCTTTTTGGCTTTGAGATTCTTTGAGGCGGTCAATAATGCGCGAATTTCCCTTTTTTTGGTTTTCTCATCTTCTAATGATAAAGATACCTGGATTAGTTCTTTCACATATCCCAACTTATAGATGACAAAATCTACTTCGACATTGGCTTTGTAATAGTAGATTTCATATCCATTTGATGTTCGATTTCGTAGAAGTTGCAAAAAAACAAGATTCTCCAGAAGCCGACCCTCATTTCTGCCTGATCCTTCCCCAGCTAATTGAGCAAAAGACAGATCTATCAGATACATTTTCCGATTACGTAAACTTTCATGTTTTTTATATGAAAATTTTGATAAGCTAACGAATAGCCATGCTTCTTCCAGGTAGGATATATAGTTTTTGGCTGTATTTTCACTTCCCAGACCAAAAATATTTTTAATTCGATTATAGCTCATTTCCGCCGCAAAATTCCCGGTTAACCAGTAGGCAATTTCACGAAATGTTCTGGGGTGTCTTATGTTATATCTATATATGATATCACGCGAAACAATTGCATCAAACAAATTGCTGACATACTGTTTTTTATTTTCACCATAAACCACCTCAGGAAACCCACCCAAGCGCATATACTCCATCAATTTGTTAAGTGCCAGACCTCTGGCACGAGCCGTTTCGAGGTTTTCGAGTTTTGAATTTCCAGCAAGAAGAAATTCAGAGAATGAGTAGGGAAATAATTCTGTAATAGAATATCTGCCTGTCAGGTGAGAAGCCATTTCCTGACTCAAAAGATTTGAGTTTGATCCGGTCAATACAATTTTGATTCTTTTCCTCAGCAACCTGTTCACGAACAAATGCCAGTATTCAATATTTTGAATTTCATCAAGCAGAAGGTGTTCAAACTCCCCATATACAATGTACAATGTTTCAAGGAGCTGATTCAGGTCATTTGTATTAAAGTCAATTAATCTTTCATCATCAAAATTCACATATGCGAATTTTTGGCCTTTTAAAGCCATCCATGCCAATGTAGATTTCCCGCAGCGCCTGATTCCGGTTATTATTTGGGCAAGATTACTATTTATATTCACCTCACCAACAACAGACCGATCAAGCATCTCTGATTTTGCAAGTATATCAAGCTCCTCTTGCTGCTCTGCTAATATTTGTCTCAACTGAGTAGTATCCATAAGATTATTGACCTATATAAAGACAAAAATAGCACATTATTCTCAATACACTGAGAATAATATTAAACAATTCAATATTTTAATGAGAATAACAAACAAAGTTGGACTTTGCGACCCAGCGTCACTAGCTAGGCCCTGCGAGCATGGGAGGCGTCACCCATGAAGAGCCACCGGATGGCTGGTAGTTGCATTAGAGTATCGCGATAGCTAGCCCGTAGTTGCTACGCGAGTACGCCAGCAGATCCCCGGGTCCCCGGTAAAAACCGGGGCAGGCAGGACCGGGGATGACGGCCCGGAGTCACATCGTTAAACTATGGTGGTCAAAACTGTCATCCTCGGGCTTGACCCGGGGATCGCTTGGCACTGTCACCGAAGGGAAAGACCAACCCACCCCGAACAGCTCAATGAGCAACTACCATGAGTCACCTTTGCGTAACCTTTGCGTAACCACGCGTAACCTTTTGCGTCACCTTAGCGTAACCTCCCGTCTCCCTCCCCTAAAACTCCAACACTCTTCCAGTCCCCAGCTCCAAAAAATCATCTCCAAATGCTTCTCTGAATTGCTGTATTTGCTTTTCTCCGGTACAGTGAGAAGCGCCACATTTTTTTACTCCCAATTCTCTGAAATCTCTAATGATTTGTTCAATCTGTTCCCTTGAATGTTGCGTCAGGTGAAAGCCTCCCATAACAGCATAAATTTCTTGTCCGAATTCTTTTTTTATTTGTTTTAGCATTTCAGAAATGCCAGGATGAGAACACCCGGTAAGCACTATCAAACCTTTTCGATGATGAATGACAATACATTGTTCATGAACATCATCACCCATAGTGCCGCTCGACCAAAGATGATCAGTTAATGCAAAAGGCTCCGCTTGGCTTTTTGCAATACTATTAAGATTCGTAATGCGTGTTTTGAGTTTTGAGTCAGGAGGATAGGGCAGATGAACAGGTATATCTGATTTTTTCTCAAGCAAATTCCACAGTCCACCGGTATGGTCACCATGGTTGTGCGAGATAAGAATCTGATCAATCGTAGAAATATCAGTATTTGTCAGATCAATATTTTTCATCAGGATTCTTGCCAGTGTACCTGCATCAAAAAGGATTTCCTGGTCGTCAGCCATAACAAGGCATGAAAACCCCCAATTTGCCTGAGTTCCTGGAGTGTAGACATAATTGTCATATAGAATAGTGAGTTTAGCTTCATCAGCAGGCTCATCGGCCAGCTGAAGCGACTGAGCATTTACTAAACCGACAGTAATGGAGAGTACAATCAGAACGGATATTGCTTTCTTATAATTCATGGTGTTGAGTTTATTATGAGTATAGAGTTTT
>Ga0233437_1003527_pt1 | contig 20359 bp, 19 predicted proteins | sample SI_122_August201_FD_182714 | JGI IMG/M metagenome (GOLD analysis project Ga0233437, IMG submission 182714) | Seawater microbial communities from Saanich Inlet, British Columbia, Canada - SI_122_August2016_200_MG | ecosystem: Environmental > Aquatic > Marine > Inlet | place: Canada: British...
CTGCCCTGAGATCGAACCCTGGACATGGGATATTTCATCTGATCAAGGGCTTTTATGGCCTGTAAGCGCAAAGGGAAAACCCGATCTGATCATCTTTGATCCGCCCTACTTTGATAAAAAAGCGGATAGCTACGATAAAAAAAGTATCTCTGGTTTATCCAAAAAAGCATACCTTGAATTTCTTGAGGCTTTTTTTATTCTGCTGAAACTCAATGTGAAAAAAAAGACACGACTTGCTTTTATCAATGCAGACTGGAGGGATTTTCAGAATACTCCGGCAATAGAAGAAAAATATAAAGGCGGCATCCTCATAGACGACTACCTTGATATTCTGAAAAGAACGGGATGGTATCATACGCATATCATCCAGGCCCCCATGTCGTCCCAGCGCTTCAATGCCGGAGTGGTTTCTGCAATGCAGAAAAAAAACATCCTGGGCGTTATCAGCAGGTATGTGATTATCCTGGGTCAGGCCTGAAAATATTTTTCAAAGAAATGAATTAGATGAAAAAGAGGTAAGTTCCATTTTGGAACATACTACTCAGCAAGGTGCTATTAGGCACAATTGGAAGGTGTTTAAGATCAAAAGACAATGTATTGTCTTTGTCAAAAAACAAGAGGGGGGCTTTATATTATGCCTCCAAATTCCAGGCATACCTTGATAAAATGTACCGCATGAATATATACATAATTTATGGATAAGATACACAAATCACTACTGCATCAATGCTCAGGATTTGACTGGGACAAAGGAAATATTAATAAAAGCTGGCTAAAACACAAAGTCAGCCCAGCAGAGTGTGAACAAATCTTTTTTAATCACCTCTTAGTGATCCAAGACGACAAAATACATTCAAAAACTGAGAAAAGGTTTTATGCTCTTGGAAAAACAGATTTGAAAAGAAATCTATTTATTGCATTTGCTGTCAGAAACAGTCTAATAAGTGTCATTTCAGCAAGAGATATGAGTCGTAAAGAAAGGGAGGTATTTAACAATGAGTAAGCACATACCTAAATTTAAAAACCAAGACGAAGAAAGGAAGTTTTGGGCAACGCATGATTCAACTGAATACATTAATTGGAATCAGGCAGAAAGGGTTACATTGTCAAACCTCAAACCCTCCGTAAAAAAAATATCACTTCGTCTTCCAGAGTCTATGCTGGAAGAACTTAAGCTTTTGGCAAATAAAAGAGATGTGCCGTATCAATCTCTTTTAAAGATATTCCTTGCAGAGCGCATAGAAAAAGAGCTTGGATCATATTGAAGTTGTATGGCAACAGCAATAAAAATCTCATGACACAACAGTCATTGCAACGTTAGGGTTTACAAAGCTTTGATAATTTGGGAACTAAAGAGGATCAGATAATATAAAGGTACAAGATTATGGCTGAAGAGCAAAAAGATATTCGCTGGCAGCAACGGTTTGCAAATTATAAAAAAGCTTTTGCCCTCTTGAAAAAGTTTATTGATAAAGGGTCATTATCCGAACTTGAGGCGCAAGGCCTTATCAAGGTTTTTGAATATACCTTTGAACTTGCCTGGAATACCTTGAAAGATTTTTTGGAATTCAGCGGTCAGACCGATATTTATGGATCCCGGGATGCGATACGCAAAGCATTTGAATTGGGATTGATCCATGATGGTGAGGCATGGATGGATATGCTTCAAAGCAGAAATTTAACCTCTCACACATATAACGAAGAGACTGCCCAACAAATTTGTAAAGTGGTAACCCAAACCTATTTTACACTTTTTGAACAACTGGTCATGAAAATGGAAACACTTGTTAAATAGCGATTATGCCATACGGATTAAAAAAAGAGACCATTGAAAAAATCAACCAGATATTTGCCAGACACAAGGCAGTTGAAAAGGTATTTTTATATGGTTCCCGAGCCAAAGGAAACTATAAAAAAGGCTCGGACATTGATCTGACTTTAATCGGGGAAAATCTGAATTTAAGATTTTTAAATAAAATCAGTCTGGATCTGGATGATCTGCTCCTTCCTTATAAAATTGATCTTTCCATATATGATCAAATCTCTAACAGTGACCTGATAGATCATATTTCAAGGGTTAAAAAAATTTTTTATAAAAAATAGATTATTAAGAAAGAGCAATATTGAGTTTTTTCATTGCACTGCTTAAAGTCGATCTGTTAACCTTTAATCATAGTTTTAAAATGTAAATTTAAGATGGTAAAGGAGGCGATTATGGCCATATTTTTGGTACAACACGGCATAAGCCTGCCAAAGGATCAGGATTCTGAAAAAGGACTTTCCGAAAAAGGACGTTCTGATACTTTAAAAATAGCCGAAGTTGCAAAGTCCTATAAGATCCCCGTATTAAAAATTGTTCACAGTGGTAAGAAAAGAGCTGTGCAGACAGCTGTTATTTTCAATAAGACCCTGGGTTTAAACAATCCTTGCGAACAAATTTTTGGAATTAAACCCTTAGATGGGGTCAAAGTGTTTGGTGAAAAAATTGATAGATCATCAAATATCATGGTGGTTGGACATCTGCCATTTATGGAGAGGTTGGTTTCCTATCTGACAACAGGTTCCGAGGATTTGAGGGTAATAAAGTTTCAGAATTCAGGAATCGTCTGTCTTGATTATGAAGATGGAAGCTGGTTCATAAAATGGACCCTTAATCCCAATATTTCATAGATTATTTATAAAAAAAAGACAGTTTTAAGTGAATGTTTTTTAAGGCGGGTACCCGTCTGATCGGCCTCCTTTTTATCTTGAAATATGTTCATTCAAAATTTTAAAAAAAATAATTGATCCGGTCTAGCCGGCTCACTATTATCCATTTCATCCATCCTTGTAAAATTCAATTCATCCCCTTTATATGTCAACTGGTCTCATGGAGCTTGTCCAAAATCATCTTTTATAATTAATATCTCTTTCAAAAGCAGGCTTTGCCAACAAATCAAACAGGAGGAGATATGAAATTAATAGAACTTCAAATTATTAATAAAGAATACAAACTTGGGCAGACACAAGTGTATGCCTTAAAAGATGTCAGCTTAAGTTTTGACAAGGGTGAATTCACCGCTGTATGGGGGCCGTCAGGATCAGGAAAAACAACCTTGCTGAACATGATCGGTACCATTGATGAACCATGTTCCGGGACTATTCTTATTAATGGAAAAGATGTATCAAAAATGTCAGACAATCAAAAATCAGATTATCGTAACAACCAGATTGGATTTATTTTTCAGAATTTTAATCTGATTCCCGTTTTAAGTGCCGTTGAGAATGTAATGCTTCCCCTTCAGATCAGGAATGTAAAAACAACCATTGCCAAAGAAAAAAGCATGGAGCGATTAAAACAAGTTGGGCTTGAGCATCTGGCAAACAACAGGCCGGATAAAATGTCCGGTGGTCAAAGACAGAGGGTTGCCATTGCACGTGCATTGGTCACTGATCCTGAAGTGGTTATTGCAGATGAGCCCACGGCCAATCTTGATCTTGCCACTTCAATCAATATCATCGAAATCATGCAGGAATTGAACAAAAAAGATCAGGCTACTTTTTTATTTTCCACCCACGACCAAAGGCTTTTGGACAGGATGAACAGACGGGTCAAGCTTGAAGACGGCCATGTGGTTTAAATTAAGACAACCATAAGGAGAACCAAAAAATGAATCAATTAACACAGTGGATCAAAATCGCATTCAGAAATATTCTAAAAAGTAAACGAAGAACCATGGTGACCCTAATGGCCGTAGGATTTGGATTTGCATCCATTTCTCTTTTCCAGGGGTATATACACAGCATATACGAAGGCCTTCGCGCTTCAGCCATACACGGATCCGGAATCGGACACCTGACCCTTTATGCAAAAGGCTGGCAAGCCCATGGAAAATCAGATCCCGAAGCCTACATGATCTCTGGGAAAGAGATAGAAAAGATTTCCAGGCTTGCCCTTAATAATGAGCATGTAACCCTGGCAAGCCCGCGGCTTTCCATATCCGGCCTTGTTTCTAATGGTAAAAATTCTACAATTTTTATTGCAACGGGCGTTGTCCCGGAACATGAAAGAGCAGTTAAGGCAGAATTTTTTGATTTTCAACCTATCAAAGGAAAACCTTTAGATTCAAAGAATGATTTCGGTGTTGAAATGGCAAACGGACTTGCCAAACAGCTTGAACTTGTTCCCGGAAACGACGGCGTTATCATGGGGGCAACCCTTGAAGGGCAGATGAATGCTATGGATATCAATATTAGCGGGACCTATAATACGGGAGTTGCTGATACAAACGACAAATTTATTAAAGTGCCCTTTTCCTTTGCCCAGTCTTTCTATGACACGCAAAAAGCGGACAGTATTGTTATTTTGCTTGACCACTGGCAGCATACTGATCTTGTAATGCAACAATTGACTGATACGCTTGCCTCAGCCGGGATTGAAGTTGAAATCAAAACCTGGAAAGAATTATCAGTATTTTATAAAAGCGTTCGTAATATGTTTGATATGATCTTTTTATTCATCTTTGTCATTGTATTTATCATCGTCATAATGAGTACCACCAATACCATGGGTATGGCCGTAGTCGAACGGACAAGGGAAATCGGCACCCTTAGGGCGCTTGGGTTAAAAAGAAGAGGTGTCACCCTTTTGTTTGCAGCAGAAGGCGGGCTGCTGGGATTTACCGGGTGCCTTTTCGGACTATCCATGCATACCCTTGTCTGGGCAATTATAAGTTATGTAAATCCCTCTTATACACCGCCGGGTAATTCTACGCCAGTCCCGTTGATTGTGAATTTTTTACCAGCAAGTATTGCGCAGCTTATCTTTTTTATGACACTACTGGCTCTTTTGAGTGCCATTGTTCCAGCCAGACGGGCAGCCAAACAGAATGTAGTCCAATCACTCACTCACGTTTAATAAAAGGAAAACAACATGAGATATATTAAGATGGTCATAATTGTTTTGTTCATCAGCCTGCAAAGCATCATGGTAAATGCAGCCAACATGGAAAAAGCCACAGCACTGCTACAGGAATCAGATCTTTCCCGTGGCAATGTATCCGGTATTATATGGGATATTGATATTGAAACCGAGACGAATGGGAAGACACAAAAAAACAGTTTGCAGGTATTGGTAAAAGGGACAAACTCTCTTGCTGTTTATCAATCCCCTTCAAAAGTAAAGGGAAGAAAACTTCTCATGAAGGACCGAAATATGTGGTTTATTAAACCCGGGCTTTCCAAACCCGTGCCTATCTCTCCAAGACAAAAACTTTTGGGCGGAGCCTCAAATGGTGATATTGCATCTACTAATTATGCCGGAGACTACACCATAGAAAGCTTTACTAAAGACCTGTTTCAAAATGAGCCTTGTTTTGTTTACGAATTAAAGGCCAAAAACAAAAAAGTGACCTATGATAAAATAAAATACTGGGTGTCAGAAAAAAGAAGAATCGGTTTAAAAGCACAATTTTTCACACGATCGGGAAAAATGTTTAAAACAGCATTTTTAGAATATGATCACACCATTTTGATCAATGGTGAAGAACGACCTTTTGTTTCCAAAATGACTATTTTAAATGCCATGGTAAAAACTGATAAAACCATCATGGCTTATCACAATATAAATATCAGGGAAATTAGCCCATCATCTTTTAATTTAAATCTTCTTGTTCGGTAAAAGGTGAATTCTTTATGATGAAAAAAATTTTAATATTCATCTTTATTTCAGGGCTTCTTTCTCTTGTTTCCTCCATTATCGTGCCACAGGCGTTTGCCGGTTTTGAACTGAATGTCAAGGCAACCGCCCTGGGAGAAATAAATGGAATAGCGGGTTCAAACCAGAATCCTCAAAACAGGTTTGCACAACTTCCGGACAAGGGTATGATTTTCACTTTAAAACCTGATATGTCATTTGTTTATGACCAATGGCTGTTGAGAGCCAAGCCAAGATTGGAAGTTGAATACAAAACCTTTAAAATAAATGAAACAAGAACGGATACCTCTGATAAAAAAGTTGAAATCATTGAATTTCAGATTCAAAGACAATTATCAGAAAATCTGTTTGCCTCTTATGCACGGGAAAATTTACAATGGGGTCCAAGCTTTTTATATTCTCCTTCCAACCCCTTCTTTCGTGACAACGGGAAAAAAGATATGGTGCGGGATCTTGAAGGTAAAGGTTTTTTAGAACTGATTCTTGTCCATGATTTTTCATGGTCTACGTCATTCATTTATAACACAGACAAAGGCGCTTTTAATGAATCTGATTTTGAAAAAACCCTGGCCCTAAAGATAGATTATTCAGGAGAACAGGGTTATGCTGCTATTATTTTGTCCCATACTGACCACAAAGAAACCCGGGTTGGGGCATTTGGGGGAACAACCCTTAGCGATGCCGTCATTATTTATGGTGAAACAAGCCTGCAGCAAGGTAGCCTGGCCCTATTTCCCGTTGCTGTACAAGGCCCTCTTACCTGGGAAATGGATGCCGTTAAAAAAGATGAAAATACCCTGTATGCGACACTGCTTGCCGGTATTGGCTATACATTTGAATCCGGTGATACAATGACATTTGAGTACCTCTATTATGGCCAGGGATATGATTCCGAGGAGGCTTCAAATTTTTCTCAACTTAAAAAAGATGCCTCCTTTTTTTATTCCTCTCAATCGGCTCTATCCGGATACGGTACTCAGTTGTTGGGAAAGGCCGCAGACAACCAGCTTGATTTTTTTCGTCAAAATTATTTAATGGTACAATATTTAAATGATGACATCATAGATGCAGTTGATCTGGTATCACGGATAACTTATTGTCTGGATGACGGATCGTCAAGGCTATACTCCTCTGTATCCTTCGACCTGAATGATCATATGGAACTTATGTTATCCAGCATGATGAATACGGGTGGTCCTGATGCTTCCTTTGGCGCTTTTCTGGATTATCAGATCCAGGTGGCGGTAGAGTATTCCTTTTAAAATATTTTTTATATATTTCCCTTTGCAGCATTGCCATTGCTGTTATTTTTTTCTTTTGATTTTCCCGATAATATCCTGGACATCCAAATCCCCCCATGATCATCCAGCCTCAAAAAGGGAGAAATCCGATAGAAAATCTGTTAAATATTAAACTAGGGATTTGCTTTAGAATAAGAGAATATTTACATGGGTTTACTATCTATTTTATGGTTGACTTTCAATTGCTGAAACATCTATTAATAAGGATTGTGAATTTATGGATTGAATTTGGAGATAAATAAATGAAAATACTTAAAATAGATCATCTTGGAATTGCTGTCTCAAGTATCGAAGAAAAGAAAAATTTCTGGATAGATGCATTAGGAATGACCCTTGAAGGAACAGAAACAATTGAAGAGCAGAAAGTGACAACCGCTTTTTTGCCGGTTGGCGAAAGTGAAATCGAACTTTTGGAATCCACGTCAAAGGAAGGGCCTGTTGCCAAATATATTGAAAAAAAAGGTGAAGGGATTCAGCATATAGCCTTTCGGGTTGAAAATATAGAAGAGGCCCTTTTAGAACTCAAAGAAAAAGGGATTAAACTTATCGATCAAACCCCCCGAATAGGAGCAGGTGGGGCTAAAATTGCGTTTTTACACCCCAAGGCTACTTCAGGGGTATTAGTTGAACTGTGTGAAAGATAGTTTGTGCTTGAACGAAAACTCACCCATCTGCTTCGTTGCTGCAAAATCCTGAAATCCTCATGTACAGTAGTACACTCCGGTTTCAGAATTTCTTGCGCCTTGCATATGGGCAACTTTGTGAGCTTTGCTCCTCTACGAGCCGCCCAAACACAGGGTTTTCGGTCAGCCACTATTTTGTGCCCAACCGAAAATTGCCAATTTTTGAGCATAGGCTCCTCTTCGAGCCCGGATTACTGCGTTGGCCAATAATTTTGTATTTTAAATTTGATGTACCGGAGGATAAAAATGTCAGACCTGAATAAGTGGGAAGCGCTTGCAAAAAAAGAGCTGCGGGGAAAACCCCTGGAATCCTTAACAAAGAAAACCCCGGAAGGGATAGATATTAAACCTTTATATTCGGCTGAAGATCTTGAAAAAGTTGAATTCAAAGATAATTTACCCGGTTTTGAGCCCTTTGTCAGGGGGCCCAAAGCCACTATGTACACCGGCCGTCCATGGACCATTCGACAGTATGCAGGATTTTCAACTGCCAAAGAATCCAATGCCTTTTATCGTAAAAATCTGGCAGCAGGACAAAAAGGGCTGTCTGTCGCCTTTGATCTGCCCACCCACAGAGGATATGATTCTGATCACCCAAGGGTAACCGGTGATGTTGGAAAAGCCGGAGTTGCCATAGATTCTGTCGAGGATATGAAAATTTTGTTTGATCAGATCCCCTTAGATCAGATGTCGGTTTCCATGACCATGAACGGTGCGGTTTTGCCGATTCTTGCAGGGTTTATTGTTGCAGCAGAAGAACAGGGCGTAAAACAGGATCAGCTCATGGGTACCATCCAAAATGATATTTTAAAAGAATATTTGACCCGGAATACCTATATCTATCCACCCAGTCCTTCCATGAGGATTATTTCCGATATCATTTCCTTTTGTTCGGATAATATGCCAAAGTTTAATACCATCAGTATCAGCGGGTATCACATGATGGAAGCAGGTGCTGATTCAGTACTCCAGACAGCATTTACCCTGGCCGACGGTCTTGAGTATGTAAAAGCGGCTCTTGCCACTGGCCTGGATATAGATAAGTTTGCCCCAAGACTTTCTTTCTTTTTTGGAATCGGCATGAATTTTTTCATGGATATAGCCATGCTCAGAGCTGCCAGATTCCTGTGGGCAGAGCTGATGAGTCAGTTCAACCCGAAAAATATAAAATCAACCATGCTTCGAACCCATTGCCAGACATCCGGCTGGAGCCTGACCCAGCAGGATCCCTATAACAATATTGTCAGAACCACCCTTGAATGTCTGTCAGCAGTTCTTGGCGGCACACAGAGCCTTCACACCAATTCCTTTGACGAGGCAGTGGGACTGCCCACTGAATTGTCAGCCAGGATTTCCAGAAATACCCAGATCCTTGTTCAGGAAGAATCGGGTATCTGTGATGTGGTGGACCCTTTAGGCGGGTCATACTATGTTGAAACCCTGACCCAGAATATTATTGATGAAGTCAGAAAAATTCTGGCTGAAATCGAGGATTTAGGCGGCATGGCCAAAGCCATTGAGTCTGGGATGCCGAAAATGAGAATCGAAGAAGTTGCCGCCAGACGGCAGGCCAGAATTGACCATGGAACAGATGTGATTGTGGGGGTGAATAAATATAAAATTGAAGATGAAATCCCCATTCCTGTGCGTGAAGTCTCAGAAGAGGTCAGGAATGAACAGGTGGCACGTCTTGACCAGATTAAAAAAGAGCGGGATAATGAAGTGGTTCAAAAGGCTTTGGATAATATCACAAAGGCCTGTGAATCAGGAAAAAATCTTTTGGAAGCCTGTCTGCCGGCGGTAAGGGCAAGGGCAACGGTTGGGGAGATTTGTGATGCTATGGAAAAAGTGTTTACACGATTTGTGGCCACAACCCAGTGTATTGCAGGGGTATATGCTGCAGAACATTCTGATTCTGAGATGATTGAATCTTTAAGAAAACGGTCGGCAGACTTTGAAAAAAAGACGGGTCGCAGACCCAGGATTTTATTGTCCAAAATGGGACAGGATGGGCATGACAGGGGTGTTAAGGTCATTGCAACGGCCTTTGCGGATTTTGGGTTTGATGTGGATTTAGGCCCCTTGTTCCAGACCCCTGCAGAAGCAGCTCTAATGGCCGTTGAAAATGATGTTCATGTGATAGGGGTATCAAGCCTTGCAGCCGGCCATAAAACTTTGGTGCCTATGATCATTGAAGAGTTGAAAAATCAGGACGCTTCTGATATTAAAGTGGTGGTGGGTGGTATCATTCCGCCAGGCGATTATGAATTTTTGAAAAACGCGGGTGCTGCAGAGATTTTTGGGCCGGGAACCATGGTAACGGACGCTGCAAACAGGACGCTTAATATCATAGGTGCGTAAAGGTTATGACTCAAACCGACCCTGAAAGTGATAACTTTGTCCAGGGTATTTTAAACGGTAATCGCCGTATGATTGCCAAGACAATAACATTGATAGAAAGCAGTCTTAAGGCCCATCAAAAAAAAGCTTTCACAGTTATGGAAAAAATCCTGCCCCATACGGGTAACAGTATCCGGTTAGGTGTCACAGGGGTGCCCGGCGTCGGCAAGAGTACTTTTATTGAAAATTTAGGTGTATATCTGGCAGATCTTGGCCATAAAGTGGCTGTTTTGACTATAGATCCCACAAGTCGGAGGAGTGGCGGGTCAATCCTGGGGGATAAAACCCGGATGGAAAAGTTGTCTGCCCATAAAAATGCCTTTATCAGGCCCTCTCCTGCAGGGGAAACTTTGGGCGGTGTTGCTTCTAAAACCCGTGAAATCATGCTGACCTGTGAAGCCGCCGGGTTTGATGTGATTCTCGTTGAAACAGTCGGGGTGGGACAGTCTGAAACCAGTGTTGCCTCCATGGTGGATTTTTTTTTGGTTCTGATGATTGCCGGGGCCGGAGATGAACTCCAGGGAATTAAAAAAGGAGTTCTGGAACTTGCTGATGGTATTGCCATTAACAAGGCTGACGGGGATAACCTTAATGCCGTTGAAAAAGCCAAAGGGGATCTTGAAATGGCCATGCATCTTATCAGGCCTGAATCTTCTAACTGGTCCACACCTGTTTTGACCTGTTCATCTGTTGTTGATGGGGGGACAAAACCTGTCTGGGAAATTATTCTTGATCATCATCAGAAATTTAAAACTTCTGGAGAATTTTTGCAAAGGCGTAAAAAACAAACCCTGGAATGGATGTGGACCCTTGTTGAAGAGGGTTTAAAACAGCGGTTTAAAAACAATAAGAAAATTAATAAAGAAATACAAATTATTTCCAGGCAGGTGGAAAATGAGAAAATTTCGCCTTCAGCAGCCGCTGAAGAACTGCTGTCATATTTATAATTTAGTTTCTAAATATGAATATTTAAGGATAAAGTATCCGTCTTTTGTAAAGTTGAAAGGAAATCTAAATGAAAATACATGAATATCAGGCAAAACAATTATTTAAGACATATAATGTTCGTGTTCCTGATGGAAATGTTGCTTTTTCAGTGGATGAAGCAAAAAAGGCTGCTGCAGATCTGGGCAGTTTTCCAGTGGTGGTGAAAGCTCAGATCCATGCGGGCGGAAGGGGAAAAGGGGGGGGGGTAAAACTTGCGGCCTCCATGGAAGAAGTTGAGACCCTGGCCCGTGAAATACTGGGCATGACCCTTATTACCCATCAAACCGGTCCTAAAGGCAGACTTGTGAAAAAAGTTCTGGTTGAAGCGGGTCAGAAAATAGAAAAAGAGTTGTACTTAAGTCTTCTTGTGGACCGTGCCACAGCATCAATTGTGATCATGGCAAGCAGGGACGGCGGCATGGACATTGAAGAAGTGGCAGCTAAAACCCCTGAAAGAATTATAAAAGTTCATGTAGACCCTTTAATGGGGATTCAGGGTTACCAGCTTCGACAGGCCGGGTTTGCCCTTGAACTGCCAAAGGCTGCAATGAAACAATTTTCAAGCCTTCTGTCCAATCTGTACAAATTTTTTATTGCCAATGACTGCTCCATGGTAGAAATCAATCCTTTGATTTTAACTTCAGATGATGAGGTATTGGCACTGGATGCCAAGGTTGATTTTGATTCCAACGCCATATATCGACATAAAGAATTAATGTCTTTAAGAGATCTTGATGAGGAAAACCCCCTGGAAGTTGAAGCATCAAAATATAATTTAAACTATATCAATCTTGATGGAAATGTGGGGAATATTGTCAACGGTGCAGGACTTGCAATGGCCACCATGGATATCATCAAGAATGCCGGGGCAACTCCGGCCAATTTCATGGATGTGGGAGGTGGAGCCACTTCGGAACAGGTTGAAAATGCATTTAGGATCATTCTGGCCGATGAAAAAGTTAAAGCGGTTTTGATCAATATTTTTGGCGGTATTTTACGATGTGATAATTTTGCCCAGGGCGTAGTCGATGCGGCAAAAAAAACCGGCATCAATATCCCTGTTGTGGTTCGCATGGAAGGCACTAATGTAGATAAGGGAAAGAAAATTTTAAAAGATGCCAAGCTTAATTTAACCAGTGCCGTTGACCTTTCCGATGCAGCGCAAAAAATTGCTGCTGCCGTCAATTAGAGGAGATACGCGTGAGTATATTTGTAAATAAAGACACAAAAGTTCTTGTACAGGGGATTACCGGTAATGAGGGCAGTTTCCATGCAAGAGGCTGTCTGGAATATGGAACAAATATTGCGGCCGGTGTAACCCCGGGTAAAGGCGGGCAGAAAATGGATGATGTGCCCGTGTTTAATACTGTTGGTGAAGCCGTTGAAAAAACCGGAGCCACGGCATCCCTGATCTTTGTTCCTCCACCATTTGGGGCAGATGCCATTATGGAGGCGGCAGATGCGGGTGTGAATGTTATTGTGGCCATTACAGAAGGTATTCCCATCCTGGATATGGTCAAGGTTAAACATTTTCTTGCCACAAAGAACTGCCGTCTTATCGGTCCCAATTGTCCGGGAATTATCACTCCGGATGAATGCAAAATAGGCATTATGCCGGGTAAGATCCATAAAAAAGGAAATATTGGTGTTGTTTCACGATCAGGCACGCTAACCTATGAAGTGGTTGACCAGTTGACAAAGCTTGGAATGGGTCAGTCAACATGTATTGGTATTGGCGGCGACCCTGTGAATGGGACAAATTTTATTGATGTGCTTGATGCCTTTCAAAATGACGATGAAACCCATGGGATTGTCATGGTGGGTGAAATCGGAGGAAGTGCAGAGGAAGAGGCAGCTTATTTTATTAAAGAAAAATTAACCAAACCGGTCGTCGGTTTTATAGCAGGTCTTACTGCGCCTCCCGGCAGGAGAATGGGGCATGCCGGAGCCATTATTTCCGGTTCCAGCGGTACGGGTGCAGCAAAGATTGCAGCATTTAAAGACAATGGAATTTTTGTCTGCGAAGATTTGGGGCAGATAGGCCAGGTTTGCAAGGACATATTTTAGTGCCGACAGAAAACCGCCAATTTTTCCGATTACTGCGTTGGTGTTAAATTTTAATCCTCAAAATACGTAATGTATTCCTCCGGTTAAAATTTAACTCCGCCTTGTACTCGAAAAAATTTTCAGATTTTCGTTCAGACACGAACCTATAAGGAGGTTAGGAAAATTGGATAGTTATATAATTGAATCAAATAAAAAAAAGAGCAGGATACCTGCAAGGCTTGATTTCGCCCAAAGTGGCACAGGCCTGATTTTAGGGCTGTTCATGTGGGCACATATGTTTCTTGTGGGCAGTATCATCTTTGGGAAGGGCGTTTTTGAATTTGTGGCTAAATTTATGGAGCTTGCCTTTCTGTCTGATACGGGTCATGGTTTTCCCATTGCTGTGTTTTTTGCAGTTCTTATTATATTCACTCTTTTTATCACCCATGCATTATTGGGCGTCAGAAAGTTTCCCATCTCGTGGAAACAGCATAGGATTCTTCGAGACCAGGTGCAGATGATGAATCATTCCGATACCAACTTATGGTATGTTCAGGTGATTACGGGATTTATCATGTTTTTTGCCGGATCAGTTCATCTGTATATCATGCTGACCAATCCCGGTAGTATTGGTCCATATATGTCTGCCGACAGGATTGTTTCAGGCAATATGTGGCCCCTTTATCTGATTCTTTTGATCTGTGTGGAACTTCACGGCACCATCGGCCTTTACAGGCTTTGCATGAAATGGGGATGGTTCAGTGGTAAAGATGCCAAAAAATCCAGAAAAAATCTTAAAAAACTAAAAAACAGGGTGACCATTTTCTTTATGACGATCGGCATCCTTGCTTTGCTGGTGTTTGTAGTGATTGGAATCAACCACAGGGATAGAGTCGGTGAAAAATATAGTAATCATGACGCAGCTATTGAGCAGATCCAGACAGATAAAAAGACTCAGGCTAAGGTTATGAAACTCACTAAAGATCAACCAGCTCAAGTAAAACAGCAATAAGGGGTAAGCTAAATGAAAGTCATATATACGGATTCACTTGTAATTGGTGGCGGGCTGGCAGGACTCAGAGTTGCCATAGCATCCATGCAAAGAGGCCTTGATACCATTGTTCTGTCTCTGGTTCCGGCCAAAAGATCTCACTCTGCTGCTGCCCAGGGCGGTATGCAGGCAAGCCTTGGGGCTACGATCAAAGGCGACGGGGATGATGAAGAAATCCATTTTGGAGACACGGTCAGAGGAAGCGACTGGGGGTGTGATCAGGATGTTGCCAGAATGTTTGTCAATACTTCGCCTAAGGCTATCCGGCAGTTAGCTGCCTGGGGTGTTCCCTGGTCAAGGGTAAGGCGCGGAGACAGAGATGTTGTGATTAATGGTAAAAAAGTCACCATTACTGAAAAAGATGAAGCCCATGGGCTGATTACAGCCCGGGATTTTGGCGGCACAAAAAAATGGAGAACCTGTTATACTTCTGACGGGGCCGGTCATACCATGCTTTATGCCATGGATAACAAGGCAATCCAGATGGGAATTCCCGTTCATGAGAGAAAAGAAGCCATTGCCCTGATACATGAAGACGGGGTCTGTTATGGTGCTATTGTAAGAGACCTTATCACAGGCGAGCTATCAGCCTATGTGGCAAAAGCCACAACAATTGCCACAGGCGGCTATGGAAGGCTTTACTCTATTTCCACCAATGCGGTTATTTCCGAGGGAATCGGAAATGCCATTGCCCTTGAAACTGGAATTGCAACGCTTGGGAATATGGAAGCGGTCCAGTTCCATCCAACAGCCATTGTACCGGTGGGTATCCTGACAACTGAAGGATGCCGGGGTGACGGGGGGCTGCTTCTGGACAAGGACGGATACAGGTTTATGCCGGATTATGAACCAGACAAAAAGGAATTGGCATCAAGGGATGTTGTCTCCCGCAGGATGACCGAGCATATGAGAAAAGGAAAGGGTGTCCCCTCTCGTTATGGCGACCACCTCTGGCTGGATATTACACTGCTGGGTCGTAAACATATAGAAAAGAACTTAAGGGAAGTTAAAGAGATCTGCGAGTATTTCCTTGGCATTGATCCTGTTGAAGAATATATACCGGTCAGACCGACCCAGCACTATTCCATGGGCGGGATTAGAACTAAAGCCACGGGTGAAAGCCCGACCCTGAAAGGTCTTTTCTCTGCCGGCGAGGCTGCCTGCTGGGATATGCACGGATTTAACCGACTGGGCGGCAACTCTGTTGCTGAAACAGTTGTGGCAGGAATGATCGTGGGAGAATATGTAGCAGATTATTGCGCCCAAAATCCATTAAATGTAAGTACATCCACTATTCAGCATTTTTATAAACAAGAGGAAAAGAAAATCACTGATATTCTGGTCAGAGATTTTGGTGAAAACCCCTTCCAGTTAAAGGCTGAAATGCAGAAAATCATGATGGACAAGGTCGGTATTTTTAGAAATGGTGATGACCTTGAACAGGCGGTTGAAGAGTTAAAAGTCCTGAATCAGCGTGCAAAGCAAGTTGCATTAAGAAACAGGATCAGTTCTTCCAACCCGGAACTTGTAGAAGCGATTCGTGTGCCGAAAATGATCAAACTTGCCCAGTGTGTGGCTTATGGGGCCATGCTTCGAACAGAAAGCCGCGGTGCCCATGCCAGGGAAGATTATCTGGAAAGAAATGATCGGGACTGGTTAAAAAGAACCATCACAACATGGAAAGATGATTCCACTGATCTTCCCCAGGTCACTTATGAAGACCTGGATGTCATGAAAATGGAGATGCCTCCCGGATCAAGGGGATATGGTGTGGACAACACGGTCCATCATCCAGATACGGCCAGACGGGAACAGGAAATTGAAGAGATAAAAAAAGCCAATCCAGATGCAGACAGGTTTGAATTGCAGGAGCTTTTAAATCCCATCACGATTCCGGAAAAATTCAAAGGTAAAAATGAGCGTATAGGCAGGGGGTTTAAATAATGAGTGATCAGGAAAGAGTCTTAAAATTTCAAATCTTTAGATATAATCCCCAGAAACAGGGTGACAAGCCTCGTATGGTGACTTATGAGATTACAGAAGCCCCTGGGATGACAATTTTTATTGCATTAAATGATATCCGGGAGCAGCAGGATCCCTCGCTGCAATTTGATTTTGTCTGCCGGGCCGGCATCTGCGGATCCTGTGCCATGGTCGTCAACGGACAGCCCACACTTGCCTGCAGGACCCTGACCGCAAATTATGAAAACGGCGAGATTAAACTCTTGCCGTTGCCGGGTTTTGAGCTGATTGGTGATCTTTCTGTTAATACAGGCAAATTCATGCGGGCCATGTCAGAGCGGGTGGAATCATGGATCCACGATCAAAATGCAGATGATGTCGATTTTGAAAGGCTTGAAGAACGCATGGATCCGGATGTGGCTGATCAGATTTATGAGCTGGAACGATGTGTGGAGTGCGGGGCCTGCGTATCTGCCTGTGCAACAAAGCGAATGAGACCTGATTTTCTTTCTGCAGTCGGATTTATGCGGCTTGCCAGGTTTGCCCTGGATCCTCGGGATAAAAGAACGGATGAAGAGTTCTATGAAATTATGGGTGATGATGATGGCGTGTTTGGCTGCATGACCCTTTTGGGATGTGAAGACTATTGTCCCAAAGATTTGCCGCATCAGACCCAGATTGCATATCTTAGAAGGAAGATGGTTTTGGTTAAATAGTGTTTGAACGAAAACTCACCCATCTACTGCGTTGCTGCAAAATCCTGCCAAATTGTAAATCGGGCCTCATGTACTATAGTACACTCCGGTTTCAAGATTTTTTGCGCCTTGTATATGGGTAACTTTTCATCCAAACAAGGGTTTTTTGGTCAGGCACTAAATATATTATGAGGTTAAAAAAATGAGTGAATTTAAATATGAGACCCTGTTTCCTTTGGGAGAAGATATAACGAAATATCGGCTTCTTACCAAAGAACATATCAGGATAAAAGAGTTTGAAGGCAAAGAAATGCTCATGGTGGAACCGCAGGCGATAACTCAGCTTTCAAACCAGGCATTTAAAGATGTGGCCCATCTTTACCGGCCGGAACATCTAAAAAGTCTAAAAAAGATAATTGATGATTCCGAAAGTAGCGATAATGATCGCTATGTGGCTCTGGAATTGCTGAAAAATGCTGTTATTGCTTCAGACAGGGTTTACCCCATGTGCCAGGACACGGGAACAGCCATAATAATGGCAAAAAAGGGTCAACAGGTCTGGACGTGGACAAATGATGAAGAAGAGTTGTCCAAAGGGGTTTTTCAGGCCTATACTGAAAATTATTTAAGATATTCCCAGAATGCCCCCCTTACCATGTACAAGGAAATAAATACAAAGACAAACCTGCCTGCCCAGATTGATATTAGTTCAGTTCAGGGGAAAGCATACAAGTTCCTGTTCATGGCCAAAGGTGGGGGATCTGCAAATAAAACAGTCCTTTTTCAGATGACAAAAGCAGTATTGAACACTGAAGAGACCCTGATCAATTTCATGTTGGAAAAGATGAAAGGACTTGGAACTGCGGCTTGTCCACCATATCATATTGCCTTTGTCATAGGTGGAACTTCAGCAGAACTCAATTTAAAGGCTGTGAAACTTGCTTCAGCCAGGTATTTGGATGAGTTGCCTACCCAGGGCAGTGACACGGCCCATGCCTTCAGAGACATTGAACTTGAAGAAAAAGTATTGGCCAGGTCACAGGGACTTGGACTGGGCGCTCAGTTTGGCGGTAAACATTTTGCTCTTGATATCAGGGTGGTCCGTTTACCGAGACACGGGGCATCATGCCCCATTGGTCTTGGTGTTTCCTGTTCTGCCGATCGCCAGATAAAAGGTAAAATCACAAAAGATGGGATTTTTCTGGAACAACTTGAAGAAAACCCGGCCCAATACCTGCCACAAAATGAACCTGAAATGAAAGCGGCTGTCCAGATTGATCTGAACAGACCCATGGACGAGATCCGGGCTGAGTTCTCCAAGTATCAGGTTTCCACAAGATTGTCCCTGACCGGTAAAATTATTGTGGCAAGGGATATTGCCCATGCAAAATTCATGGAGCGCTTTAAAGCCGGTAAGGGCCTGCCTGAATATCTGAAAAACCACATTGTTTATTATGCCGGCCCTGCTAAAACTCCGCAGGGAGAAGCCTCAGGATCATTTGGCCCTACAACGGCCGGAAGAATGGACCCCTATGTGCCCATCTTTCAGAAAGAGGGAGCTTCCATGATCATGTTGGCAAAAGGAAACAGAAGTCAACAAGTAACAGATGCCTGCAAGGAATATGGAGGTTTTTACCTGGGTTCCCCGGGTGGTCCCGCCGCCCGTCTTGGAAAAGATTTTATTAAGAAGGTCGAGCTGGTTGAATATGAGGAACTGGGTATGGAAGCAGTATATATGATTACAGTTGAAAATTTTCCAGCCTTTATCATTGTTGACGATAAAGGCAATGATTTTTACGCGGATCTTTTGTGATTGAATTAAAAAGGAGACATAATAATTATGAGTAATGAAAACTATAGTATTTACAGTGGCGGGCTTAAAGGCGCAGAAGAGTATTTTGGTGAATGCGCGGAAAAGTATGGTATCAATGAAATCAATTTTTCATTTGAAGGGCATAAGTGTTCCAGGGACAAGAATATTACCATGCTGAGTGATGCAGAGTTGAAAAAGGGCAATATTAGTATGGAGATAGTCTCTGTACGAATGGGCAGGAGATATGCACAGGTAGATAAAATTAGAAAAGTTTTTCAGACTATTTTTCATATGGTGAATAAGGGGTATCAGGTGTTTGCAATTGGCTGGATTCAGTCTGATAAAACGGTTAAAGGCGGAACGGGATGGGGTGTTGAACTTGCCAAATTTTTTAACAGGCCCGTAAGTGTTTTTGATCAAAAAGAAAATAAGTGGTATACATGGGGGGAAAATGAATGGAAGGAAGACGATCCTAAGATTTTGCATAAAACCTTTTGCGGTACGGGCACCCGAAATCTTTCCGAGGAAGGCAAAAAAGCGATTGCAGATCTTTTCAGTCGTTCATTTGACCTATAATAGTGTCTGTCCACAAACCTGAAAATTTTTTAAATCTTAAGCTCCTCTTTGAATAAATGATAAGCTGTGCATTAGATATTTGCTGACTTTACTATAAAGCAATTCAAAACTAAGATCTTTTGTGTATCCATAACAGAAAATGCATGGAGATTTTCATGAAGACAAGAATAGAAACAGACACCATGGGTGAGATTCATGTCCCTTCTGATAAGTACTGGGGCGCACAGACCCAGAGGTCTTTAGAGTATTTTAAAATCGGAAGCCAAAAGATGCCTTTGGAGATAATCCGGGCCTTTGGGATATTGAAAAAAGCGGCTGCCCTTGTGAATTATGACATAGGCGTTCTGTCCGGGGAAAAAAAAGATATCATTGAAAAGATCTGTGATGAAATTATTGCCGGCACCCTTGATGATCATTTTCCCCTGAAGGTCTGGCAGACCGGGTCGGGTACACAGTCCAACATGAATGTAAACGAAGTCATTGCCAACAGGGCGCATGTGTTGCTGGGCAACGAACTGGGCAAGTCAAAGCGTCTTATTCATCCCAATGATGATGTCAATAAATCTCAATCGTCAAATGATACCTTTCCAACAGCTATGAATATGGCGGCCACCAGCATTATAACAGATCATACCATTCCCTGCCTGGAGGCATTGAAAACATCTTTGGAAAAGAAAACCCGTGACTGGAAAAAGATTGTAAAAATTGGCCGTACACACTTGATGGATGCCATCCCGCTGACACTGGGACAGGAATTTTCAGGATATACATCCATGCTGGATTATGGCATTAAAGCATTAAAACTGACGTTGCCACATTTGCGCGAGCTGGCAATGGGGGGTACTGCGGTGGGAACAGGCCTGAACTCACCCCAAGGATTCGACAAAAAAGTGGCCCTTGCCATCGCTGACCTGACAGGGGTTCCATTTGTGACAGCACCCAATAAATTCGAATCCTTAGCCACCCATGATGCCATTGTTGCCACCCACGGGGCAATGAAAACTTTGGCAGTCAGTCTTATGAAAATTGCCAATGATATCCGACTACTTGGCTCGGGACCCCGGTGCGGCATAGGAGAACTTTTGCTGCCGGAAAATGAACCCGGGTCCTCCATCATGCCGGGAAAAGTTAACCCCACACAGATAGAAGC
>Ga0233437_1003532_pt1 | contig 20322 bp, 26 predicted proteins | sample SI_122_August201_FD_182714 | JGI IMG/M metagenome (GOLD analysis project Ga0233437, IMG submission 182714) | Seawater microbial communities from Saanich Inlet, British Columbia, Canada - SI_122_August2016_200_MG | ecosystem: Environmental > Aquatic > Marine > Inlet | place: Canada: British...
GCTTCGCACGGATAATATTTGGATGGTTAATTTCCTGTCATCCGGTTTTTTCGATTCTTGTACGCCTTATTCTGCTCTTTTGCGGTTCTTTTTTAGTCAATTACGCCACTTTTGGCGAAACAAAAGTTATGCATATGAATTGGAAGAAATTGGCGGTTCTAAAGATATTTCTGGCGCAACTGAGAAGGTCGCAGCGTTAGAAAATGCTTTTGAAGAATTGCTAATTGATCTACAACAGTTGCGCGCCCGTCTCGAAGGATAGGCAAGCCGTTTTTATGTGAAAAGCAAAAGGGTGTGCAAGCGCACACCCTTTTTTATTATCGACGTTGCTTGCGCATTCGTTTGGCAAGCCGTTTCCAGGCTTCGGTTGGATTCTCGGGCCGTTGCGATTTCCGTTCGGCCTTGCTGACCGCAAAAGCCATATTTTCAAAAATTGCGCCGAGCGGAGAATCTGGATTTTCGAGGGCTGGTGGGGTGCCAAAGTTAATGGCACGCACAAATAAGTCAGATGCATGGGGGATCACCATGCGAATTTCGCGCCCCAGACCGGCCTCGATATCCGGTTTGGGCAGCCCCTGGCGTTCGAAAATCCAGTTGAGAATCAAGTGTATCTTTTTATCGTCATAGCCCAGTGTGTCGAAAACTTCCAGCGCCAGGGCGGTTGAGCGCACAGAAGCCAGTTCGGGAGCCAATACTACAAGAATTTCTTCAGAAATATCCAGCGCAACCAGCGCCAGGTCCGAAAAAATATGCGGTAAATCAATCACCACATAATCGTAACTTTGCTGCAAAATCTCGACAACACGCTGAACTTTTTCCGCGTCGACCAACTCGCTCTCTTCCACGCGGCGGGGGGCCGAAAGTACCTGAACGCCACTGGGATGTGGTCGCAACGTTTGACCGATGACTTCCTGGTCAATTTCGCCAACATCAATACGGGCGAGATCAGCCCAGGTGTTCCGCAGCGGCAAGTTCAGCATCAGCGCGGCCTGCCCGGAGGTCAGCGCCAGATCAACCAGCGCGGTTTCTTGCCCCCAGAGTTGTGACAGCCCGACAGCCAGATTCGAAGCCACGGTCGAGATGCCCACCCCGCCGCGCAGTGAAAATACAGAAATCACTTTACCCAGTTGTTCGCGCACCTGCAATGGAGTCGCCGGGGTGGCGGCGCGGCGCAGCAACACACTTACGCGGGCAATCAACTCATCCGGCTCATAAGGTTTGGAGAGATAATCATCAGCGCCAGCTTCAAAACCTTTGATTTTACTTTCGAGATTATCCAGCGCAGTCAGCAACAAGATCGGAATTTGGGCTGTTTTGGGATTTTCCCGCAAGCGTTTGCAGGTTTGGTAGCCATCCAAATTTGGCATCATCACGTCAGAGATGATGAGATCAAATTCCTGTTCGTCGGCTTTCAGCAGCCCTTCCAGGCCATCGTTTGCAAGAGTGACTTTGTAGCCTGCTTTTTCGACGATTTTGGCGTGTAGTTTTTGACTCAGTAGATCGTCTTCAATTATCAGAATATTCTGGTCCATCTGGTTTGCTCCTTGCGGCTTTGTCAGCAAGTGGGATTTCCATTTACATTATACTATTGGATTGGCGAATTTTACTTTTCTTGACGCTACACTCTGAATATGCTAGTATCCTTTTAAGATTTTGTTGTTATCATCAAATCTTTGGGTATCTTTAAATTACTCACAACAGTTCAGCAAGAATGAATTCTAAGGCATCTCCCAGGCGATACCAAAACCAGACCTGTGTTGGTCTAAGAATTGCACCCTTTGGGTTAGTATATTAAAGGAGCCAATGCAATGAAACTATATCGAATATCATTTGTTTTTCTGGTTATTATCCTGACTTTGGGTTTAGCGGCTTGTGAACGCTCTGCTTCGCCTCCCCCCGCGGGCGCCGATGAAACGAATATAGATTATCCGGTGGTAGACGAAAATGCTACCCTCGCTCCCAAAGAGCAGCTTGTAAATATCTCAACACAAACGGCGATGGCCGCCGAGGGTGGCGCAATGCCCGCTGCTGAAGTAGCCGAAATGGAAAACGCCGCTCCTGCCGAGGAGGCAGCTCCGGCTGAAGAAGTAAAACCAACAGCAACTCAGGAACCCGAAGCAGCTCCGGCTGCTCAACCCCAGCCAGAACCTGAAGAAGAGAAAGAAGTCAAAACCAATTACGAAGTTCCAAACAGCTATACTCTGCAGCCTGGCGAATTCCCCTACTGCCTGGCGCGCCGTTTTGATGTTGCTCCGGCTGCGTTGCTCTCTGCTAATGGCCTTTCTACATCTTCTGTAACCTATCCCGGCATGGTGCTGACTATTCCCACAAACGCTGGAGCCTTTAATCAAGGCGCGCGAGCGCTGCGCCAGCATCCCACCAGTTATACGGTTTCGGCTGGCGACACGCTTAATTCCATTGCTTGCCTCTTTGGTAATGTAGATCCGCGCGCAATTGCCTCCAAAAACGGATTGAGTGGCACCTATACGCTCAATGTTGGGCAAGTTCTCCAGATACCGTAACGCATTCCAGATTTACTCAGTTTGTCACCAAAAAGGGTGTGTGGGTTCCAATAAACTCGCACACCCTTATTTTCTGAAATATTATCGGGAGTTATGAATGTTTGAAACGCTTCAATCTGTAAATAAATATCAAGGCCGGGCATTTTCGGTGCGCCAGGATCAAGTGCGCCTGCCGGATGACCGCATTACGCATCTGGATATAGTTGCGCATAGCGGCGCTGTTACCATTCTTCCGCTGGATGAAAACGAGAATGTCTGGTTTGTGCGTCAGTATCGTCATGCCACAGGCGAAGAATTTCTCGAACTCCCGGCGGGGACGCTCGAAGATGGAGAACCCCCCATCGAGTGCGCCCGGCGAGAACTTCAGGAAGAGATTGGCATGGCCGCTGCGGATATGCAGAAGTTGGGCGAATTTTTCATCGCTCCAGGCTATTCCACCGAATATATGTACGTTTACCGGGCGACCGGCCTGATTCCCTCGGTGTTGCCCGGCGACGATGACGAATTCATCAGCGTGGAGATAATCCCGTTGCCTGAGGTGCTGCAAATGGTGCGTGCCGGGCAATTGCGCGACGCTAAAACCCTGGCGGCGCTGATGTTGGCTACTGTGATAGATTGATATTGGTTCTTTCGATGCTGACGGGCCAACCCCTGCGATTCCCAAAGAACCTTGATTTTTCTCTTCCCTTTTATTTTTATACATGATATAATGCCGCGCTGCCCGCCCACAGAAGGCACAGGGGCGGCTTTATTTTGCACTAAATCGGATATATGCGTATTCAAAATGCGCAAATCCGAAATCCATTCATAAGGTTAAGATCATGACTGATTTGATAAAAGCAATCGAAGCACCGGTAAATCCTAACGTACCGCAATTATTCTCCGGCGATCAGGTAAGCGTATTCTTGCGCATTAAAGAAGGCACCACAGAACGCGTGCAGGAATTTAAAGGCACTGTGATAGCGCAGAGCGACACCGGCACCCCCACCTTTACCGTGCGGCGCATTGCCAGCAATGGTATCGGCGTAGAGCGTGTTTTCCTGACTCGCTCTCCCCGCATCGAAAAAGTGACTGTCCATCGTCACTCACAGGTGCGACGCTCCAAGCTCTACTATTTGCGTGAACGCACTGGCAAACGTGCTCGCCTGAAGCAAAAATTCAGCAAATAATCTGATTCGGTTATACCATTGATTAGAAAGTGAGGGGTGCAGCAAATCATCGCTGCACTCTTTTATTTTTAAGCCTATGACTAAGAAACCCGTAATTGGCATTACGACCCACCGACATAAAAACGAAGCTATACGCCCGCAAATTCTGATTGCAGAAGATTACCTGACCGCAATCAGCAACGCCGGAGGCACCCCAGTGATGATTCCTCTAGGGCTGGATGATGACCAACTCGACGGCATCTTTCCACTGCTCGATGGTCTGCTGCTGACGGGCGGCGGCGATATTGACCCGCAAAGTTATGGTGTGCAAACTCAATCGCAATTGATGCTTGTAGACCGAGATCGTGACCGCGTTGAAATTCAAATTACCCACAAGGCCCTCGATGTAGGGCTTCCATTTTTGGGCATTTGCCGTGGACATCAATTGATCAATGTCGCCCTGGGCGGCACACTCTACACCGATATTGCCGACGAAATTCCCAACGCGTTGCAACACCGTTTTAGCGGCAAGTGGCCGCGCGATCATTTGGCACACAGTGTGAAAATTGATTCGCACAGCCGCCTGGCGCAAATTTTAGGCGCCGATCAGGTGGAAGTGAACAGCATCCACCATCAGGCCATTCGTGATCTGGCACCTGGGCTGGTTGAAACTGCCCACGCGCCTGATGGTATTATAGAGGGTACGATTCTGCCGGGGCAGTCCTTTGGGATCACTGTGCAATGGCACCCCGAAAACCTGCAAGCATACGAACCCATGCGAGCGCTCTTCCATGCCTTCGTTGAGGCAGCGCAAGGATAGCAATTGATCACACGAAATTGGTTCAATTTTTGCTGACTGTACCTCATTCGCCAGATCAATCCAGATTGAACCAATTTATCCAGTGATTCATCCTAGAGAATGAACAATAACGCGCCGATTGGCATCTTCGACTCAGGGGTGGGTGGCCTTTCGGTATTGCGCCAAATTCGCTGCCAGTTGCCCGCTGAAAACCTGCTCTTTCTCGCCGACCAGGGGCATGTGCCCTATGGCCCGCGCCCGCTGGAGCAGGTACGCCAGTTTTCTGAAGAAATTTCCCGTTCTCTCATATCTCAAGGGGCTAAGCTGATCGTCGTGGCCTGCAATACGGCTTCGGCAGCAGCGTTGCATTACTTGCGCGCCACCTTTCCAGGCACCCCCTTTGTGGGCATGGAACCGGCGGTAAAACCGGCTGCTGAGCGCACGCAAAGTGGCGTGGTGGGTGTGCTGGCAACCCCGGCCACTTTTCAGGGCGAATTATATGCCTCGGTGATCGAGCGTTTTGCCCGCGGCGTAACTGTGTTGCAAGCTACTTGTCCCGGCTTGGTGAGTCAAATTGAAAATGGGGAGTTGGATAGCGACGAAACGCGCGCGATTTTGGAGAACGCCCTGCAGCCGATGCTGGCACGCGGTATTGATCGTGTGGTGATGGGTTGCACGCACTATCCCTTTGTGATTCCCCTGATAAAAGAGATTACTGGCCCCGAAGTGGAAGTCATCGACCCGGCCCCGGCGGTGGCGCGCCAGGTTGGGAGCGTGCTGCACGCTCAGGGGTTGGCTTCAGCAGAATCCGTTTTGGGGGCAGTGCAATACCTCACAACCGGCGACCCGCACCGGTTAAGCACGCTGCTCCCGCGTCTTTTAGGCGAAACAAGTCTTGTAGATCAAGTACGGCTATCAACCGCAGATACACGCTGATAAACGCGGACTATTCTTCTTCAACCGCGTGCATCTGTGTGTATCTGCAGTTCTTGAAAATTGTTCACAATGCGCTTGATTTTGACGCGCGATTTGCCAAAGTTAATCAGCAAGCAGAGTGTCAGGCCGGTGGCTTTGAGATAGTTCAAGCATTGCGCCATGTGGATTTCATCAAGGGCTTTGACGGCCTTGATTTCCACCAAAACGCAGTCGTTGACCAGCATATCGGCCACGTACTCGCCAACGATAACGCCATCATAATGCACGAGAATGCGGTGCTGCTGCTTGACATTAAGGCCAGTTTTCAAAGAAGCGTGAACCAGCGCATTCTCATATACTTTTTCAAGAAACCCTACCCCCAATGTGTTGCTAACATCATACGCAGCGCCAATAATTGTTTTAGTAATTTTGTCAATTTCCATATTCCATCCGTAAATTAACCGCAGATACACGCGGATGAATAAGAAAAGATCAGCGTTTATCTGTGTTCATCGGCGGTTTCTTAGCCAATTTAAAATTTCATCCACATCCCGGCAATTGAGTACCTGCTCTGGCGTGATCCAGGCGCGGCGGGCGGTGGCGATACCAAAGTAGATCAGGTCAAAATGCTGCGGCGCGTGGGCGTCGGTGTTGATGCTCAGGGGGATGCCCAGTTCGGCGGCGCGGCGGGCGTAGATGTCGTTCAGGTCGAGGCGGCTGGGGTGGGCGTTGATCTCCAGCGCCACGCCCGACTCAACGGCGGCAGCCAGCACCGCGTCCATATCGAGATCGGCCCCCTCGCGGTCAGGGATCATGCGCCCGGTGGGATGCCCAATAATATCCACATGCGGATTTTGAATAGCGTTGATGAGCCGCTGTGTAACCTGCTCGCGCGGCTGCCCCAGGCTGGTGTGCAGCGAAGCTACCACCAGATCGAGTTCGGCCAGCACGTCGTCGGGGAAGTCGAGCGTGCCATCGGCCTTGATCTCGACTTCGGAACCCTGCAAAATGCGGATCGTGTCGCCAAGTTCGGCCTGCACGGCCTCAATTTCGGCGCGCTGCCTGTGCAAGCGTTCTACCGAAAGCCCGTTGGCAATGCCCAAACTTTGCGAGTGGTCGCTGATCACGATCAGTTTCAGCCCGCGTTGAGCCGCGCCCTGCGCCATCTCGCGGACCGTGGCTTTGCCGTCGCTCCAGCTGGAATGGCAATGCAGCTCGGCCACGCGGTCTTGTTGGGTGATAAGCGCGGGTAGAGCGCCCGCTGTGGCGGCCTGCACTTCGCCGCGGTCTTCACGCAGTTCCGGGGGGATCCAGGGCAAGCCCAGGGTTTGATAAACTTCTTCTTCGGTGGCGCAGGTGATTTCACTTTCGTCATCCGTGCGTTTCAGGGCGTGTTCGGAGAGCGAATAACCTAAATCGAGCGCCAGTTCGCGCAAGCGAACGTTGTGGTCTTTGGAACCGGTGGCATATTGCAGCGCTGTGCCAAAACGCTCCGGAGGGTGTACCCACAACTGGGCGCGCAGCCCGTTGGTAAATTCCACGCTCGATTTGGTCGGGCCGTGCCCGAGGATTTCGAGCACATCGGCGCGCTCGACAAAGGCTTGCATCACCGGCTCAGAATCCGCCGCGGCGGCCAGAATATCCAGATCGCCAACCGTATCTTTCATGCGCCGCAGACTGCCAGCGGCTTCGGCGGCCGTCACACCGGGCAAGGTGCGCAGCCAGACCAGCAAATCCTGTGCGAAGGGCCAGGCTACGCCCAACGGTTTACGCCCCGAGTGCAACGAGCGACGCGCCAGCGCAGCGATTCCGGCGAGAATCTTTTCTTCGGATTTCGCGCCCATCCCTGGCAGGCCGCGCAGTTTTCCCGCTTCAGCGGCGGCTTTGAGTTCGTCGAGGGTGGTGATGCCCAACTCGCGCCAGAACAGGCCCACTTTTTTCGGCCCCAGCCCCTGAATTTGGAGCAGATCGGCCAGTGAGAGCGGCACTTCTTCGGCAAGTTTATCTAAAAATTTCAGCTTGCCTGTGGAGAGCAATTCGTCAATTTTTTCGGCAATCGCTTTGCCCACGCCGGGCAGGTCAGTCAGCGCGCCTTCTTTGGCAACTTCGTTGATGTCGCGCCCCAGGTCGGTCAGGCTGTCGGCGGCTTTGCGGTAGGCTAGAGTTTTGTAGATCACTTCGCCTTTGATTTCCAACAAGTCAGCGATCAGGCGGAAGGTTTCGGCGAGACTCTGGTTGGTGTAGCGCGTGGTCAGTTTTGGCATGAGAAGGTCATGTTTTCTTGAAAAATCCAGCGAAGATCACAGCCAGTAAAATCGCCATTGAAACCAGCACTGCCCCAATCACAACCGGTTCACGCTCCGGGGAGATTGTGATGGTAACTGCGGTGGGCGAGGGCGTGGCCGATTGCGCGTGAGTTGCAAAGGGGGTGAATGTGGGTAAAGGGGTAGGCGTTTCGTCGCTCAGCGTGGGGGTGATCGTCGGGGTGAGGGTTTCGGTGGGGGGTGGGGGTGATCCTGTAACCGTAGGCGTATACGCTGGCTGAATGATGATCTCATCCCCTGGATAAATGACATCCGTCAGTTGCATATTATTGAGCAAGAGAATTTCGCCCACAATCACGCCATAGGTATTGGCAATTCCCGTCAGCGATTGTCCGTAGCCGACGGTATGGATAATCGAGCCATCTTCGCCGGGTTCAGCCTTGACGAATGGGTCTGTGCCCGCGCCGCTGGCAACGGTTGGGGCTACGTAGCCGGTTCCGGAATTGGCTGTGGATTGTTCTCCACTGCCAACCGCTCCAGAATAATAGCCAGTATCTACCGTGTAGTAGGTGTAATTCTCGCTGGGGATTGTAGCTACCCCCGCGCCGATATATAAGGCTGCCGGGTTGAGCATGGTGTGTAGATGCAGACTGTCTTGCCAATATTTGTAGATGGCGTCATTAATTGTTGTGTATACCCCTCCAGCAATATTCTCAGAGACAAAGGCCTGTGCCCCGCCGCCAAAACCAAAGGCCACGGCGCGCTGGGTGGCGTTGGTACCCCCCGCGCCCACATGTGTTACCTGATGGATCGCGGCCTGATAGTCGCTCTGAGATTGAGCTGAAGCCATCAGCGCGTTATCAATTGTTAAAGCAGGCAACCCTTGCCCGGTGCGGAAGGCATTCACTGCGGCAACGACAGTATAAGGGTCTTCGGCGTGGGCAAGGCGCGGGAGCGGAGTCAGGCTCAGGGAAAACAGAACCAGCCCCAAAGTTAGAAAGAGAATTCGCTTGTTCATTGGAATGGGAAGTGGGGTGCATTTTAAAATGCACCCCACTTATAAGACTATTTGTAGCACAATCCCCATTGCCACGCCAATTACCAATCCTGCAAGAATATCCGAAAGATAGTGTACGCCCATTGCCACGCGCCCCAGGGCAACCAGCGGCGCCCAGAGTACGAGAGCAATGCCCAACCAGATTGGGCCGAGGCCGAGGCCCATAGTAGCCAGCATAAAGGCGCGCGTGGCATGCCCGGAGGGAAACGAGTGCGGATCGGTGCTGCGATAAATATTGCCCCACTCGCCTTCAGGGCGCTGGCGACGGATGGCGAATTTCAGTATCAGCACCAGCACGGCGGTGATGACAATGGCGATCAGCAAAATTGTGGCGAGCGATTGCCATTGCGGTGAGGCGAGAAACCAGACGGCGACAAGCACTGCGGCGCAAAACCAGGAGTCGCCGGAGTGGGCGAAAAATGCCGCGATCGTGCGCAGCAAACCGGGCTGTTCGGCCACGCGCATTTTTTGCGAGATGCGCGCGTCGGCGGTGAGTAGATTTTCCATGCTCATGCGTCGAGGCGGCGTTCCATATCGGCGCGCAACAATTCCAGTTGATGTGGTTTGTCCACATCCATAGCCGGTTCGGCGTAATCCCATTGGATGGCGCGCCCGGTGATGTTGAGGCGTTTGGTGATGCGCTCGATGGCGCCATTGAGCGAGAGTTTTCCCGTCAGCAACAGGAACAAGGTCACAAAGCCGATGGAGGCTGCCTGTTTGAGCGGGCTTTTACGTTTGCCGATCAACTCATCCCACATGGCGAGATGTTCGGGGTCGGTGACCATGCTTTTATGGGCAATATGCATATCTGCGCCGCAGACGTGCATATCGGCTAATTTGGTGAAGGTGCGGTTTGCGCCCGGGTAGCGCGCCTCCATGACTTCGCGTGTGACGATGCCGTAGTAAATATCGTGCCGAGTTTGCATGGCGCTGTCGATCAGCCAATCAATCATTTCGCCGGTGATAGCGGGAATGTCGGAGGAAACACTGATTACATACTCCGCTTGCGGGTTAATTTCCAGAACTTTGTAAATTCCGGCAACAATATTGGCTAACATGCTGCCCTGATTTTCTACATAATGGAGCGGTTTCGCGCATTTCAGTGTATTGTCTTCTGGCAGCCCAATCAGGATGATATTTTCAACATGCTGGGTTTTTCCGAGCGCATCCAGTACCCACTGAATCATGGCTTTACCAGCGACATCCACCATTGCCTTGGGGAGGCCCTGGGTATATTTGTAGAGCGGTTCATCCGGAGCCGGGATGCCACCTGCAATTAAGATGGCATCCATGTTAATTTAGCTCCTGAATTTGCGGTTCAAAATCCAGTTTTTCGAGAATTTCGTCGTATTCTTCCCAGGTCAGCGGGCGCTCTTTGCCAGAGACGGCTACCAGTGCAGCTTCCATCATATTGGTGCCAAAGGAACGGCCATCCAGCACGGGGGTGGTGGTAATGAGGTATTTTACGCCCAGGCTCTTGAAGAGTTCCACGTCTGCCGGAGTGGTTGTGTTGGTAACGATAACCTTGCCTTGCATATCATCGGGCATGTGGCTTTTGATATAGTGACAGTCGCCGGCGATGACGGTAGCCCATTGGTAATATTTTTCATATTTGGGAACGCGTTCGTCTTGCTTATCCCCGGTGGGGTACAACCACTCGAAGGGGAAGCGTGTAACGATAGGGATCATCAGTTTGGCGAGCAGGCGCAGGCCATCCAGACTCTTAATCGCCAAAGGTATATCGAGGGCGAACATCAGATCACCAAATACGACTTCATAACCTGCCTCGACAAAGGATTTCGACAGGCCCCAGCGATCCACGCCGAGGGCGACAAAGACTTTACGTCCTTTTTCAGCGAGATAATCGCCCAGTTTTTCATCCAAAAAGGCCGGGGCTTTATTTTCTAAGGTGTTTTTCAAGCCGCCGCCGTCTACAACGGGTGTTTTTTCAATAAAGCGCACCATGGGTTGTACAGAATGGAATGGATAGAATTTGCCGTCCACCAGGGCACCCAAATCAGCCCCGCCGACGCCGAAGGCATCTACCTGGCCGTCTAGCTCTTGATATAAATGGGCGGCTTTCTCCATATCGCCATCGGTGCCGATACGTTCAATACGAATTTGTTCACCTAATAGCTCAACTTCAACGGCTTTGTCGCGCTTGGATGAACCAATACTAACGCTGACTGCTCTCTTCATGATAATGCCTCCTGAAAGAATCGAAACGAATGCAATCAGTATACACCGATTTGCCCTGGCTGTGCACTCAGGAAAAACAAAAGCAGTTGTGGCTAAAAAAGCCCACAACTGCTTTTGTTTACAGTGTATGTTAACGAATTATTCGTCGGTTTCTTGGGTTTCAGGAGCGGTTTGAGCGGGTTTGGCCTCACTCGCCCAGGGAGGGGCTCCCCAAGGATGTCCATACGGGCCATATGCCATGTGCATTCGTCGACCCCAGAACAGGCTGGCAATTCCCCTGAAAATCAGGAAGAGTATTAGGCCGAAGAAAAACAGGCCAAAGAGTCCACCCAGGGGATTGAAGCCAAAGCCTCGCCCGTGATGCGAGAAAGGATGGCCCATCGCCGCGTATCGCCCATCATCATAGAACGAACCAAAGTCGCCGTGCCCCATGAGCCCTAGGTCTTCAACGTTGAGATTTGCGGCGACGCCATGTGCAAATCCCGCACGATAAAGTGCGAAGCCACCGGCAACCAGCAGCAAAACAAGCACAACACCCGCCAGGATACCAAGATATTTTCGATTTTTAAACATGATTACCTCCATAAGATTTTTATGAACTTGATTGCCTATAGTATGCCAAAAAAATGTGGAGGAATTCTGGATGAATTATGGAGGGATTGGTCAATTTTTAGAATTAGATTGCTGCCATGATATTGCCATACAGATCTGAAACCGCGCCGCCAAATACCGAAAGCAGCAGCATGACGATCACAGCAACCAACACAATCGCTAAACCATACTCAAGAAAACCCTGACCGCGTTCTGATGATGTGAATCGAATCATTGCGCCCTCCAAATGAAATAATAATGATTGCGAATTATAGCATGGATAAAAGCAGCCTGTCGTTTGCCCCAGTATGCATAATGCCGCCTGCTGGCGGCATTATGCATACTGGGGGTCAGGCAAGTGGCTAGACGGGCACAACGTCAGCGGCTTGAATACCTTTTGGCCCTTCGTCGACAGAAAACTCAACTGCCTGGCCTTCGTCCAGCCGACGATAGCCTTCCATATTGATCGCCGAATAGTGGACAAATATATCATCACCATTCTCGCGGCCAATAAAACCATACCCTTTGTGGACGTTGAACCATTTTACGGTTCCAGTAACTCGATCTTCCATTATGTAAAACTCCATTTCTACGAAAAGATTGATATGTTTTTTCGGTGCAGCACGCAAAACCTGTGCCGGGTGGACGATTGCAGAAAATACGGATTTTACTCAGCGAATGATGTTTTTTAGTCGATTTCACCGAACGGGCGCAAGATTATCATGCCCGCCGCGTGCTGTCAAGCGGACGATACCTCCAGGGCAGGCGCAACTATTTTGACACCCTCGGACGCGGTATAATCGGTGCGAAACCCCAACTTCCAACTGGAGGCGAAAGAATTCAATGGACAAAAAAATTCGTGTGCTGATTGCCAAGCCCGGCCTCGACGGGCACGACCGCGGTGCAAAAGTGGTTGCCCGCGCCCTGCGTGATGCCGGAATGGAAGTGATCTACACCGGCCTGCGCCAAACGCCGGAGATGGTTGCCGAAGCCGCACTGCAAGAAGATGTTGACGTCGTTGGCCTGTCGATCTTGTCAGGGGCGCACATGGCGTTGGTGCCGCGCGTACTTGAACTGCTGGCTGCCAACGAACAAAGCCATGTGCAGGTTTTCGTGGGTGGCATTGTGCCCGATGAAGATGTTACCGCGCTCAAATCCGCAGGGGTAAGCGGTGTATACGGCCCCGGCACCCTCACCGATCAAATTGTAGCCGATGTGCGCCAGGGCATTCTGGGTGAGGCCGCTGGATAAAATGTCTGTTGTTCAAGATGTACTCAACGGCAGCCGATTGGCGCTCTCTCGCTTGCTCTCGCAAATTGAAAACAACACCCCTGAAGGGCACGCCGCGTTGGGCGAATTATTTCCTCACACCGGCCGCGCCCACCTCATTGGCGTTACCGGCGCGCCGGGCACAGGTAAATCGTCCCTGGTCAACCGCCTGGCGTGGCATTATCGCCACCCGCCTGAAGGAGCCCCCCAACAACGCGTTGCGATTGTCGCCGTAGACCCATCCAGCCCCTTTACTGGCGGGGCTGTTTTGGGGGATCGCGTGCGCATGCGGGATTTAAGCGGCGATCCGGGGGTGTTCATCCGTTCGATGGCTTCGCGCGGCTCCCTGGGAGGGCTGGCCGCGGCTACCTCGGGGTTGGTACAGGCTTTCGACGCGGCTGGATTCGAAATGATTCTTATCGAAACGGTTGGCGCCGGGCAAGCCGAAGTGGAAGTAGCCCGATTGGCACATACCACCCTTGTGGTAGAAGCCCCCGGTCTGGGCGATGATATCCAGGCGATTAAGGCGGGCATTCTGGAGATTGCCGATATTCTCGTCGTCAATAAGGCCGACCGTCCGGGCGTGGAGCACACCGAGCGCGCCCTGCGCGGCATGTTGCAGCTCGCTCACCCCGGGCCGCGCGTCTTTCGGCATCACGGCGCTTTGGAAGTAGTTTCCGCTTCACAGGCAGAACCCACTACGAGCGAGTCCCGCTGGCTCCCCCTCATTCAGCAGACTATCGCCACCGAAGATTCCGGCCTTGTTGAGTTGGTTGAGCATATTGCCAATCATCGCCAGTATTTGGAAACCTCCGGTGAATGGGAGAAAAAATCCCGCGCCCGCATGCGGAGCGAATTCGACGAATTGCTGCAAGCCGCGCTGGTGGAACGCTGGCGCGCCTCTGTAACAGACGAAAAAATTGAACACGTTTTTGAAAAACTGGCCCTACGGCAAATTGCCCCGCGCGATGCTGTAGCCGCGTTATTAACGGATGAGACAGAAATTTAACGCAAGGTCGCAAAGGCAAAAAGGTGCAAAGTTTTAATACTTTTCCTTTGCATCTTTGCGTTAAATTTTTTAATGGAGTTAAAAAATGATTCTTGGAGAACGCATCCGCTTGCGAGCGATTGAGAAAGAAGATTTACCTCTGTTTGTGGGTTGGCTCAACGACCCCGAAGTACGCCACGGGCTTGCGCTCTATTTGCCGCTTTCGTTTGCCGAAGAAGAGCAATGGTTTGAAGCCATGCTCAAACGCGAGCCTGCCGAACATGCCCTGATGATCGAAATTGATGTTGATGGCGACTGGCTGCCGGTGGGCAATTGTGGCCTGTTTGGCATCGATTGGCGCGTGCGCTCCGCCGAAGTGGGCATTGTAATTGGCGATAAAAGTCGCTGGAACCAGGGCTATGGCGCCGAAACCATGCGCCTGATTCTGAAACACGGCTTTGAAACCCTGAACCTGAATCGCATCTTTTTGCGGGTTTATGATGATAACCCTCGCGCCCACCGCGTCTATGAAAAGGCCGGTTTTGTCCACGAAGGCAGTCTGCGTCAGGCGCATTATAAATATGGCAAATACAGCGATGTGCATATGATGAGCGTGCTGCGCGCAGAGTGGTGAATCATGCCCGAACTCCCCGAAGTCGAGAGTATTCGCAATAAATTTCGCCTGGGCAGCGCCGATAACCCCGCGCTGCTTGGCAAAACTATCCGCGGGGTGGAATTGCTCTGGCCGCGCACCCTCGAAACCCCGCCGCCTGATGAATTCTCTGAGCGAATTTTGGGGCAAAAAATTATTGAGATTGGCCGCCGGGGGAAGTATTTACTTTTTCATCTGGATGACGCTACCCTGGTGATTCATTTGCGCATGAGCGGAGACCTGTTCTACGAGCCGGTGTCTGCCCCGCTGAAAAAACATCACCGTTTGGTGTTGATCCTGGACGATGAGCATAGGCTGGCCTTCAACGATGCGCGCAAATTTGGCCGCATCTGGCTGGTGGATGACCCCGTAGCGATGTTGGCAAAACTTGGCCCTGAGCCTTTCGATGAAAACCTGACCGCCACCGAGTTTCATCACCGTTTGCAGCGCCACCGCCGACAGATCAAACCCCTGCTGCTCGACCAGGGTTTTCTCGCCGGGGTGGGCAATATCTACGCTGATGAATCCTTGCACCTGGCAAAAATCCACCCGTTGACGCGCTCACACACCATCTCGCTCGAGGCAGCTCAACGTCTGTTAGCGAATCTGCGCCATGTGTTGAAGGAAGGCATTCGCCGTAACGGGGCCAGCATCGATTGGGTGTATCGCGGTGGTGATTATCAAAATCAGTTTCAGGTGTATCAGCGTACCGGTGAAGCGTGCTTCCGCTGCCAAACCCCCATCGAGCGGATTGTTGTCGGGCAGCGCGGTACGCACTTTTGCCCGCAGTGTCAATGTGAATCATTACCGCAAGGTCACAGAGAATAGAGCTTCTCGGTGACTTTGAAAATAATAATTCTGTAAGTCTGCTCGTACCTTTTTTCAAGTAGAATAATAGGACTTACGCAAAACGATGAAAAATAGGGCTTTCTTTTGCGAAAGTGCGTAAGTCCTGAATAATTATCAGGGAAAGGAGGCTTTTCATGGAATATACAATTATGCTGGTGGTTGCCATAATCTGTGCGGCGGGCGGGTTGGGGTTTGGGTATTTAATTGGCAAACAATACAGTTCCGATGAGCCGCCTCAAGCGCCCTCGCAAGTACACTCGCCGGATGTGCCACCGCAGCCACAATACCCGGTAGATACCTTGCATATCTGGCACGATAACGAGAAAAAACAACTGGTGTTGAAAATCAGGGGGAATATTTTTCGTTCTATGGATCCGTTGCCCGCGCCTGAGCAAAAATTTATGCAGCAATTATTGAACTATTTGCACAAATGGCTCAATGCCCCTGCCCCCGCGGGCGCTGAAATACCTCAGCCTGTGGTTCCGGACACACCTGCCGCAGTGGTAAGCAGCGTTGATCTACCAGAAGTTGACCTCAGCCACAAGAGCATTGTGGAGCAAATTAACGATATTCTGCAAGTAAAATTACAAACATCCCCCTTGCGCGAGCGCGGCATCAGCCTGACACAGACCATCGATGGTGGCATGGCAATTTATGTTGGCATCGAAAAGTACGACAGTATTGATACCGTCCCGGACAAGGACGTTGAGGCGATTATTCGGGCATCCGTAAAAGAGTGGGAGTTGCGGTCGTAACGATGATTCTACGCCGGGGGGATTTTTTCGTTCAATTCGCTTCTAAGCCGCTCAACCAGAGCGGCTTTTTCTTCAGATGGCAAGAATGATGCCTGCGCGGCGGAAAGAATGCATTTGCTTAATGCGGGCAGCGAAAGTCCCAATTTTTCGCAGGCTATAAAATATTCATTCCCCAATGTGATTTTGGAAATGCTGGGGTCATCGGTATGGATGGTCGCGTTTAGCCCGGCTTTCAACATTTGTGGAAAGGGGTGTTGCCGCAAATGCTTGACCACCCCAGATTGATGGTTACTGGTGATACAAACTTCGAACACGGTTTTTCGCTCGCGCGCCAGGGCAACCGCGGTCTCATTTTCCATCACGCGCACACCGTGCCCAATGCGTGTGCTTCCAAATTCTGTGATGGCTTCGACAACATTTTCGGCTCCGGCCCACTCCCCGGCATGGATGGTGATCCCCAGTCCTTCTTGCTTTGCTTCCAAAAAAATGCCTTCGAAAGGCTGCGCAGGAAACTCGGCTTCGTTTCCGGCCAAATCCAAACCGATAATGCCGCGATTCTTGCGTTCCATTGCTAGCCAGACAACCTGTTCGGCCAGATCGGGGCTTTCGTGCCGGTTAACACTGGCGATCAGCCGCGTCACAACCCCGTATTGCTCCTGCCCGGCCAGCGCGCCATCCACAACCCAATCCATCACATGCCCCAGCGGAAATCCTTCGGCTTTGCTGAGCGCCACCGGGGTGAAGCGCAGTTCGAGGTAGCGGATATTATCCGCCGCCGCATCGGCGATCGCCTCGCGGGTGATGCGGCCGATGACATCGGGCGTGCGATAGAACAAACGCAGAATAGCAAATTTAGAGAGAAAATTCTCAAAAGTATGGGGTTCGTCTTCCCCGATCTGAACCAGGGGGCGCAGGGTGCTGGTATCTCTTTGCGGGAAATTATGCTCGCGTCCAATATCAGCCAGCGTTTCCACCCGTAGCGACCCTTCCAGGTGGCGATGCAGTTCAACTTTGGGCAGTGACTGATAGAAATCGAGAGATTGATCCATTTTTTATTTTGCGTTCGTTTATCGGGTGATTTTGGTACTCGTGGTGTAGTATACCATCCCGGATTCCGCGATTTATGGATTTCTATGGGTCGTACGTTGTTTCGCAGTTCACAAAAGTGTTAGTTCCGCTGCCGCCATAACAGATATCGGTACCATTGCCGCCATCCAGGGTGTCATTGCCGGAGCTACCCATTAGAATATCATCGCCTTCTCCGCCGGTTAAATCGTCATCGCCGTCGCCACCTATCATGCAATCATGCCCGGTATTGGCATCTAGTGTGTTTCCGCCTGCATTACCCAACACAAGATCATTGCTTGTACTGCCGTTTGTATTAGCTGAAATATTTGTAAGATTGAGACTATTGCATGCGACGGGCTTTAGATCGTTCGCAGTGATGCCAAAGACATGGTAATCCAACCCCGACTCCGTAATCGTGTTGGCGGCAGTATATGCAGAATACCCTCCAATAATCACGAAAATGATCGATGCAAAAATTAAAAACAAATTCAAGCGAGGCAGGTTCATGGTACTTTGCCTCCAGGGAGTTCTTTTAAGTTCTGAGTGATCAAAATCCGATACAAAAATGTGATTTCATCTAATTGAACAAAATAATGATGCATATTGCGATGTTCTAAATGCAAAATAACTTTATTATGGTCATTGGCAATTTTTGCCAGCTCGGCGATATTGCCGACTTCGGTCAGATTTTGTGGCGATGTAAAACTGGTTATCGAAACAATTTGATTTCCATACAGCATTTGAATGCGCGAGACTTCGCCGACATCCTGTTTTGGCTTTACAAGCAAAAAAAGTACGACCAGGCTATAAAGGTAAGCGAGCAGGGTGATTATAGAGAGCATCCGCGCCAACGGAACGCTAATATCAAATCCTAATATGGGGAGTGTATTGGTGGCCGTGCTGGCATACGTGAGCATTCCAGTCGTTTGTGGGAAGAAGGGGTCTTCTTCCGCCGAGGGTTGTATTGGCGCGACGACTAAATCTTCGAAGGTGAATGCCAATTCTGGCGAAAAATGATCCTGGTAATTGATGCCTGCCAGTTGCCCATCCAGTATAATGACTGGACGGATGGTTAAAATGTAGGTTTTATCTTGCACTTCAGCTTGCGTTTCAAGTGCATCAATAAATGCCTGTATATCTGCAAAATTAACCACAGCAACTAAAGAGAGGGTATCGCCAACGGTGGTGGATGGCTGCAGCTCCAGTGTGCGTTTCCAGCCGCTTGAATTGCTAATTTCTGCGAAGAGCTGAGAATTCATTAAAAGGTCTGATGTCTCGGTTGTGATGAAAGCGTAATCGAACGAAACGGTGAATCGGTTGGCTACCTGACGGTATATGGGTTCACCTGGCTGCACGGTGTTGGTATCGTAAACACCATCTGGTACTTCCGCAGTATAAGCGAACACGCCATTGTGAATATAAGGAATTTGCTTATCTTTTACCGTAAAAATGGGTTTGGTAAACGCAACCACACCCAGTACCAGGCTCGCAATGGCGATTACAGAAAACAAAATCAGCAATTCCATCGGGTTATATTTTGTTTCCGACATTCTTTTCATCCTTTTGGGGTTTTGCTGAAAATCGATAAATAATAAGGCGCCAATCATAGCTGTGACGAATAAGGTGAAATTGCGGGGCGTGCGTAATTGCATCAATAAGCCGCCCATAGAGGGTATATGAAGCCACAATTTGCCGACAATTTCATTTTGTTTGGGATGATGAGAGTCTAACCAAAAATTATGGTCTCCCTTCATCACAAAGCTGGAATTGTCGAAATCGATAATTCGATGAAAAACCACCCCAATTTCGGGATGTTGATAAGCGACCACATCCCCGATAGTATATTGCTTTGCAGGGCGGACAACGACTAAATCACCGCGCTCATACGTCGGCAGCATACTATTCCCAATTAGTATTACATAGGAAGATTTCCCGCCGATTTGCGTGGGGGCAAAAAATAACCAGAAAAAGGTAAATTGCAAAATACCCGCGACCGTAAAAAATAATGAACGGCGAGAGTGGATGGAAGCAACTCTGGAAGGAGTCAATGTATTGGGTTGGAAGGAAACTGCGCCACCCGCGGATGCAGTTTCCTTCAGGCTAAAGCCGTGGATATTTACTGAACCGCGACAACTTGCATATTTGAAATTGCGGTTACCGAAGGTTCACTGCCCGCGCCAAAATCGCATGTCCAGTGAGTGGTTACATTGGTGCAGGTAATCCAGGTTGTGCCGGCATCTACGGTAATACGTACATCGGTGGCCGCGTCGGCTCCAGCGGTGGCGGTTACATCAAACTCAACCAGATCAACTTTTGTCGGATCGGCGGCCAGCAAGGTATATTCAATATTGGCGACGGTGTAGCCGCTCACGGCGCCAGTGCCGTCGCCAGCCCCACTTTCCGGGACAACGTTGGCCGCTGCAAAGCCATAGATAACCACCGCGATGATTGCTAATAGAAGGAAAATGGTAAGTGTCTTCGGTTGCAAAAGCTTGGCAATAGTCTTCATGGCATACTCCTTTGAAAATGCGCTATGGCTATTTGGGGTGTTGAAGATAGTGATTCCCTGAAAGCATAGCAGGAGATTTACCACATGTCTGTCGAAGAATCTCTACGTATTCTGTCGTTAAACTTAGTACATCGTAAACGAAGTTTCACGGATATTTTGACAATTTCTGCCAGATAGATGAAAATGGCAGTATGAAAAAACAACATGTCCAACTTAATGAAGCAGATCGTACATCGCTAGAAAATATAATCGGCAAAGGCGAACTATCTGCCAAGGTTTACAAACGGGCCATGGCTCTGCTGGAACTTGACCGTGGGAAAACCTATACTGCGGTGGCCGAAACCGTACAGGTCAATCAAAACACCGTCTCGCTTTGGAGCAAGAAATATCATGAGCAAGGATTACATATGTTGCTAGACCAACCCCGTTCTGGTCGTCCGCCGGTGATTGATGGAGAGCAGCGAGCCAAAATCACCGCATTAGCTTGCAGCACTCCACCGACTGGCCATGCACGCTGGTCCTTGCGCTTATTAGCCGAAAAAGTCGTCGAACTTGAGTATGTCGAAAATATTTCGCATACTGAAGTAGGTAAAATTCTCAAAAAAACGACCTGAAACCACATCTCAAGCGCACCTGGTGTCTTGGGGAACTCACCAGTCGGTTTCTCGCCCGCATGGAACAACTGCTCTGGCTGTATGCGTTGCCCTATGACCCAGCCTATCCGCTCTTATGTTTTG
>Ga0233437_1003535_pt1 | contig 20315 bp, 21 predicted proteins | sample SI_122_August201_FD_182714 | JGI IMG/M metagenome (GOLD analysis project Ga0233437, IMG submission 182714) | Seawater microbial communities from Saanich Inlet, British Columbia, Canada - SI_122_August2016_200_MG | ecosystem: Environmental > Aquatic > Marine > Inlet | place: Canada: British...
GGTTCCTGTGAGTTCGGATTCCTTAGGTGGTGATGGGGTAGATTTTGCCGTTTTATATGAAGCATTGAGTCCTGCAGGCCAGCTAATTGTTTATACACCTTCAGCCAGAGCAGCAGACTTTTTTAGACGTCAGATGGATTTTGTTTTCACACCAAGACATGTGTATGAAGATAATATGGCCAAACGTCATGCGCCGATATCCAGGCCGCTACGCATGAATGGTTCTGTGCATGTTGTTAGAGCGATAAAACCACATAGCTGAGAATAGCTAACCACGCAAAGAGATCGAAAATACCGAGTCCTAAAAAAACAATGGCCCAAATTTGAGCGCCTAAACCAACAAAACCACTTTTTCCCCATTCGCCTGGTACAACAATCTTTTTTTCTAAAAGTCCTAAAAGGGCATAGATGAGAAACCAGAAGTGAACACTCAAAGTTGTCATTAAAAAAGAAAGGCCAAAAACAATTTTAAATAAGGGATTATCAAAAGAGCTGGCCTTAAAGCCTGCTTGCATGAGGACAAGGATAAATCCCACGAGCAAGAGGAAAAAGAAAACAGCATTCCAAAAACTCACCCGTTTACACCAAAGCTTTGCCTGGTTGAGTGTAGCTATTGTTTCTGCAGGGATTGTGGGCCTGAGTCTTTGTTTAATTCTTTCTGCTCTCAACTCATATGCTTTGAGGTCAAAGTTTTTTATTTGTTGCCATGTCTGTGGCGTGATTTTTTTTATGAACTTGCTGTCTGTTTTATTGAGCACATCTGAGAATTCAAAAAGCTTGCTTGTGTTATAGGGCTCATCATCACTGGTGGGGGTTGTCCCATTCTTAAACATCATGCCCACACCGAGAAAGAGACCGCCTAAAAGAAAACCAAAAAGTAGGGCTACTATTAGATAAAGAAGGCCGTCTTCAGGGTGGGTACTGTATCCTTGATAGCCGCCAAAAAAACATAAAAGGAATGCCAGGTCACCAAGAATGACGCCTGTGAGAAAGGCTTTCTTGCGAAACTTTGTGTCAAAATAGGCAAGGTATTGTTTCTGACTTATCTCATTTTTTTCCAGTATTCTTCTGGCATCACTTTTGAATAACATAGCTGGTATTAATCATGAATAGGGCTAAGGATCAAGGATTGGTGTCGTGCGTCGCGCGTCTAGCGTCTAGCGTGCTATCGTGTTATCGTGCAATCGTGCTATCGTAGTCCGTTGTCCGTGAGACGTGAGACTTGCGACGTGCGACGCGTGACTAGCGACCGGGCTGATCAAAATAGTTTTAAGTCTTTTTTCATTCTAATGATTTCATCTATAATTTGCGTTGGTGTTTTACCAAAGAGTTTATTGTTTTTTGCAAAGCTAGCAAAGGTGGACAAATGGTCATAGGCATCCCTGGCTTTTATAAACTGTGCTGCTGTTTTTGAGTTGTTTCTATGAAGGTCTGGATGAGTTGCTTGGGCAATGGCTCTGTAGGTTGTTCTGGCTGTATCAATGCTGTTGAAGGGTTTGTTGAGGGGAATGCCATAGTATTTCAATGCTTTGGTAATTAATTCTGTTTGTCTGGGATAAAAATCAGCTCTTTGTGTTCTCGGTCTTGTTTTGCGTTTGCCTGATGTTGTTTTACTTTGCGTTGTTTTCTTTTTTCTTTGTTTGCTATGAGCTTGTCTTGTGCGTGGTCTTTTTGTTGTTTTATCTTGTGATGGACCAGAAGATGGTTTTGCTGGGGCTGTGGGTGTGGGGTCTTGAAAAATAATAAATTTGTCTGCAAAACGAATAAGATCTCCAGGAAAAATTGGTATTTTAGTGCCTGTATATAGCTGGGCAGAAGTTTGTGTGAGTTTTGAATTTACATAAACAGCTGTTGTGCAGCCCAAATCTAAAATGTGCCACTCAGGTATCTCTGATCCTTCAAATCTTCGATCAAATATGCGCACCCTAAGACCACTATGCCTTTGAATGTCTGCAGAGGCAGAGGGGCGAATGTTAAAACCATCCTTTCCTTGACCAATCAAATCGTTGATTTGAGTTTCAAGTAATGTGTCGCGTTCAAATAGAGTGGCAGAGCGGTGATTAGCACGTGCTTTTTTTCCTTTTCTTACGGTCATACACGCAGCAGGAGATGTAAGTGTTCTTGGCATGAGGAGTTGACCGCTTAAGGAGGGTAGTGTGTTCGTAATAGGCATATTTATGTTTCTATTTCCCACAAAGTTTTTTAATCCATTTTTTTGGGGTGCTCAGAAGACTTTCTAATATTGATTTTGGAAGGGCTTCCTTGGCCTGTACTTGTTTTTCATGATATGTGGTTTTGTCGATGTTATCGGGATCTTGTGTTTCTAGTGTTATTCGTGAATTAACGTGAAAGTAACCTCTATTATCATCAGTGTCTTGCATGAGTAGGGTGTTGCTAAAGTAGTGTTGTCCAAAACCCAGCTCAGGTCCAATGGCTGTATGTCCAACAAGGTCTGTAATATAAGTGTAACCACAAACAGACGTTTCCAGCCAGGAATGACCATGTTCTAAACGCGTTGCCCACACAAGAGTGTATTCAGGTGTGTAAGGGCTCACGATGTCATGTAGTATTGTAGCTGCCGCAACAGAGGCTTCTTGACAAGATCCCCAGGCATAGTTTGCGGCATCCGATTGTTTAATTTCGACATAGAAAGATTTTTCAATCTCTTGGTCATCAAAGAAAAAACAGGGGTCATGTGTTTTAGAATCTTTATGCGGATCATCACGAAAATAGGGTGTGCCATTTTCATCGAAAATAAATTCATAATTATTTGCATCATGATACGAGGGTATATGTTCTGCAATTTTATTCATAAATTTGTTTTGTTTATGATAAATAATTTATCGGTAGGTGCAAAAATATGTTTCGTGTTTTAAGTAAAAAACCGTGTCCTGAAGGACACGATATTTGTCATGTTTCCACAACAATAATACAATTTTGCCGATAATTAAGGTAGGAGGTTGGTTTTGTGTCGACCTTTCACATTCAAATACATAGACCAAAGGAGATTGCATGGATGAAATGACTGCTCTAACTGCTGCTAATACCCCAACCTATACGGATGCTTTTAAACAAATAACAAAAATATTTAAATCAAAGGCTAAAGAAGAAGTGGAAACGCCAAAAGCAGCAACCCCTGCAAAAGAGGCAGAAACACAAGCTGTTCAAACCAATGAACAAATGCGTCAAAGTTCAAAATGTTTGGAATCCATTGAAATTGGCAAAACATTTTGTTGGAAATAATAATATAGTCCAACATTGATAAGAGCCCCCAATGCTCACTTTCACACCTTGAGTCACACAACAAAAGCATGATAACAATTAATTTATTACCACCACCAGCATCCCTTAGTATACTTATATCCCCTAAACAGGTTCCCCAAATACAAGCAGTACAACAACCTGTCACAGAATTCCCACAACGGCGGCAACCTGCTAGTATGTGGTGTGGCTTAGATTTACTAAAAAAACTTATGAGACGAGCTGCCCATGTAACATCAGGAGAGAAGCGTGTTTCAGACCTTATTTCTGATGTTCACGAAGCTGATCATGTTGATGAAACGGGCCATCATCCTACGCAAGCACTACGTCATCTTGTAGACTGGAAAACACAGAGTTTACGTGATCGTATTGATTATTGGCATGCTATGTTTGGAATAACAGCACAAAAGGAAGAGTTGCCTCCAGTGAGAACACTGATCGCAGCTACAGATGTGCCTGAAAAGTGGGGAATACCAATGGGTGATGGGGTGTTAGAACCGACATCTGAATATTTTCTTGATTTAGCAAAATCAAGAACAGTTGTTATGAAAAAAAGTTTGTATTATTTACCTTCGGGAGAATCTTTGCTGGTGACAACCGATACAGCTTTTCCAGGCTATCATAAACTATGGTGTCCTGAAAAAGATGCAAACTATAATGGCGCCTATCACAGTTTTGATGCTTTGCCACAAGAAGTGCAAACTCTTCTCAACAAACAAGACAGTGATATGTCTTATTACAGTATTAAGTCTGATGCATGGGATATTCCAGAGCTGCATTACCACCCAGATCAAGATATGCTAACCTCTCATGATGCTAAAAGCCAATTACGACTTTGTGATGTGGAACTTGGTGGCATTGATAATGTTCTTAAACTTGTGGGTGCTTATATAGCGGGATTAGATTCTCTTGTTCTTAATTATTTTAATACACTGGTTATTGAAGATGATTTTGAGGAATACGCACAGGGGCTAGAACTGCAATCTTTAGGTGAGGGGCGCGAAGGTGAGGCGTTTCTGATTGAAAAACCTTTGAGACTCGTTGTGAAACGAATGCATAGTCCAGAGTTGACTCATGATCATGCTATGCATTTATTGCGCAAACAATTTGTACTCGAAATGATGGGTTTTGATAATGTAAAAGTGGCTCGTATTTATGGTGTGGGTTCTGATTTTATTGTGCGTGATTATGTGCCTCATCAAATTAAGGATCTTTCGCGATCTGAAGATATTGCTGCCTTTCGTAAACGTATTGCTCAAGTTAGTATAGTTTTTAAAAGCTTTGATTGGCCAGAGATTGAAACAATCATTGATTCGTTAGAAAAAGCATGGCGAGCAATCTTTGAAGATCTTGGTGGTTCTAATGTGGGGCATGATAATAAGGGAAATATTATTCTTTATGATCCCGATCCCTTGCAACGTTTGTCACTACATAGGCGTGCTCTGCTGTTAAGCAATACAGAAACAGAATATAGTGCCGAAACCTTATTAGATTTTGAGATTGATACAGAATTTCTTATGTACCCATTTTTACGTTCTGAAATCCCTGAGCCGCTTCAAAAGTTAATGATGGGCTATGTTGAGAATAGTGAAAGAGGGTTTGGTGTTTTGTTGCATCAATTTAGTTCTGACCAACATCTTCAGTTACAGGAAGCCTTAAAAAAGTCTGAGCAAGGAATTAGTCCCGAGGTTTGTATTGTGTGGTTAAATTGGTTGGGTTTATTTGAGAAGAGATTGATTGATGAGCCAGTGCCTGAAATTAACTTTCTGGAAGGATTGTTAGCTAGTGAGAAAAGTTTGATTAGAGAATATTCCTTGCGCCCAGATTCTTTAAAAATAACTGAAATAGGCTAGACGTATGGGTTGGGTCGAGGGGTCGAAGGGTCTACGGGGGGGCTTTGGGTCGCACGTCTCACGTCTCACTGACAACGGACTACGCTAGCACGCTAGACACTAGCATGTTATTTCTTTTCAACAACAGGCGATGGTGGATTACTTCCCATCGGAGGTGGCGCTCCCATAGGCTCTGTGAATTCTTTGACTTGAACACAAGCTGGGCTGTGATCTCCATAAATACGACAGATACGGTCAATGCTAGCTTCCATGGCAATCATACTCCAAAAGCGTGTGCCTTTATTTTTGATGTGTGTATAGTTATCAGCAGTGTTTTTCACATCCTCAATATATTCTTTTTCAAGACGAGGTGATATTTCAAGTTCCAGACCAGCTGTTTGATACATGTCTTTAAAGACGTTGAAAATGTTTGCTTTGGTGGCGGTTGTGAGTTCTGACATAAGTTCTCCTAACAAAGTTTAAATTAATGCTGTTTGTGCAGGAAGAGGTTCAGGGAGATATTTTTCAGGACAGAATATTCGTGGATAAATATCTTCTAGATACCGCAACATGGGACTCAATAGCTCTTCTAATTCTCTCTGAGGGGCATTAAGAGAAAGATTTATTTTAATATTTGATCCCTGTCGCGTTATGGTAATTGTTCCGCGTTTTTTTCGCTTTGCTTCAGAGAGTTTGATGACTTTCTTAGTATTTTTGGTGTCAATTTCTGTGATGTCATAATTGCCTTCTTCTTCAAAGATGAACCGACTCATACTGTCACCTTTTTGTACTTTAAACTTCAGCAAAGCTTCAAAAAGTGTTTCAATAAATATTCCTTCTTGTGTTCTTAAAATGACATTCAGAGCATGAGGATAGTTAGCCAGAAAGAGATCTCTTTTTTTCTGGGCTTGGGCATAGAGTAATCTAAGAGCTGTTTGTTGTTTTCTATTCAGTTTTAGAAATGTATCGTCGTCATACCAGAATAGTTGACTATCTAAGTAGATGACGTCAATGAATGAGCCAGCATTTTGGATATCTGTATAATAATAGGTTCCTTTTGCTGAATTATTTTGAGTCTTAGATGTTGCTGAAGAAATAATTTTTCCATTACCATCAAGGGCGATACTGCTGACAACAATGCGTGTGTCATCGTATGGCCCTACCATATCCTCGCCATTGGCAATAGCCAATTCAGGTACAAGCATAGAGCCTATGTAGGTCATGTTTGCTGGTGTGATTTCTTGAGCTAAAAAGAGCCTATTAGCTTCATGAGTTCGCGGATGAACGCCTACGATACTATGTCCGTCGAGTGTTTCTTGTGTCATTTCCTGTGATATTAGCAAACCATTATGTAAATCATAAAGAGCTTTTAAAACGATGAGAGCAGTATCTTTGGCTATCTCAGGATATCTTTCTGGGTACCTTGTTAGGTTTTCTAATAATAAATAGATAGTACGTGCGCTATCTTCATGCACCTGTAGTCTGTTATCTTTAGCGTGCGCGATAACCTCACAGATCAGAATATTTTGACCTGGTTCTTGAGGATAAACAATATTTCCTGAATTGAGATCAAAACAAAATTTAAATGTATGTTTGTTTTGTTTGGGATGAAACATGGCATCTCTGAAACGATTTCCTGTGAGCTGTTTGGCAATGGAATCTCTAACATGTTGTTGCATTTGTTCATAGAGAGGGTTGCTGCGAATGCCTTCTTCCTGTCCTTGAAATCTGTCTACGACAGGTTTTAAAACTTGCATGATTAAAGGACCTATAGCTAGCTCGTCAAATAGTCTGGGAGCCATATCTTCATGAACAATGTGTGGCTCCATGGCCACAGCCGCCATTGAAGAGCTAACAGCAGCATATGAGTCTGTTGTAAGTTCTGGAAGACGGCTGGATGTGATCGCGGGTAAAGATGCAGAAGATAACGTGTCCAATGTAGGATTTGTTGTTGTAAAATAACGATCAATTATTGGGGATGAGCTGCTAGTATTTGCTGAAATAGCTGTTAAGTCTGGTCGCGTGACAGTTTGCGATGGGGGCAATTGTTGGCCAAATCCCAGAAATCGGGAAAGAAAACCAAAAATTTTCATAGGCGCCTTTCTTAATATATACTTATTCTGTGTATCAGTATTATTTCACGATTTGTTTCGTGTTTTTAAAAAATATCGTGTCCTCAAGGACACGGTTTTTGCATTTGAGACAGGACGTTTGGGAAAGTTTGCCGATAGTAGGGGGGATGGGGGAACGTGCTATCGTGATATCGTGCAATCGTGCAATCGTGCCATTGTGCAATCGTAAGCTAGCCCGATCGTACGAAAACCGATAACCAATAACCGAGGAACTATATGATTAGACCAATAAGTAATCCTGGATTGATGGCAACTATGGGAACCTTTGCAGCAACAACTTTATCAGGCTGTGGTGGTGATGGTTATTCTCTTGGAGCTCTTGTTGCTGCTAGCTGTGCTAGTGCTGTTGTTGGTGGTGCTATTGGTGGCGGTTTGTTTATTTTTGGTAAGCGGGCAATGTCTTTATTTGGTGCTGTAGCACAAGCTCGTCAGGTGATAACAACAAGGCCTTCGCTGCCAACACGCGCCGTTGATATGCAAAGAGTAGCAGCAGATCATCAAGAAAATCCCAACGAAACAATTCCTCTTATGAGAGCCGTTGCGTTTGAAGCTAAGGATATTGGAAATGACTGCTTTGATGGTAGGGGAAGGGTTAATTTAGGTGATGGCAATGCCAGAATGGCTGCACCAGTTACGAAAGACATAGACGTGCCAGGAATTTCGACTCCTGTGTCTGTCATGCGTTTTGATGAAAATGGTTTAGAAAACAGTATGCACAGTAAGAGTAGCCTTACAATAAGCGGTCTTTCACAAGATCAGGTCGCGCATGTGATGATGCATATGGAAACAGTTTTAGAAACATCTTTTTTGCCTGGTGAGAAAAAAGGTGAGTATTGGAATAGTAACAGCATGATTGTCATTGATATTGGTGAGTATGAAGGGATTTATGGCATTACAATTAATGCTGTTGAAGGCTTTGAAGATGAGAATGGTGAAAACCCTGTATTCATACAACTCATGGAAAAATTTGGATTTGATATTTCATAATTACGCTAGACGCTAGACGTCGTCAGACCCTGAGCTTGTCGAAGGGCTAGCACGATAACCAATAACCGAGGTAAATATGTTTATAAAACCAGGAATAATGACAAATATGCCAACGAACTTATTATCAGGTGCAGGCAATTTTACTCGTAAAGCTGCTCTCCTAGGGTCCTCCGTTGTTTTGGGTGGTTGCACAGCAACAGAGATTGGTTTGACAGCTGTGGGTGTTTTTTTAGGTGCTGTGGCGACATGGAGTGTTATTGACGCAGCAACAAGCCTTTCCAATTCTTCAAGACGTTTTGTAGACGATGTGAAAAAAATAAACCCTTTAGGTACGGGACAGAGTTTACCTGCTTTTGTGAATCCTAGGTCTGCTGTCGATCCTAAATTTATTGATGCAGACTATGAAGTCGTTCCTTCTGTTGGTGAAGAGCTGGCGTTAACTATTCCTGAAGGTATGGACTTAGCGGGAGTTGCCGTTCATGATGATGTTACAGATTCAGGTGATATTGTAGTCCATGAAGGTGATCATTTTCCAGAAGAAGGTTACAAAGGTTTGGAGTTATGGCCTACATCTTGGTTAGGTGCAAGTGGTGCTGCACGAGAGGGTAGAGATGATAGGTTGTTTGCCGAAGTACAAAAGTTGATGGGGGCTTCACCAGCCTACGCCGAAGCGTTGAGAGAAGGCATTGGCTCAGGTTTGCGAACTGCAAAACTAATGATTCCAGGTTTTGATGAAGAGCGTACAGCCATGTACATGAAACCAAGGAGAGAAGGCTCTCCGTTTACTGATGGGACAATTACCATCAATCAATTGAGCCATAAAGAAGTGGGTGCGTTCATTAAATATATTGGAGAACAGCTGGGAATAACGTTTACGCCTGCTATGGGTGGATCAAACGCCTTTATAGCTGACAACACGAAAATTGTGATTGAGCGTAATTATTTAGGTAATGATGTCTATCAAATTGCCATCACATCCCAAAGCAATTCCTCCATTGCTCCGGATCGTTTGGATGAGGATTTTGTGGTGTTGATGGGAGTTATGGGGTTTAGGAGCTAGCGTCTATTGTCTTGCGTCTAGCGGGTGTTTTAGTGGAAGTATATCTAGTTAATTTCAGATAGTTCTTGTATAAGGAGGCTTAAAGTCGCTTGGATTTTTTTGTTAAGACCAATGATAAAGTTTCTTTCAAAAAGAGGTTCTAGCTCTGTTTCAATGTCTATTTGAGTTGTTTTTTGAAGATGTTCTTGAAGTCGTAGGCAGAATTCATCAATCGACATCCTCGTTGGCAACTTCTTTTTCTTAACATTTTTAGAATAATTAATTTTAGTTAAGCGCTGTTTAAGGATATCGATGTTTGGACGAGTCTTAAGAGCATGATAGATGAAGTAAATGTCGTAAAGGTCTCTCATGAGCTCTCTTTCATTCCAAGCAGCCATTTTATGAGCAAGAGCAACATCAAAACGAATGACATGAATGATGTGAGGACTATTGTTATAGGAAAGAGCATAATCATTTGTGCTCATAATTTCTGTCTCAACAGAATCACTAACACTTATTTCGACTTGTGTTTGAAATTGACCATTAGGGTTAGTGAGTATCATGATTAATCTCAGGTTGGTAGAATGAAATGTATGCGTCATCGAAAGTTGAGGAATATTGTGTATCGCTTTTTCTATCATTGGCAGTATATCTTTTTTAGATTTGTAGGGAACAAATACATAATCAATATCATTTGTTGAACGAGGACAACCAATAATTTTTAGCACCATCCCGCCTTTTAATATGGCGTGTCTTGGAAATTTATCAGCAAAGAAATTGATGAGCCAGCTCATAAAGGATTCTTGTGAGTTAATATGATTCATTAAGGACTCCTTTTACAAAAGAAACAAACTTGGGATTGCGGTAGTTTGTAAGGTATTGCATAATTTTATTTTTATCTAAGATATCTAGATTCAAGTCAGAATAAATATTAAAATAAAAAGAATGACCTGATTGATAAAAGTAAAGGGTGTCGATGAAGGCTTTTTCTCTATCGGCATATGACAGTCCTTTTTTAAAATAAACTCCAAGAGTGAGAAGCTTAATATCAGACAAACCAAAATAGTATAGGTTACCCAGTGGTGATTTAATGGTTTTTGAGGCGCCAAGTTTTAGTGCATAGACAGTCTTATCAGGCACAGAACCAATAATTAGTTCATCGGCCAGGACAGTTGCCAAACTAATTACTGAGTTGGGATAGAGTCTTTTTGAAAGAAAATTTATATTAAAATCTTTAGTGACATAAATACCGCGCATAAATTTAAAAAGGAATTTTGCTTCTATAAGGGGTTTTATTTTTCTACTAAGGTGGGAGGAATCATATGTTTCAAAAAACTTTTTCAGATCATTGATTGTAAAAATGCCTCGTTGTTGAGAGGCGATGTTTTCAATGAGATAGATGGTATTTGCTAAGGAATTCATAACTATGAATAGTGTACTAAAGCATACACTAAGTGTCAATATGAAATAGCATGGGTGATATTTGGTAATGGATTTAAATATATGTTATTTATGATAAATATGGTTATTCGAGCTCAATAGTTTCAATTTCCTGTCTAAGCTCTTCAATGCCAATCAATCCCATTTCCCATTCTTGTTGTGACCAGCTGGGATTTGATTTATTGGCTTCAATTTGTGATTTGAGTTGTTCTGAATATACAAAAAGACTTCTGACAAGTAATCTTTTTAGTTCCTGATCAGATGTTTGGCTTATTTTATCCTGGGCGTTATTAATATGAATTTCTTTATCAACTAAACCATCCAGTAGATCAAAAACACCTAACAAAAAAGTGCCTTTGTAGAATTTCTGGCCATCAAAGCGGGTGATGTTGTTTGATTGGAAATGATATGTGCCCACAAGTTTTTTGAGAGCCTTATCAGACTCTGGACTATTTGTGAGCATGATGATGCCATCTTTGTCTATTTTTTTAATGGGGCTTTTGCGTTTTTCATGGGGTTCTTTATACGCATAGCCATCGGCTTTTTTGATCAAGTCTAATTTATCGTCTAACCAGGAGCTAATTGTTTGTGTTCCCCAAAGCATTAATTAATCCTTTCAAATGAGTTCAATATTTTTGATTGTATGAAATGCCCCTTTTAAAAGTGGGCTGATTGATGGTGTGGGTTTTGTGGTCACAATAATGCCCTCAGATTTTTTGATTTGTGGTTTTATGGGGCGTAGTATTTTGAAAAGTTTTGTCAGCTCATTAGGTTTGAGTCCATTAAAAAAAGCTGTATTGCGCAAAACGCGTGTAAACTGCGGGTCTTGCTGCTTATGCCTAGAATCGATGTACATGGGTAATCGCTGTTGTTGGGCATATTCAAACCCATCACGAAAGAGAGTGGCTTCGTGTCGGGATAAGGCATTGCCATTAGCATCATGATTGGCTGCTTCAATAAGAGCTTTGCGCATAAGCAATGTTTCCACATGCGTGAATTCGGTAGTATCAATATTATTTATGTTGTTTCCCATTAGATTGTCCAATTCAAAAGGTGACGTTCCAGTTCCGTGCACAAAAGGTACCGTTGTTATTTTAAACTGGCCAAGTTGAGAGTGCCGCCGTTAACAAGTTCTTTTGGTGAAGGAGGATCTAATTCACCATTTTCATTTATGAATTCATCTGGAACAAGAGATTCTTTTACCGTCTCAATAATGGCTTTATCAGAATAACCTGCCATGTCTTGACCTCTTCTTACAATGATTCGATTTAAGTTGAAAATTGATTTTTGTAATAATTGTACCAAGGCGATAACCTTATCACGATTAGAAAAGTTCTCTGGTATGGTCAGTGTTACTTGTAAGGGGGGATCGCGATCAGTTCCTTTATCACGTTTCATGGGGTTTTGCTGAGTAATGCTGAGTTGAAACCCTCCCAGGACTTGGGGTTTTGTGTGATACTGACTAAGTTCAACAATATAATCTCTATAACTTCTAATATTGCTGATTCGTACAATGCGCATTTGACCAGACTGCTGAACAAGTAGATAGGAGTTTGTTTTAGGGCCTGTCCATTCTCTCGTAACAAGAACTTCCATCATTGTTAATCTCAGTTGGCTAAAAAGATCTTTGGCGAGTTGCCCTTCAGGTTTTTTATCTGCTACGTCAATTGCTAGCGGATACTCTTCAAAAAAAGCGCCTCTTAACTCATTCTGGGCATGAAACGTAGCCCCAAAATTAGCCTGTTGCTGTTGTGTTAGTTGGCCAGAAGTTTCATAATCAAGGATGACTGCTTTGCCACCGTCTTCATGGAGATGGGTAATAGTCGCGTAAACAGCAATGCCTGTAGCAGAACCATGCACATATGTTGTGCCGCGTGGTCCATAGTCAAATGAGCGCACTGCACCCGTAATGCGTCCTTCAACATCAAGGTAAAATTCACAACGACGCAATAGTGTAACACCTAATAATCCAACTGTTGATCTTAAACCACCAGTAGTTTGACCCGTAGGAACTGTAGCTTGGAGTGCTGCTAGATTATGGCTTATAATTTGTTCTTGAGGAGATGGTAAAACATCAATACCTGGTCCCATGCTAGCACCCAGTAGTTGTTGCTCTCGGTCTAGGGGCAGAACCAAATCGTCATAGAGAGGTTTGTCAACCACCTCTAAGAGGGCTTCCAAGGCTGCTAAAACCTGTATGGCTTTAGGATCTTTCTTAAGGGCTTGGCACATGTATTCCAATTGTTGGCGCATTTGTGAGCTAACGGTTAATCTGTTTTTGCCGGCTTCTAATGTAACAGGTATCAATATGGGTATAATATCACTGGAAGGAGGTTGACTTGTAATTTCACCAGTTTCAGGATTGAGGTAGAGAATCGCTGGTATGGTATTGCTGGCAACATGACCTGTCAAACCACCACTGCGTCGGCGTGTGTTTGAAAAACTTATCATGGCAGCACTGTTTCTGATTTGACCGCATGCCTTGTCTCGAAGAAGAGTAGATGCCAGCTCAGGTGCTTCTTCTGTGAATTTTATGACTTGAGCCTGTGGATTAAATCTTTTAGCGGCTTGATTTACAGCAGAACATGTTGAGCTATCCCATAAGAAACCATATTTTCCCGTGGGATTATCGGCTATTTGTTTCTGGCATGGTTCAAAGGATTGAGCTTGAAAAAGACAGGGTGCTGAAAGAACAGGGTTAAGAATGGGCAAGCTGAGATTTGGTGTAAACATAGATATAGTTCCTTCCTCGAATTAACCTTATTTTCGTTAATTATGAGGAGATGTTGCCAAAACTATAACAAAACCGTGTCCTTAAGGACACGGAAATGTAATATATTGAGCATCCTTTAGGGCTTTGTGTTCGATATATAGTTCAATGAGTACCATGTTAAATAATTTTCCCCAGCCAGCACTATTTGCAGATCTTATTTCTGGATTTGGGATGCCTGAGGCACGATGGCATGGGATTCAGACAGAAAACTTAGCGCCTTATAAAGATCAAGATGTGTCAGCAGATGGTGGCGCTTCAGATCATTTTAGTTTAGCTGAAAGAGTGGCTTTGGCAGAATCTCAGAGAGCTCTTCATCATGACTTGGGAAATAAATTAGGATTGAGAGGGCCCTCTATTTATAATCCTTTTGGTGGAAGCGATGTGCATACGCCTTTTACTCTGGTACCTGATGCTGTGGATGTGTTTCAACAGGGAATTGATTCTGGGGGGAGTGTTTGTGATCTACAAAAATGGCAAAGTATTTCTCCTGCCGATAGATTAGCGTGTATTTATAATACGGGTTTTGATTCAATAAGATTTTATGAACATCTGCATGAACAGTTTGGATTAGATGGTTTATTGGCGTTGGCTCTTGCAAGAATCACAACATTATTACAAGGTAGTATTGTTCTTGTTTCTTTTCTCAAGATCGAAACCAATCCCACTCGAATTAAGTTTGAAACAGCAGACTCCATTGATGATGAAACACGTTATCCTCATTTTCTAATTGCTTTTAAAACACCAGATTCTGACGCGATAAAAAGATATTGGTATTTTCAGCATGATCTATACCACCCAAACGCCTTTAAGATATTGGCTAGAGAGTTGCCTGCAGATACACTTATGCTCAAGGGGGTGCCAAGACTTTTTAGAGGAAGTGCTAGGAGGAGTGCCATAGACTTAGCTTTATCAGTAGCCAGAGAAAGAAATTCTGTTGTGTTGACTGATATTAGGCTAAATAGAAGAGGGCATGAACTTGATCCAGGGTTTAAACCATATGATATTTGGCGTTCTGGATTTCAGCCAGAGGAAGTGTTGGTGGAAGGTTTGACATTTGGTTATTCAAGAGCTTCAAGTAAAGATCCTGTCTATAGAGGAATGGGAAATGACTTGATAGATTCAGAGATGAATATGTTGAGCCTAGCTCGTGCTGGTTGGGAAACGGTTGTTGATTTTTTTGATGGGCTATCCTTGTTGACGAGGGGTGGCTATTAGCTAAATATAGACACCTGCAGCGGTGTCTTTTAAAGAAAAAGTGCCTGCCCCGTTCGCGGGGGAACGGCACCTTTTGAGAAGTTCTAGTCTCTTAACAAAAACTCAAAAATAATATCATCAGTTTCTCCATTGGCGACTTTTTTCCAGCGTTTGAGCCACTCTTTTGCGAAAAAATCTTTAGGGTCTTTACGGAGCTCATTTTTAGCGCGAGCAATTTCAAAATCATAGTAGCGCGTCAATAGATCTGGAGCATTTGTTTTTAATTTTAGTAAATGCTCTTTCAAGCGTTCACGGGCCATGTCATATTGTTCTTTTACAGTAGGTATTTCTAAGAGTTCGTTGTCATCAAGCCAATTTCGCTCAGAGGCAAAGTCTAAATGCGTGTATTTGTTGCATAGATCTTGCGCTGTTTTGCGCAGTTCTAGCAATATGATGATGTCTTTATTTTTTTGAACTAATTCCATAAAAATCTTGTGTGTTCTTTACAAACACTCCTCTGCAATAAATTGTCCACTCACATCACCATTAGTCGATGTGGCTTCGAATGTGCCTTTGATTTCACCTGATTCATTTGAAAGGATTTCAATGTCTGCATTGTTGTTAACAGAAATACCTGTAGTGGCACCAAGTGAATTAATTGTAGAAACACTCATGCCAAAAGCTTCATCATTTTTCATGATCAGATTAATAATGTTCACAGCTTTATCGGGCACAAGATCAGTGCAGGTAATGGTTTCATCTGTGATGTAAATAGAAATCTCATTTTCATCTGTGTCTTCTGTGTAATAGGTCATCACAGGTTCATCAAACTCAAAACCATCAAGGTCAAAGCTTACTGTTGTTTCTGTAATATCATCAGCAGTTATGACGATGTCATCATCATCAACAGGAGGATCAGGTGTGTCGTCAATGGGAGGGGAAGAACTGGAGCCGCAATTTATGAGGAAGAGGAGGGCGATGAGGATTGTGGGCAGTTGTTTTCTCATAGATACTATTATACTACGTCTAGCGTCTAGCGTCCATCGCCTATCGTGAATAGTGCCGAAGTGCCAGGGTTCCAGGGTGAACTAAATTCTCAACGAACATCCACTAGAGGCCAGTTCTGTTGAGCCGCCACTTGATTCAGTAGGTTCAGAAGGAACATCTGGGCTATCAGTTGCCTCTTCATCATCGCTTGCCGCGTCGGAGTCATCATCAGAGGACGAAGACGGGTCATCATCTTCTTCGCTTGCCGCGTCGAAGTCATCGTCAGATGACGAAGACGGGTCTTCTTCGACAACAACAGGACAGGTGTCATCAGTGCCATCACAATTATTATCAATGCCATCTTCACAGATTTCTTCAGCATCAGGATTGATGGCATCATCTTCATCATCACAGTCTGTATCATTTGTGACAGAACCTGCAGGTTGTGTGCAGGCGTCTTCAGAACTTTCGCTATCTCCAAAACCATCTTCATCAAAGTCTTTGTAATAGGTGGTGGTCACACCTTCATCAATATTTGTATCACAGTTATTATCGACTCCATCGCAGATTTCTTCTGCATCGGGATTAATACTATCATCATAATCATCACAGTCAACACTAGCAACAAAGCCATCACCATCAAAATCGGAAGGTACGGCCATCAGGCTTTGAGTAAAGCCAAACAAACATAAGATAAAAACAATAAAAAATAGGGGCTGTAAACTTTTACTTTTCATAAACATATCCTTTACAAAATTATAATGAGCTTAATAACTCTACTATCGGAAAAAGGATCTAAATGTTTCTGCTAGAACAAATAATCCGTGTCCCAAAGGACACGTTGATTTAAAGAAAACGTTCAACACCTAGAACTTGTTGAAGCCGAATTTCTACTCTGTCTGAGCCTAGTAAGAGCATTGGTCCTATAGATATGCTTGCTAGAGATTGATACTTTGACCAAAAATAATCGATATCAGGTTTAATGATATCTCTTATTTCAGCCAGTAATTTGCTAAACGTTATTAAGGAGGTGCAGTGAGCCCCTGAATTAACTCCCTTAAACGTCAACCATGCACTGATACTTCTTTCAAATTTAGGTGTTATCGTTATAACTTGTAATATGGCTTCTGTAATAGCGTTCCTAGTTTCTTCTCTGCTAGCATCAGATATTGATTCTCGTAATGTATTGACAATACCAACTAATTGATTGTTCATAGCATTAAGCTCTGCAATGACATCTTTAAGTACTGGTATGTCAAAGCCATAATGGGGAGCTGAATGGAGTACACGAGCTCCTTCTATAAATCTTATAGCCTGATCAGTATCTTTAACTCTTACAAAATGACCTAGGGTTTGTACTTGTGTATGAGATTCTGAATGGAGCAGGTTTGCTTCTAAACCATCATCTCTTTCCTGAAAATGAATACCCAGGAGATCGTCTACCCCATGAGGAACAAATAGGCAGGCTGGCCTACGGCTCTCATCAAGGCCAAGGTTAAGAAAATGAACAGGTCCTTTTTGAATTTTTGAATAAGCTCTAACAAGCAGGTGTTCACGACCCTCCATTTCTAGTGAAAAAACATCAGGATTATCTGAGTTTATAGAAGATATCAAAGGTCCTGCTGTGTGGAAAATAGAGAGGTTAAGTTGTTGTGTCCCTGGTAATTGTGTGAGTGATCCTGGCTTAATAAGCATAATAATCCTTTTTTAAATTCAATGCTTTTATCTCATATTATTCTTATTATGTTGCTAGTGATTTGAAAAAAACGTGTCCTCTAGGACATAGAAATGTTTCCTCATCCACGCCTCACCCGTTGAAGATCGGTTGGTTATTAGTAAACCTGCAAACACTTGACCCCATAATCCGTAAAACATTTCCAATCTTGTTCCCTAATGTGTCCTATTGAATACTGCCTTTTAATAATGTATAATAGTAATGTTACGGCGTGTCCCTGAGGACATAAAAAGTGAAAAAAGCGTGTCCCTGAGGACATGGAAAATGAAAAAAGCGTGTCCTTCAGGACACACCCGGGATGACGAAGAGTGATGTGAAGAGATGTAAGTGTTTGAATATATTTGTAATAAATGGATCGTCATGATTTTTAAGTCGAGATTTTTGACAATTTAGAAAAGTGTTTTTTAAGCAACTGATATAGGCTATGCGACGATAATAGGTGTATAGTTGAGGCGTTGATCATGTATATTGGGTGCATAAAAAACGCAATAATAACAAGATACAGGGTAAATCCATGACTAAAAAAATTATTAAAGTAATTAATGTTTTTGAATATGATGATTATCGTAAATTTTTGGCTCATTTTTATGAGATGAAAAAACAGGAAATGCCTAACAAGTTTTCTTATCGTTATCTCAGTCAGAAAGCTGGTTTTCAAACATCTACATTTTTGCATCGTGTGATTATTGGAAAAAGGAACCTCACATTAGAAAGTATTCGCAAAATTGCCACTATCATTCCTTTAGAAGGACGTCCCTATCAATATTTTGAAACACTTGTTTTATTTAACCAAGCTAAAACTGATCAAGAAAAAGCGGAACATTTTGAAAAAATAAAAACATTCAAAGAATACATTGCGCTCAAAATTATTCATGAGAATCAGAAAACATATTTATCGAAGTGGTTTTATCCTGTTGTGCGTGAAATGGTAAAGTGGCCAGGATTTAAAGCTGAAGCCAGTTGGGTTTCTATTCGTGTGTGTCCCAAAATTTTAGTCAAACAAGCACAAGAGGCCTTAGATATTCTTCTTAAGTTAGGGCTTATTAAACAAAATGACGATGGTACCTGGAGCCAGGATTATCCAAAGATCATGACGCAAGCCGAAGGTTTAGGCGCTGAAGCGTTGAACTATCATAAGAGTGCCTTACAACTCAGTCAACAATCGCTCAACTTGCCTGCTGAAGAACGTCACGTGAGTGCCATGACCATATCAATGTCTCCAGCTCTGTTTGAGCTTGTGCGTCGAAAGATTCATATATTTCACAAAGAAATGTCAGGTCTTATTTCAGAAAAAATCACAAAAGATTTACTGCGCAAGAATGGCATTGATGAAGAGCTTATTAATGCGAAAGGTTTTTTTGATATTACTGATGTTTGCCAAGTTAATATGCAAATGTTTAAAGTAGCGAAACAAGGGAAAGATAATGAAAAATAAATTTTATACAATTATATTAGTTCTCGTTTGTTTTAGTCTGGTAGCCTGTTTTGGATCAGGTAATAAGGTTATTGATGGGGCAGACATAGACATTAATGAACCAACATATGAAGATGATGGCACAACAAGTATTACAGTCATTGGGAATCCTGAGTATGATATTAGCACAGATGCGCAGGTTTACCTCACGCTTAACCAAGAAAAGAACAATTTAAAGTTTTTGAAAAGTGATGGTTTGTCAGATGTTCTGTCTTTTGCAGATCCTGACTATGCTGAAAAAGCACTTTCTGATGAAACTGTTGAGGTTCCTGGCGTTAAGAGTTTTATTCTAGGCCCCAATGGTGAAATTGCGATGAAGCTTTTTGCCGGCATTATGATTGATGATGTTGAATGCTTATTGCTTTATGCCCAGGATAACGTTGAAACCTGTGTGCAGGCCGCCCCTTATGATGTTATTGATTCAGCTCAGTTCGATGAGGCTGGTAATGTCTATTACTATGGTTTGGATACAAGTGATGATGTTAAGTCTTTGACCAAATGGGATGTGGCCACTCAAGAAAAGACACAAATAACAAACCAAAATATAGAACTTAATGACTGGCTCACGCATGCGACTGGTACTGTTTATTTGTCTGGCACAATTGATAAAGTTCCTTTCTTTCGCGTGTATAACAATGGTAGTATGAGCGATTTGCTTTCTGGTGATGCTGTTGTGAATACGTTTAATTTTATTGATGTGGATCATATGATCATTCACGCTGAGAATGTTACTTATAATTCAGAAGTTGTGACAGGAAATTTCCTTTTCCGTTTAACCAATAATGCTATTGAACAAATGCTTGATTTTGGTGGTGGTGATTTAGAAGCACTTCAATTGGATAATGGCGATAATGTTTATGTATTAGAAGAAGGCATTATTCATAAAATTTATCCTGGTGTTGTGCAGCAGGTTGAATGGAATCTTGATAAGATAACGTTATTCAAGATTTATAATGATACTTTTTATATGTCTTGTCAACAAGAGGGCATTTCCAAGTTTGTAAAAGCTACGCAGGGATCAGCTGGAGCAGAAATTACAACGCTTCTTGAGCAAACAGAACTTTATCACTTAGAAACAGATGGATCACATTTGTATTATGATGCGCTCGATCTCGCAACAAATGCGTATTACGTGGGTATTTATGATCTCGCCAATAACACAGAGACACGTGTTGAAAACATCAGCAATGGTCTTGTGCAGCTAGAGTCTATTTACTCGGTGAACAATTTAACCTTTTCTCAAATAGACTTTGATGATAATGCTCTTTACGCCCTCACAAGAGTAGGGACGACTAGTGAATCGAATACAATTAAGTCGCCTATACTTTTAGAGGTTGATGAAAGCGTTGCGCTTGAAGAAGAACCTATTAATCGTGAAAAAGTATTATTAGCTGATAAGTTAAGATTTTATGTTGAGGCGGGGAGCTTAAAAGCTGTTAAACAAAGGTTTAATACAGTTTA
>Ga0233437_1003537_pt1 | contig 20308 bp, 21 predicted proteins | sample SI_122_August201_FD_182714 | JGI IMG/M metagenome (GOLD analysis project Ga0233437, IMG submission 182714) | Seawater microbial communities from Saanich Inlet, British Columbia, Canada - SI_122_August2016_200_MG | ecosystem: Environmental > Aquatic > Marine > Inlet | place: Canada: British...
CCAAGGAAAGTCACCTCTGTCATGTGCTGCTTTCCAGCTCGGACGGCTATTTCATTGAAAAAATCTATAATGACAGCAAACTCAAGAAAACCTCAAAACTTTTCGAAGTGGACTATCTGCCCAATGAGGATATCGTCTACTGGTTAAACAATTTGGAAAAGGAATCCGGTATCCGTGATTATACGTTGACTGATTTCCAGATCGAATACATCTGGGATCACTTCGGAGGCAGCTTATGGGAGATTTCCGTTCTCCTGGGGGATTTATTGAGGGTTTGCCGGAACGGAAAAGTGTCTGATGAAAACATGGGAGAAATCGCTGAGCGCTATCTGCTCCAGGCCGAGAGCTATTTTGAGGAATACGCTGCACTGGACACACCGAGAACTGAACTCCTACGTCTGATCATCAAGAATGTACAGGATAAAAGTTACGTCAAAGAGTCATTTCTGGGCCCCCTCTTTACAGGGGGATTTTATGCTCAAAAGCAAGGCATACAGGATGAACTGCATCACCTGGTGCAACAAAACTATCTCTATTATAACCCCACGAGAGCTGAATATAAACTTCAAGGCAGGAGTATGGAGATAGGACTTGACAGGTATATCCGGGATATTCATTAGATCAACAGAGAATGAAATACAACGAGAAGCCATGAAAAAGCTGCCGATCGGGATTCAAACATTCGAAAAGATGATCCATCAAGGGTTCTGCTATCAAGGACAGTGACCCTTACATCAAGTTCGCATTCATCACCGGTGTTTCCAAATTCAGCAAAGTCTCCCTTTTCAGCGGCCTCAACAATTTGAACGACATCACCATTGAAAGCCCCTACTCCGCTATCTGCGGATACACACAGCAGGATCTGGAAACCGTCTTCGCGGATCGTTTGGAGGGGGTGGACCTGAATGAAGTCAAAAAATGGTACAACGGCTATGCTTCAGGCCTTTCCCGTTCCTTTGAAGAAGACGTCATGAACATTTGTCGAACTTCCTGCATCCCTCCGATTGTTCCTGAATATGAATCCCTTAACATTGATGGTAAAACAGTTGCCCGTATTTCTATCCCCAAGGGCGAAGATAAGCCGTATTATACAACCAGAAATAAATATTTTATAAGGGTCGGCAGCACCAAACGAATTACATCCAGAGAAGAGATGCTCCGACTATTTGAGGCCTCAGGCGCCATACATTATGACCTGGTCGAACTGGACAAAGCAGGGATAAAAGATCTGGATATGGGCCAGGTTGCGGAATACTTCACCCGATATCATTTCTCATTTCTTGAAGAACCCGAAGAAGAGCAGCATCGCCTGATGCTTAATGCCGACATTCTGGGAAGAAATTTCAAACCGACAGTGGCAGGGCTACTCATCTTTGGACTTTCACCTGAGCGCATTTTTCCGGCAAGCGGCATCTCCTTTGTGCATTTTTCCGGCCGGGATATTGCCGAAGAACTCATTGATAAAAAAAACATTTTCGGAAAGTTACCTTTGCAGGTTGAAAACTGTCTTGCCGCCATAAAGGCAAATATTTTAACAGGCTCAACGCTTCGGGGGGCAAAACGGGTAGAAGCCCTCTCTTATCCGGATACGGTTTACAGGGAACTTATCGTCAATGCATGTGTACACAGGAATTACTCAATCAGAGGATCAAATATCCGTATTTTTCTTTTTCAAGACCGCATGGAATTCATCAGCCCGGGCCGTTTACCCAATACCGTCAGCATCGAGAAACTTCCCGTGGGAACAAGCTATGCGCGTAATCCTATCCTGGTTAGATTTATGGAAAACCTTGGATATGTGGACAAAATTGGTCGGGGTTTACCCATGGTTTGCAGGGCCGCGGAAAAAATTGGGACACAAGTCAAATTTGAAGAATCAGGTGAAGAATTTCGGGTAACGCTCCCTCTAAAATGGGAAATTTTCTAAACTTAAGACGTGGCGCAAAGGTGAAACGATCCGACAGCTGAGGAAATCAGTGGACCGCCTGGGTCGGGAGTTTACAACGCTCATCAATTGCCGGCGCCTATCAACAGGCGAACATGGACAATACGAGACAGGCAAAGAGGCTATGAATAATTTTAATGGATTTGAGTGCCGTGAACATAAGGTGGATAATACATTTGTAGGACATTATCGAACGTATTCCTTAGAGCAAAGAGAAAACAAGTTTCAATTCGGGAAGGAGGATGTAGATCGATTCCACAGGTTTTGCTCAGGGTTTCCGATCGTCTCTGCGCGAAGGTTACCCCTATCCGATGAGCACGAATTATCCAGTTGACGGTTTGGGAAAGGACGAACGAATGCATTGACTTGAGCGTTTTTAGGATGTAAAAGTGTTGCGGAGGACGTCTTGGTCAAATGCCGTGGCCAAAAGTGGGCGGTTGAAGGTTCCCCCGCACAATGTGCGGGGGTCTTCGACTGGATTCAAACCTGTCTTGGCGCTACATTGCGGCTTTCGGGTGTTTATGATAAAATGGCGGAGGCCAACGATGGCCACGTGGTTATCTGACCACCCGAGAAAAAGATCGCACAATCCATGAATTCAATACGGAAGATTGTTGTGAATATGGTTGCGCACAGGGATTATCCAGCTCCGTCTGAATCGAGCATCAAAATTTTTAAAAACAGGATTGAATTTTTTAATCGGGGCAAGCCTGCAGGGGGGCTTCCCATTTCAACTCTGAATCCCGCTCTAAGCGGGAACCGCTGAGTCGCCCAACCCGGGACATGTGGAGGAACCTATGACTACCACACATCCGTCAACAAAACTCACCGAAGAAAAATACTTGGCCGTTGAACGTCAGGCAGAAGAGAAAAGTGAGTATCTGGGTGGTGAAATGTTTGCGATGGCGGGCGCAAATCGGTTAAGCATTGCATCAGGAGGATGGCTATGTCCTTAAAAATATTAGCGGTTGATGATAGCAAGACGATCCGAATGATCGTGAAAAAGGCCTTCAAGGGCTATGATTGTGAGGTCACAGAGGCGGAAAATGGAAAGGAAGGTCTGGAAGCTGCTTCCAGGGAGAAGCCCGACTTGATTGTTCTCGATATTACCATGCCGGTTATGACGGGCCCTGAGATGTTGGAAAAACTCAAAAGTGCTCCGGCCTTGAAGGAGATTCCCGTAATTATGCTGACGGCTGAATCCGGGAAGGAAAACGTGGTCCAGATCCTTAAAATGGGGGTCAAAGATTATATGGTTAAGCCCTTTAAGGGTGATCAGTTGATCGAAAGGGTCACCAAACTCGTAACCCTGGAGTCAAAGAAGGAGGAGGAAAAAGATCCGGCCAAGAGATATTTTTCCATTGTAGAAGATGTCCAGGTCCTGACCTTGCCTCAGAAGTTTGATAGACTGGCCAGCGTGGAAATTGAGAGGTATTTTAAGTTTAAGGTTAAGGAAATGGTAAACTCAGCGATCAGAAAATTTATCCTGAATATAAGCAATGTGGGGGGAACTAACGTTACATTGATTAGACTGATCATAGTGGTGATTCAAACCTGTCAGAAGGCAAGTATCGGCGTTCGAGTCGTTGGTACCCCCGCACTACGTGACGAGTTACAAGGTTTTGCAGAAACCAGTGAAATCACGGTTGATCTTTCCATAGAAGATGCAAGGGGGGCTTTTTGATTTTTTTGGGCCCAGTGCTTTGTTAGGGCCCCGGCCTACAATTCATGCCAGGTCGGTTGTCCGAAGGGGCATTTTTTTCCCACTTTTTTCGCATACCCTTTGCCGCAGGTTGTGGGGGGATCAAACTAATTGATTTCTATCCATAGATTTCCCGTTTCCATAATATCGACGTCAAACGGCGGGGTTACTCATGTGGCGTGCTACCGCTTTTTCAGCGAAACCAATTGTTTTCTTTCGAATTTCTAAGGATTGTTTCTTTATGGGTTTGGAAGTTCATAGCGCCCGCTATCGAATGAACGAATGGACAAAATTAATCTAAATCTAATTTTAAGGCGTCAATCCCCAAAATGTTGCACGATTTTTGCATGAGCTTCAAGTCAAGTGGCTCCGATCTGGTTTTGTAGTTTCAGGGGCCGTTGTCCATGAGATCATTTATGGGACTTCACTTGAAGGGAGGTTAAGAAGATGGAAGTACATTCCAATTATGAGATCTTAAAGGCCGGTTACCCCAAGAAAAGCGATAAAAGCCAGGAGCCTGTAAACAAAGAATTCGGGGCAATCCTTGATGAGACTATCGCAGAAACGTCACAAACGGATACGGGGACCCGGAAAACAGCAATGGTGGAAAGTATGTCAGGAATACAGTTCGATTCACCTCCTTCTTTTAATGAAGATCCCATAATCGAGCGGACTGAAAAACTCCTGGATACCCTCGATAACTACCGGGAAAAGTTGCAGAACCCTGAAGTCAGTTTAGAGGATATTAACCCGTTGATCAGTGAGATGGAGACGGAAAAAGAAGGCCTGACGTCTGCCCTTAATTCCCTGCCCGACGGAGATGGGCTCAAGGATATCCTGAATGAGGCAATGATCACCTCTTCACTCGAGACAGCCAAGTTCAACAGGGGCGACTATAGGATTTGATGATTCCCATTGGGAAGGATGGATGGGCAAACACGAATTATCAAATCATCTAATTATCGAAAGATCAAGTTAGAAGCCCAAGGGCTTTTTCTTGGGGGATATCCCCTTAGCCGGGGCGGGTATGTCCATATAGGCGAGCAATTCGTTCGCAAGCGCTTTATCAAGGTCTTTGAGGATTTCATACTGCTTAATTGCCGCTTTTTTATTCCCGATATTTAAGTATACAAAGCCCAGAATATGGTGGGCTTCTGCATAGTGGGGTTTGAGCTGTATGGCCTGCATTAGCGCTTTTGTGGCCTCGCCATAAAGGCGGATGTTCGCGTAGGAAACCCCAAGCCCGTATTGGGCTTCCGCAAAATCCGGTCTGATCCGTACTACCTGCTTTAGCGCTTCGATTGCCTCTTTATAACGACTCAGTTCGTAGCAAGCTTTCCCTAATCTATATTGAGCATCTACATAATCGTCCGTAGCCTGTACTTGACGAATTTGAGCTGCTGGATCTTGCGCCACAGGTGCTGTTTCTCCCCTCTGTGCCGCCTTTCCATAAAGAATTTTTGACGCCATCATTTTCACCGACATGAAATCTATTTGCTCATGAATCTCATAGGTGTTTAAGACAGAAAAGGTGACAAAAAACAGGAAAGCAAAGAAGAACCTTCGGCCGCTCACCTTCCCATGTATGAGAGAAAACCTCCCCTCACGGTCCCATGGTGCATATCCCTCTTTTCTCAATCTCTGATAAGAAATGGCCATTGTTACGGGAGCGATAAAAAAGATTCCTGTACCTATACCGTTGCACCATACTGATAGGCTTCGCCTGAGAGCGCCAAAATAGCCGGGCTTCTTCAAAGACCTGTCAATTATCGCGGTCTTTAAAAGCCATTTGCCAGGACTGGTTCCGAGGGTGCATAACAAGGCTGCTTCTACAAAAACCCAAGCGAATGTTGAGATTATTGGGAAAAGCGGCGTTGGGATGTCAAGTCTTGAGAGAACAGCGTAAATATTTAGGGATATGAGAAGGAGTGCGAACAGGAGATAATCAATGAATCTTGCCAAACAGCGTGCCAGTGGATATTTTCGGGCAAGATTCCGGGACGCTTTTTTTGGTTTTTCATCAGTAATGCCACGTGAAACAGCGTTACCATAGGCACCGGTTTGGGCATCGCCTTCGCGTTTCGATTGCGCCTGACTTGACAAGTAAGCTTGGAGTTTCTCGTAAGCCTCATTGACTTCCTTTAATTTCCTTTCGGCCTTTCCCCTCAGGCGTGGGGTTTTTGAGAAACGGTCCGGGTGCCAAACATTTACCAGATCTTTATAAGCCTGGAGTACGTCTTCTAACGAAGCCTCAGGGGCAAGCTCCAAAACTTCATAGTATCGCTGTATGTCCATAGATGTTGAATCTGATTTTTGTAAATAGCCTTCCCAACCCGCGTAGACTGTGCAATACTGAGGTCGACCCGTGGTCAATCTAAAGTAAGATATCACACAAACGTAAAATTTCCTCACGTTTTTATAAGAAAAACCTGCTGGCACAGTATGTGCAAGCATGAAGTTTCAGAAAGAGGTTTTGATCAAATCGCTGATAACGCACGCAAAGCCTTTTTCTGGAAGTCTGAAAATGGTTCATGAATTATGACTGGTGTCAATAAATTGGCGATAATTGGGCTTTGCCAAGGATTTCTTTTAGACAAATGAAAACAATTGAAACCGCGAAAATGACGTGAGGTAGGGTTTAGGTGGAAGAATTCGATATACTATTTGTTGATGATGAAGTTGAGATACTCGATACCGTAGGTCAATATCTATCTCAAGAGGGATTCAACGTGACCCTTTCGGATGATGGTCTGAAGGCCCTTGGATTGGTGAAAGAAGATAAACGCTTTGATGTTGTCTTTACCGATCTGAAGATGCCTGAGTTTGATGGGCTAGAACTTCTGGCGGCCATTAAAAAACACCGGCCTCAAACCGAGGTGATTATTGTAACCGGATATGGGTCCATAGAATCAGCTATCACGGCCATGAAATTCGGCGGCTACGATTATATTCAGAAGCCCATAAAGTTGGACCAATTGAAGATGCTGTGCGACAAGATTATGGCGGAAAAGAAACTGAAAGACGGGAATATTTTTCTCAAGAAAAATCTGAAACAAAGAAACAGATATGAGGGGTTGATAGGGATTAGCCCAAAAATGCAGGAAGCTTATGAAATAATTGAAAGAATTGGGAAGAGGAGTCCCAGTGTCCTCATACAGGGAGAAAAGGGATCCGGAAAAGAACTGGTGGCAAAGGTCATTCACAGGCGGAGTGGTCGTGCCGATGGGCCCTTTGTTCCGGTTAATTGCAGCGTCATTGTGGAAGGGTCCCCTGAAAGTGAGTTTTTTGATCACATTACTGATCTGTTTGATGCCGCCAAGGGGGGGACGATTTTTTTAGATGAGGTTGCAGAAATCCCACCCTCTTTGCAGACTAAGCTGCTCCAGGCTTTTCAGCAACAGGATGAACCCCATGAAGGTGCTAACGGAGAACCGGAGACAAATGTCAGAATAATAGCTGCCACCGAAAAAGACCCGGATCAATTTGCAAAAAATGGGAACTTCAGAGAAGATTTCTTTTCCCGCTTGGATCAATTTTCCCTTAAGCTGCCCCCCTTGAGAGAGCGAAGAGAAGATATTTGTCTGCTGGCAAACCATTTTCTGACCATATATTACAATACTGTCGGTGAAAAGGTGCTGGCCATATCACCGGAAGTCATGGATATCTTTCTGGAACATCACTGGCCAGGCAATGTAAGGCAATTGGAAAATATCATCAAAAGAGCCGTGGGTGCCGGAGCAGATAAAATAATTGAGATAGCCCATCTTCCTCGAGAAATGAGAAAACTTGCGATGGGAAATGGAGGGGGCCTATGAGCAAAATGAACAGACTGATGACAAAAATTTTCGTTTTTGTTATCTTGTCCATGGGATTATGTTGGCCGAAAGCTGGAGATGCCTTTGAACCGTGGGACGGCAAAGCGATTACAGTTCTGAATGTCAGAAAATCTCCCGGACTTGACAGTCAGGCCATAGGCTGGCTCGACAAGGGACAAAGGATCACAATAAAAGAAGAGCAAAAACTATGGTATAAAATTATTTTTGAAATTGAAGGAAAAAGATATCGTGAGGGATGGGTATTTCGGAGATATATACAAAGGGTTTCCCCGGAAAAAATAGCAGTATCATCCGCACTGGAAAAGGTGAGAGCGGGAATTGCGAAGGAGGGATTACAGAAAAAAATTCCTTTAGACGCATCAGCGGGTAAAGACCGTTTGCCAAATGAGGTGGAAAAGGAGTTGAAAAAAGCTTCCATATCGGCGGAAGTTCGTGTAGTCAAAGACCAGGGGAGTATGGCTCCCCGGAAGAGTCTTCCCAGCGACAAGAAAGTTGTGAGGGATACTTTATCTGAAAAGATCAATGCCGTAAAGGAACAGACACGCGCCACCTCCCGGACTAAACCTGCCGTCAAAGAGAAATTGAGCACATCTCCTGCACCGGCGACAATTCTCGTTGTGAAGGAACAAAGCCATGCCGCCTCCCGGGCCAAATCTCCTGCGCCTAAAATGGAGATGGTCATATCTCCCCCGCCTGCCACAACTCCCGTGATCAGCAAGCGGGTTGATACGCCTCCCCGAACGAGCGTTCCCGTTGTTCAGAAACCGTTACAGCAAGAACCGCGGGTATCACACCCTGAAAAGGGCCTGACTGGCACTCAGGAATCTAAAGGGTTGGCCAAACTTGCACTCAGATTACTGTCAGTGGTTCTCTCCTGTCTTGCTATTCTATTTTCTTACAAGGCGATAAAGTTGTCAAAGATCAGCTATAATACTGCAATGCAACTTCAGCGCAACCTGCAAGTTTGGCAACAGCGGGAGGATGGACAGTTAAGCTAAAGTTGGAGTTCATAGGTGCTGGATATCAGCGGTAAAGGATGAAATAAGTAAAAATTATGGATGTTTATGTGGCCAGGCAACCCATCTTCAACAAGAGGAAAAGGATATATGGGTATGAACTTCTTTTTCGGGATGGGATGGTAAATGCCTTCCCCGATGTGGATGGTGATGCGGCTACTTCGAGGGTTTTGTCCACCAGTTTTTTGTCAAATGGTATTGAACGAATTACCGGGCGCAGGAAAGCATTTGTTAACTTCACCGAGAAAATGATTACAGAAAAGATACCCACTATGTTCCCGAAGAAAACCATTATGGTGGAAATCCTTGAGGACATGGAACCCAATGCAGCAGTTGTCTCTGCCTGCCGGGAAATGGTCAAGCAGGGGTATAGCCTTGTCTTGGACGACTTTATTTATAAACCTGAGATGAAGCCGCTTCTTGCTTTAGCGCGGATTGTAAAGTTCGATTTCAGGGCGAGTTCTATCAAAGAAATAGAAGCAGCCATCAAAGAGCTGGCGGCATATCGGGTTAAGCTGCTGGCTGAAAAGATCGAAACCCACGAAGAGTTCCAGCAGGCTTTGAATATGGGGTTTGAGTATTTTCAGGGATATTTTTTCAGTAAACCGGAGATCCTTAAAAGCAGGGATATTTCCCCCTCTAAAATCACTCTCCTGAATATAATGTCCGAGGCAAACAGGGAGGACTGCCGGATCACGGAGCTGGAAAAATTCGTTTCACGCGATCTTTCTATCAATTACAAATTAATGCGCTATATCAATTCCGCATATTTCGGAATGTTTAAAAAGGTCAAATCCGTCAAGCAGACGCTTGTTTTGTTAGGGACGAAGGAGGTCAGGCGCTTTATTTCCCTCATCGCCATGGCCCAGTTGGTTTCCGGAAAACCGGATGAATTGATCCGAGCATCGCTGATCCGGGCCAGGCTCTGTGAGAATCTGGGCAAGGAGGCAATCGGTAAGAACGGTTCGGAACTCTTCACCCTTGGACTTTTCTCCTACATCGACGCCATTTTGGACGATGAAATGGGCAGTATCATGGAAACTTTGCCCCTGTCGGAAAACATCAAAAAAGCCCTGACAGGAGGGGGAGGGGAACTGCAAGATTACTTGACCCTGGTTTCATGTTACGAAACCGGAGACTGGGAGAAGGTTGCTACATTGGCCGCGAAGACCGGGCTCAATGAGGGAAAAGCGCCTGAATTTTATATGGACGCGGTGGAATGGGCGGACAGCATCCCGATTTAAAGAGGTGTAAGATTTAATGCTCAAATGGCTTACGGGAAAAACAGATAAGAGGAACCGGAACAAGCTTGAACCGGTAGGAGACGTGCGGCTGAGTATCATTTTAGCCAATGATGAGCTTCTGCCATGCGACATCGAGTATATAGATAAGGAAGGGGGGAGTCTATCTTTTCAGGAGGAAAGCCATCTCTATCTTAGCCGGAGGGTGAGGTTCAAATTCTCGATGGATAACCGATCGAAAGAATTAATCATAGATGCAATTATTTTGGAGTCGCGCGCTGTTGAGGGGAGAAGGGTTTGCCAATTCCGGTTCGCGGACGTGGTCGACGTTGAGGCGGCATTGGGCCCGGGATCGTTTAGCCGTTTCAATCGGCGACGGGCGTTCCGGGTTGTGCCTGGCGCTCGCGAAAAAATTGAGATAGAGTTGACGTGGGGCGAAACAGGTAGTTCAGGTCGTCTAGCCGACATTTCAGTGACCGGAATGGGAATAGGCATTACAGGAGACGGCATTACCGTGGACTTGGACCCCGAAGTCGGCGGGACGCTCGGACCGCTTGATCGGTTAACCTTGTCATTTCAGCTTCCCGGGTGCCACACTCGGTTGAAGATGGTGGGGATTGTTCGGAATCGAAACCTCAAGAGTAAAAGTATTTGTTACGGCATCGACTTTGAATGGGACCCATCCGATGAATCCCAGCAGCAGGCAGAAGCGGTCCGCGGCTATGTGATGCGACAGCAGCAATCTATGCTTGAGCGAAGTGCATGGATTAGGCGCGGTTGATCAATGTCAATATTGAGGAGTTATGGTGTAATAGACATGGGACTGAGCGGAATGGAATCGAGTCTGAAAAAACAATCGGAACACATTCTGATCGTTGATGATGAAGAGGCAATAAGGGAAATCCTGACGGATTTCCTGGAAGAAAATGGAGACTTCTGTTACGTCGCATCAAATGCCGATGAGGCTCTAAGCAGCCTCACAGAGAATCCTATAACGTTAGTCATCTCAGACATCAAGATGCCCGGAATGGATGGCATCGAGTTTATGAAGGAGGCAAAACAATCCTTTTCTGACCTCGATTTCATGATAATGACCGGTTATGCCTCTGACTACTCCTATACAAACATCATCAATGCCGGCGCCACTGATTACATGATTAAACCTTTCAAACTGGAAGAATTGAAAGCCAAAATGGAGCGAATCAAGAGGGAAAGGCGCTTGTTAAATGAACTCAAAGAGGGCAACAGAGCACTCGAATTGGCCATAGAGAAGACAAATCTAATGTCCATCAAAGCTGAGACTGCCAATCTGGAACTCGACCAGATATTTGACAGATCGACCAGCGGGATATGGGTAATTGACCGTCAATTTGAAATCCTACGAATGAATCGCACACTTTCGAGCCTTGCAGGTAAAGGCAGGGGCAAGGTGCGCGGTTTGAAATGCTATGATGTTTTTCCTACCTCCTTGTGTGGTAGTCCAGACTGTCCGTTGACCAGGATCATGAACGGTGACGGTTTTTTTGAATGCGATATGGAAAAGAGAGACCAAGAGGGCGCAAGATTATCCTTCCTGTTGACGGCGACCTCTTTTTTTGGGCTTGACGGGGAACTGATGGGAATGGTGGCGGAATTTAAGGACATAACCTCTCGCAGACAGGCAGAAGTGGCCCTGGAAAGAGCGAACCGGGAACTCCAGCGTCTCTCAGTATTGGATGATTTGACCCAGGTGGCCAATCGCCGCCGATTTGATGAGACCTTAAACGAAGAATGGCAACGACTGAGCCGTGATCGGGCGCCACTATCATTGATATTTTGCGATATCGATTATTTCAAGCTTTATAACGATACCTATGGGCATCAAGCAGGTGATGACTGTTTACGCGCCGTCGCTGATGCGATTAGCGCCAATTGTCAACGCCCTGGGGATTTCGTGGCCCGCTATGGCGGAGAAGAGTTCATAGTGATCCTGCCGAATACAGAGACTGAAGGGGCTGTCCATTTAGCCGAAGATATTCGACAGGAGATAGAACGGCTGAAGATTCCACATATGCGATCTCAAGTGAGTCCATATATCACCTTGAGTTTGGGGGTTTCTTGCGTATTTCCGTCTGTTGACATTATTCCTGAATCACTCGTTGGCGTTGCAGACAAGGCGCTTTATGAGGCCAAGAACCAGGGTAGGAATCGAACAGTCCTGAAAGTAGTGGATATGGAGGGGACGACGGACTTGAAATTTGGAACTGGAAATTAGGAATTTGATAGTGTTTACACTTTTCTGCTTTTTCTGATTTCAAGTTCCAAATTTCAAATTGCCCAGAAAAGCCGGAGGAAGAACCGATGCCAGGCTCTTACACGATAGAGGGGATGTGGGATAAAATCAGTAACCTTCCATTAATTGATGTTGCTGTTTTTGATGTAATATCCCTGTTGGATAATCCTGATAGCAACTTTGAGCAGATTGCGGGAGAACTGTCTCCCGATATTGCAGCAAATTTTCTCACCATGGCAAATTCGGCCTATTACGGACGGGAAGTTCGGAGTGTCAGCTTTGCAGTGAGGGTGCTCGGTTATGGCCAGATGAAAAAAATCCTCACCTCGGCTGCGCTGATGGATCACTTTGTTCAACGTATGGATCTTGAGGATTTCAATTTTGAAAAATTCCAAGTTCAGGCCTACTTCTGTGCGGCCATCTCCAAGGTTTTGGGAGAGATCTTAGGGTATGAAAAATCTGCAGATTTGTACACGGTATCAATACTACAAAATATCGGAAAGCTAGTCCTGGCAGTCTATTTTCGAGATGAATACAGGGAAATCAATGCCTTGAAAATCTCAGGAGGGCTCGTGAGCAGAGTGGCGGAACTGCGAATATTGGGGGTTACCCACGGGGAAATCGGTGCATTTGTTTTGGAGAGGTTCAAGATACCCAAGGAGATCTGTAATGCCATAAGGTTTCACGATGTAGCGGACCGAGTTGTCCCCGAAGGATCCGATTTTGAATTGGAGTTTGTATCGAGAGAATCGAGCAGGTTAGTGGCGGGATTCGCACTCCCGGAAAAGATGAACGCTCAGGACATCATGGATCGACTGAGGGGTACCGTCGATGAAGGCCGAAAGAGATATCGGGAAAATATGAAAGAAGTCCTATTTTCCAAAGGGGGATACAGGGAAGCCTTTGAAACCCTGATAGATGAAGCTGCCGGGTTGATTCGCAGGGATCTGAAAGTTTTCTTGAAGGAAAGAAATCCGTAAGCGGGAAACCGTGAACCCCTTGAACGCCTACCAAAAAAATTAGGCCCTATTTCTCCAGCAAAAGTCCCTGTTGTGAATCTTTTGCCTTTCTGTCATGACCTCCATATCCTGGAAGCGAAGAATCCCTTCATCCACGAAGAATTCTCCTATGGGACACTGAAGACTGCGCTGCTTGCCGAGAAGGGCCATAAGCTGGAACCGGGACAGATAGCCTAAACGGATAGCACGCTCGCCGAATTTTCCCTTGAGGTTCCTTCGCATCAGAATTCTCTGAATTTCATTATGCGAAATCATTTTCCAATCCAATGCTATCTGCCCGATGAGGGGGCGTTGTCTCCTTTGCCAGGTTATTGCCCTTATAAGGGTGCGCCAGGAAATAAGGCCGGAGTAATAGAGAAATTGACCGAGCAATAGCTCTCGCTTCGGGATTCCCTTGGTGTAGAAATGTTCTGAAAAGTCCTTTTTTGCCTGGCGCCTCGCGTTAGCTTTTTCGTTGTTTATTTTAGCGATTGTTTGGCCCCGCAGGGGAACCGCTCCATTATTTCTAACAATGGGAATGAGCTTTTCATACGCCAGAGTCACTTCTCTGAAGCGGTCACTCATTCTGGCTTCATCCCTCCCAAAGGCTTTCGCACGGTCAGGGTGTGTTTCAAGGGCTTTCTTCCTGTAGGCAGACCTGAGGCCTGACAGATCGAGATACTTCAAGAAATCCAGAGAGATCTCCACTTTCGAGCCAAAAAGAAGGCCGCATGCATCAAAAACCTCTGGTATGGATAAAGCGATCAACAATTATGCCCTTTCTCTTTAGTTTGGGCGATTATCAGCTACATATTGTGCATTTGTCAAGAGAAAAACTAGATATTGTGTCCTGTCCCAATATGTTTATCTCATCTTTCTTTTTTCTTCCTTTTTAGCCCTTGCCACCTCTTCATATATGTCTGCAAAATTTCTGTGCTTGTCTCGACCTTTGCTCATACGTTCCGCTCTCTTTGAAATGCTGTCATTGTTTTGGCTCCGTCGATTGGAAACTCCTCCGAGGTTAATCTTGGGAAAGAACAGTCGTCGGGATCTTTGCTTTAAGTCAGTTAAGGCGCCCTGTGCCCATTGGACTGCTTTTTTGGTTCGGTGGACTTCCGGTTTTGTGGAGACCAGAGCCCTTATCTCCGCATAGGCAATATTGATCTCTTTCAATTTTTCCTCGGCCTTTTTTCTGAGCCTGGGATTATTTGTGAAGCGATCAGGGTGCCAGACCCTGGCCATATCTATATACGCTTCCCTTGCCTCGTCCATTGAGGGTTCATGATCAAGTTCAAGAATTTTATAACATTTCAAAATATCCATGATACCCAAAAGCCGTTGGTTAAGGGTTATGTCTTTCAAAGTTTTCTGTTTAGATCATGAATAAAAACAAGGACCTCTGCAACTGCACGGTACAATTCGGCAGGGATTTCAAAGTCCAGGTCGAGGGCCTCCAACACCTGAACCAGATCCCTATCAGGATAGATGGGCACGCTATTCTCTTTTGCGATCTCGATTATTCTTTCAGCTATGTAATTTTTTCCCTTTGCCACCAATTTAGGGGCATTATCTTTGTCTTTATCATATTTCAATGCCAGTGCTTTTTTAGGATAGCTCATTTTCAGACCCTCAGATCCACTATGCCGGCGCTCATCACTCCCGGATCTTTCATCTCGAACTCCTCGATTTCATTCACAGAAATAATCACATTCAAGGTCAGTCTTTTGAAATGGTTTCTTAGTGATCCCACTATCTTTTCGGAATGATCATCGACAAATTCTTTGATCTTTGGATCATTCACAAAAAAGGTTATATTCAAATCCTTATCCATCAGAAAGAAATCCGTTCTGATCTGGCCGATCTTATCCATTGCAAGCAGGAGGGAGACCTTGAATCCTTCCTCGGACGTCCCTTTGTTCTTCTTTGAATAATAGACTTTCAATTTGGCCCTTTGATCGTTTTTTTCGAGGGGTAGCGCGTAGGTCAAGGTATGCGCGGACTCCAGTCTATCATGTCTAACAGTGCTATCGCCCTGTTGGGTAACCATCTCCGCCAGGAGTCTTTCAACCGTACTTCTAAAGGCTTCCAGGTTTTTCGCGCCCAAGATCTTGAACATAAGCCCATTTCTATCCAAGAAATCCTTTAATACTAAAATGTTGGGCTTCAGATCTTTTTTTATAATATCCCTTATTTCAGGAGATTCGCGTAATTCTTTGGGGGATGTTTTTTCATTAGTCTCAAATGATTTAATTATTACGTTTTCTATCTTTTTCTCAAAAAATATTCCCGAGTTTTCTATGTAGGATTTCAGTTGAGAACCTAAGTTTGAGTTGTTTTTGCTAATATTCATCGGTCCAAAGTGAGCCGCAATTTTTGCAAGGATATCCTTCACATATACCGGAACCGCCTTTCCTTTCAAGATGCCATTGGTGTGATCAAGGATTTTTTTTGTTTCCGATTGTAGCTTTTCCAATATGTTTTTGGATGGGAATTGAATCAGGCTGGGCTTCTTCTTTGTCTCTTGAGAAATCTCTTGAGCCGGGGTATTTAACCCGAGCCTAATGGGGATCCCTTTTTCAAGCACCTTAACGTCTATCACGTCACCTTCTCTAACAGGGGATTGAGTCCGGGCCAATGCGCGAAATTTCCCAAAGTCAATCAGTGCTTTTCCACTATTTTTGATTTCAAGCACTCTCCCCAGCAGGTTATCACCAACGCTTAAGGTATCCTTTTCCAGAGAAGACCTCTGAAACTCGGAACCGCACATAGCTTTGATAAGGTTGGAGACACTTATTTTCATCTGGAAATTATTTCCCCACCCGCTTTTTGCCAAGCCGTCAGATACTTGTTCGCCTCCGGAGAGATATTGGCAAGCCCGACAACTTCCATCTGCTTTCCCCGCCATTGAGATAGATGTTTTGCCGCCTGTGGCGTAAGCTCGATGAGGCCGTTTAGAGAAAGCCTGATGCCTCGCCAACGGGATAAGCCTTCCGCCGCCTCGGGAGAAAGCGCGGTAATGCGGTTGAGACAGAGCCACTCACCTTTCCACTGGGACAACTGCTCAGCTACCGCGGCAGGTAGTTCCGTTATGCCGTTGAGAAAAAGATCTTTCCCCTCCCATCGGGACAAACATTTTGCCGCATTGGGAGAGAGCTTTGTAAGCTCATGTTTACGGCGTAGATTTCCAACGCAAACCTCTTTCCAAATTCCCGAATTTATGGTGTCTTCCTGTTGAGGCTGTGCCTTTTCCTTCGCTGGTTTCTCTTCCTTTGGACCTTCTCTTTCCGGCTTCTCCCTCGTATTTTCCTCTTGAACTATTTCTTTCCAGATCTCTTCGAGAGCTGGAGCACGGGTCTCTCTTGTATCAATGGCGAGGCTATCGATGCTACCGGCTTTCTTTTCAATGATGAGGTCCATGCGCTTCCCCAACTTGTCAATATCTATGCCTTTGACGACCGGGGCCATCTGAATCTGGATTCCGGCCAACCGTTTAATGTAGAGTAGCGCTTCACTGCCGTCATGAAGTTCTTCAAGAGGCCCATTGAGCTTATAGATATATAAGTGACGCCGCCTGATGGTCCGAAGTCCCAACTCTATCCGTTTGCTCTTGAGGGCCTGCTGAAAGGTGGTTATCCCCTTTTCACGTTTCTCGTTCAGGATTTCATCTCTTACCTCTTGAATCCTGTTGCGATAATACTGCTTCAGGGCTCGGATCTCCTCTTGCTTCTTGAGTAATACGTCCCTGAGCCGGGTGGCCTTTTCCAGTTTGTCAGCCAGCCCGAATGCCGTGGGTTCAGGCATCTTTGTCGGAACGGTGGTTTCAGGCTGATGGGTCTCTTGGGGCGAAAACGAGGCATCTAAAGCCTTCGGTTTCTCGTTGATTTTGATGGGTTCAGTCTGTTGACTTGGGGAAGAGCCGCCTAGGAATTTCCAGTTTCCGTTGTTCATAAACCACAAAAGGAAACCGGTAGCCGCGATAACACCGAGCAGAACTGCAACTATGGTATATTTCCTTTTCTTCTTCTTTTTGACATTCTTAGCGTCCTCAAAGTATTCGTTTTCGTACCAATCCTCATCGGTTTCATTGTGTTCTATGAGGTTATCACCCTCATCAAGCTCTGACTTTTCTTTCAGTTCGTCAGTTTCGTTTTGATCTTTTGCATGGTTTTCTACCCTCTGATCCGCATCAGCTATCTCCCCGTCTAATTTCTCATCCTTACGCTCATTCATTATCTTCTCACTCTACTACAAACTCTGTAAAATAGACGTTGGTTACAGCCCCTTTTGAAAAAAGAGTACCCATCGTTGCGGCTATTTCGGTCCGTAAATTACTTTTTCCCTCAACTGTGTTGATATCTTGAAATTTCTTTGCAGAGAGTATGGTTAAAAGCGTGTCTTTTACCCGAGGGAGCTGGGCGTGCACTTGTTCGAACGTTCTCTGGCTTTTCAGTTCAAGAGCCATCTTTACTCTCAAAAAGCGCTTCCCGCCGGAGCCTGCAAGGTTTATTACAAACGGGTTTATAGAATAAATGGGTCCCAATCCCTTTGAGGGCGGTTCTTTTTCAGTCGCCGACTCTGAGGTCATCGCACTGTTGGCGGATGACCCGGGCATCTTCTGCCAGAGAATATAAAAGCCCGCCCCCGCCATGGCCATAAACAAAACAAAACCGGCAACAATTATGATTAAAACTGTTTTTGATCCTCCTTTTTTCCCACCGTCACCGCCTTCCTCTTTTCCCGGTTCTTCTTTAAGATCCTGAGCCTCTTTCTCTTTGTTTTTTTTCGCCATTATCTTCTTTTTGCCTCCGTCTTTCTTGATCTATTGATCCCCCTGGAAAGGTGGGTGGATGATACCGTCAATATTTTGTCATGATCAGGGGGAATCGTTCCTGAAATCGCTCAGTTCAAAATCCACATTTACCCTAAAGAAAGCGGAGCAACGCGGATGGGTGGGGAAATCTCCACTAATCCCCATTGATCGATTTTCTCTGTTTCTTGGAAAACATAGCAAAAGACTTCCATGCAAAAATTATTCCATAAATGTGAATGCGTTATGAAGATGGCCTTTTTGGCCGAGCCCCTAATCCTGTCGCACCGTATTCGGGGGGTGGAAATACCGGATTCGGCACCTCGTTTATCGTTTTATTGTGTCTTATCTGGGACGACCAGGAAGTGGTTATCCGCATGATGGGGGAGACCGCCTTTGATTCAGGAGAGGTTCGAATCAGGCAGGAGATGTTGCCGCTTTTGAAAAAGATTGCATCTGTCCTGAAGGGGACAACGGGGGAGATCGTCATCGCCGGTCATACCGACAATGTGCCTGTTTCGGGGATAAAGTTCAGATCCAATTTGCAATTATCCATGGAGCACGCAGCAAGAGTCACCGAACTCCTACTGGCCCAGGAACCGATTGCGCCCGAAAGAATCTCGGTGGTCGGTTTTGGTAAGTTCCGCCCACTGGAGTCCAACGACACGGCGCAGGGAGAAAGAAAAACAGGCGGGTGGAGATTATTATTATAGGTGCGGCACCCCATGGGTAGCTCTCCAGCTTCCAAACAAACAGAACTCGAACAAAAGGAAAGTGACCCACTGAAAAAAGCGAGACCACACCAGGAAAGGCATCCATGAGGGCACAACAACCCATTCGGGTCAAGAACCCGTATGTGCACAACAATCGATAGAGGATGCCCCCCTCTATCCCTACCCCTCTGCGTTATACTCTGGCGGAACTCTGTTGACCTCCTTGCCCTCACTATCATACCTTGTAAATACAATATCAGTCTTGTTTTCGATAGTGGTTTTGGTTGTTGTATCGGATTGCGTCCCCGCCTTTGCTTTAGCGCTGTCCCCGGCTTCTTCCGCGGGGCGAACTTCCCTTGCTTTAGCGTTCTCGTCTACAACTTTAGCCTGAGCAGCAACAGTGCTGTTGTAGTTCACCTGCTGCTCGTTGAGGTTTGTTGTTCCCGCTACTGCTGAAATTCCTGTTTCCATGACGATCCCTCCTTTTCAAACTCCCTGTCTAATACTGTCCTTCAATTCCCTTATCGGCACTTTAGACCAGAACTTTAGTAAAAAAGTTTGAGGAGGGATAAAAAAATGGTTTTCCCTTAACGTTTACGATTTTTCCTTGATCAGTGTTATCTCCACACGGCGATTGGCCCGTTTATTTGCCGGTGTGGAGTTCTTGTAGAGTGGGAGGTATTCCGCGTTGCCCTGAATGGAAACGCGGGCGGGATCAACCCCGTTTTCCGTGAGGGATTTTGCAACAGAGATGGCCCGGGCTGCGGAAAGTTCCCAATTTGAAGGAAATTGGGCGGTTTTAATGGGGGTGTTGTCTGTGTTACCGGAAATCACAACCATATACCTTTTTTTGGAGGCAATGAGGGATGCAATCTTTTGAAGGGTTGGCTGAAAGCTCTCTAATAATTTCGCCTGGCCAGTCGGAAATGTGACTCGCTCACCGAGAACAAAGATCAGGCGGTGCTGGTTCCACCGAAGAGAGAAGGCTTCGCCTTCACTCTCATCCATAGCTTTTAAGGCGTCTTCCCTTATCTGTTCTATTGTTTCAGCCATTCCTTCGGGCTTTTGCTGCGCACTCAATTGTGAGGCTTGTGCTGAGATAGAGCCGGCAGTGGAAGTGCTCTCTTTTATGGGCTCGGGAACATTTACGCTCGCCGAAGGTAGGATCTGTCGCCGTTCAATGGGTATCTTTGCCGTCAGTTCCCGGGGAGGTTGTTCTCTGATTTGCAACACGGATCTTTGTTCCTGTATGGGGAGACGCATCCGTGAAAATGAATCTATCTGACCTGCGGATTGGGTATATATGAAGATGAAAAAGATCAGGAGGATCGTCATGAGATCAAGAAGGCTCCACACAAAAGTGTCATCCTCCACGGTCTCTTCTGCAAGCAATGTTTGCAGATGAGGCCTTTTATGTTCGGAGAACTCCAGCCGGTTCTTTGATTTTTCCGGATCGAACCTAAACATTTTGTTTTCTCATGGCGAATTTATTCACGAAAGTCCGGAGTATGGGCTGTCCCCCGGGGACCGGCCGCGCAGGTCCATCCGCGCGTGTCAGATCATGCACGCCCAGGTAACCCTTTAATCGATGGGCAATAGCCTTGGGGTTTCTCTTATCGGAGATGTCCATAACCCCTTCCATGATGATGTTGAGCTGTGTAATTTCGGCCTTTGCATGTTCCGAAAGCTTTTTGGCCAAAGGGAGAAAGAGAAAATTTGAGATCAGTGAACCGTAAAGGGTCGTGAGCAGGGCAAGTGACATTCCTTTTCCGATTTCC